>OGLZ01000465.1_pt1 | contig 33031 bp, 42 predicted proteins | sample 1572991 | NCBI WGS metagenome assembly OGLZ01 (sample SAMEA2581893, study PRJEB24529) | metagenome | biome: Human gut stool | place: China | collected 2011 | reverse complement strand
GAAATCGCCCCAGGGGGTTGGCAGTTTGGCTTCTGCCACACGTTTAAGCTGCATGTGATTCTCCAGATTCTGTCAGCACCTGACTGTGCTTTCTGTTTCCCGCTATTTTGCCACAACGCCTGGACGTTCTCCTAATCGCGAACGGTTAGCCGTGTGGAAAGCGCACAAACGATCTACTTTCCGCTATGATGTTCATCTACAAGGAGAAGGAGAGAAAATGCTGTTGATAGCCCGACGAACTGCTCTCGCGGCGGCGCTGCTGCTGGTTATGCCCCTCACGGTCTGGCTTTCCGGGTGGCTGTGGCAGCCTGGACTGCCGGTTGCCATGTTGAAAAGCCTGTGGTGGGTGACGGAAACGGTGACCCAGCCGTGGGGAATTATCACTCATGTCGTGCTTTGCGGCTGGTTCCTCTGGTGTCTGCGCTTTCGGCTGCGCGCGGCGTTGATCCTGTTCCTTATCCTTGCCGCCGCTATCCTGGCGGGACAGGGGGCGAAATCCTGGGTCAAGGCGCGGGTCCAGGAGCCGAGACCGTTCGTCATCTGGCTGGAAAACACAAGGCAGGTGCCGGTGACGCAATTCTACGCGTTAAAGCGTAAAGAACGCGCTAAACTGGTGCATGAACAGCTGGCGCAGGCGCAGGACATTCCGTCATTTTTACGCAAACACTGGCAGAAGGAGACGGGGTTTGCTTTCCCGTCAGGTCACACCATGTTTGCCGCCAGCTGGGCGTTACTCGCTGCGGGGCTGCTGTGGCCGCGTCGCCGCTGGGGCACAATCGCGGTGCTGCTGGTGTGGGCGACGGCGGTGATGGGCAGTCGCCTGGCGCTGGGCATGCACTGGCCGCTGGATCTCATCGTCGCCACGCTGATCTCCTGGCTGCTGGTCACGGTGGCCTGCTGGCTGACGCAGCGCCTTTGTGGGCCGCTCTCGCCGCCCGGAGAAGAGGCGCAGGATATTAAAAAACGGATGCCTGAAGCGGAATAATGTTGATTTTAGCGGCATCCGACCGCATATCCTGAAGAGTTGCCATGCTTTTTCATTCCACCGCTGCGGCGAAAATGATACTTTATAGGGCTGAAAGCGGGCTTTTTTCGCGCAACCCACATAACGGGAAGTCATGTGAAATATTTACTCATTTTCTTACTGGTGTTAGCAATCTTCGTCATTTCAGTGACGCTGGGGGCGCAGAATGACCAACAGGTCACTTTCAACTATTTACTCGCTCAGGGTGAATTCCGCATATCGACGCTGCTGGCGGTGCTGTTTGCCGCGGGCTTTGCCATTGGCTGGCTGATCTGCGGCCTGTTCTGGCTGCGGGTGCGTGTCTCACTGGCGCGCGCGGAGCGGAAAATTAAGCGTCTTGAGCATCAGATTGCCCCCGTCAGCCCGGCGGCTGTCGACGCAGGCGTGCCTGCGGTGAAGGAATAACCTCTTATGCTGGAGTTGTTGTTTCTGCTTTTACCCGTTGCCGCCGCTTACGGCTGGTACATGGGGCGCAGAAGTGCACAACAGTCCAAACAGGACGATGCGAGCCGCCTGTCGCGAGATTACGTGGCGGGGGTTAACTTCCTGCTCAGCAACCAGCAGGATAAAGCCGTCGACCTGTTCCTTGATATGCTGAAAGAGGATACCGGTACCGTTGAGGCGCACCTGACGCTCGGTAATTTGTTCCGTTCGCGCGGCGAAGTCGACCGCGCGATCCGAATTCACCAGAGCCTGATGGAAAGCGCGTCGTTAACCTACGATCAGCGCCTGTTAGCGGTGCAGCAGCTGGGACGGGATTATATGGCCGCCGGACTGTATGACCGCGCGGAAGACATGTTCAAACAGCTGGTGGATGAGACCGATTTCCGCCTCGGCGCGCTGCAGCAACTGCTGCAGATTTACCAGGCGACCAGCGACTGGCAGTCGGCTATTGAAGTGGCTGAACGGCTGGTGAAGCTAGGGAAAGAGAAACATCGTGGCGAAATCGCCAACTTCTGGTGCGAACTGGCCCTGCAGCAGATGGCAGCCAACGATCTGGATAAAGCGATGGCGTTGTTGAGAAAAGGCGCCGCCGCGGACCGCAACAGCGCCCGGGTATCGATCATGATGGGCCGGGTGTGGATGGAAAAGGGCGACTACGCCAAAGCGGTGGAGAGCCTCGAGCGGGTTATCGATCAGGATAAAGAGCTGGTGGGTGAAACGCTGGAGATGCTGCAGACCTGCTACCAGCAGCTCGGCAAAACCGATGAATGGGAAGTTTTTCTGCGCCGCTGCGTGGAGGAGAACGCCGGGGCGACCGCCGAACTGATGCTGGCGCAGATCCTTGAGCAACGGGAAGGCGTCGAAGCGGCGCAAAACTACGTCACCCGGCAGCTGGAACGCCACCCGACCATGCGCGTCTTCCATAAGCTGATGGACTACCATCTCAACGAAGCGGAAGAAGGGCGGGCGAAAGAAAGCCTTGGGGTGCTGCGAAACATGGTTGGTGAGCAGGTGCGCAGCAAACCACGCTATCGCTGCCAGAAATGCGGATTTACCGCTCATACACTCTACTGGCATTGTCCGTCCTGCCGCTCGTGGGCGACCATTAAACCCATTCGCGGTCTCGACGGCCAGTAAAGCCAAAAAAAAGCCCTCCGTTAGTTACAACATACTTATCGCTTCACTCCTCTCCAGGCGCGGCCCCGGCAGCGCCATCGTCCGGTCAGGGCAGGTACGGCAGTCTGTTATTTTGTTCGCTTCACAGGTAGAATGCTGCCCGTTTACCTTTTTTGCGCCACCCCGGCGCCCATCAACACTAAGGTCTGGTCATGACGTCTACAGCTATCCCATCTTCCCGCGCTGTCACATCCTCTCCCGTTGTGGTTGCGCTCGACTATGATAATCGCGATAAAGCGCTGGCATTTGTCGACCGCATCGACCCGCGCGACTGCCGCCTGAAGGTGGGCAAAGAGATGTTCACCCTGCTGGGCCCGCAGTTTGTCCGCGATCTGCATCAGCGTGGGTTTGAGGTGTTCCTGGACCTTAAGTTTCACGATATTCCCAACACCACCGCCCGCGCGGTGGCCGCAGCGGCTGAGCTGGGCGTATGGATGGTGAATGTCCATGCTTCCGGCGGCGCGCGAATGATGACCGCCGCGCGCGAAGCGCTGCTGCCGTTTGGCAAAGATGCGCCGCTGCTGATCGCTGTCACGGTGCTCACCAGCATGGAGTCCAGCGATCTACAGGATCTGGGCATTACCTTATCTCCGGCTGACTACGCGGCGAAGCTGGCGGCGCTGACCCAACGCTGCGGCCTTGATGGGGTGGTGTGTTCAGCCCAGGAGGCGGTGCGCTTTAAGCATGAGCTGGGGCAGGCGTTTAAGCTGGTGACCCCGGGGATTCGTCCGCAGGGCAGCGACGCTGGCGATCAGCGGCGAATTATGACTCCTGAGCAGGCTCAGGAAGCTGGGGTAGACTATATGGTGATTGGTCGCCCGGTTACTCAGTCGGCGGATCCAGCCGCGACGCTGCGGGCGATCAACGATTCTCTGCGCAAGGGGGCATAATGAGCGATTCCAACAGCCGTCTGGTCTACTCCACCGAAACCGGGCGTATCGACGAGGCGAAACCGGCGCCGGTGCGCCCGAAAGGCGACGGCATTGTGCGGATCCAGCGCCAGACCAGCGGCCGCAAGGGCAAAGGCGTCTGTCTGATTAGCGGGATTGATGCCGATGATGCTGCGCTAACCGCTCTGGCGGCAGAGTTGAAAAAGAAGTGCGGCTGCGGCGGCGCGGTGAAAGACGGCGTGATCGAGATCCAGGGCGATAAGCGGGATTTACTCAAGTCGCTGCTTGAGGCGAAAGGGATGAAGGTCAAGTTAGCCGGTGGCTGATCGCTATTTTCCCTCTGCTCCAGTGGTCTGGTTGAAATAACAAGGCCGCGGTAAATGCCGCGGCCTTGAATGATTTAACGTGCGTAAGTCAATTCGTGTGAATTATTCTTTTATTTCGTCAGATAATTAAATTATTTTCCGACCTGGTGACCAATAATACCACCGACTGCTGCGCCACCCAGGGTACCGAGCGCGCTACCGTCAGTTAACACCGCACCACCGATAGCGCCGGCGCCAGCGCCGATAGCCGTGTTACGATCGCGTTTAGACATGTTAGAGCAAGCGCTCAGAGACATTGCTACAGTGACAGCCAGAACGACAGCAGCCATTTTTTTGCTCGTTGAAGTCATCATTTTTTTTCTCCTGAATAATCTATTCATGGATTACAGCGCTCCTCTAAGCATAGCCTGATAAAGCAGCTTTAGGGCAATTCCATGAAGTTAAGGTGCGCAGGTGTCACGAAAATCACGCAGGTGATAGTCACTTCCTGTTATATCGCTAATAATAATTTTACTTTTTTTAAAATTTATCGTCAGGTAAAAAGTCTTAATTAGCGGCTCGGAATACTCTCAGAGCGATAAAGCGCCCCTTCCGGCGCTTTGGCAGGAGATGGGGCGGCGGAGGATCAGATGTAGGGCACGATATCGACGGTCAGGCCGCTGCGGAGCAATTGTTCGCGACAGGCGTCCGGTAAGCGATCGTCGGTAATAACGCGATTAAAGCGGCCGGCGGGACCGAGCGGATAGGGATGTACCGCGCTGAATTTTGAACTGTCGCTAAGAATAATTGCCTCACAATGCTTCTCTAGCACGGCGTTCACCACGTCCGCACGCATCATATCGCGGCCGGTAAAGCCGGTTTCCGCCTGCCAACCGTCGATCCCGATGAAGGCTTTGCTGAAATGCACCTGCTGGATGAACTGACGGGTTAGCGGACCGACCATACTCTCACTGCGTTTCTGATAAATTCCGCCCAGCAGGATCACCTCTCCTGGGGTCTCTTTCAGCAGATGGGCGATATAGCTGCTGACGGTAATGATGGTGATATCGCCGCGCTCGGCCAGCGTACGCGCCAGCAGGGCATTGCTGCTGCCGTTTTCGATAAATACCGTTTCACCGGTATTCACTAGCGCCGCAGCCCGGCTGGCCAGCTCACGCTTAATGGCGAAATGGGTCATCATGCGGGTTTCGACATCTTCGCTGTCCAGCGGTACGGCATAGCCATGAGTACGGCGCAAATAGCTCTGCTTTTCCAGCAAATTCAAATCCTGACGAATAGTAACCTCAGAGACACCGGTCATCTTCGCCAGATCGGCGACACTCATGCGGCCTTTATCGATGACCACTTGCAAAATACTTTGTTGTCGGGCGTTCATAGCAACATCACTGTTAGGGGGCTATATGGCGAGCAACCGGTCCATATGGCCGGCTGCGGCATGGCTGATATTCAGATTTCCCAGGGCGCCTTGGGTTGGTTTTGTTGTTCAGCATCGTCCGCCGCCAGCGCCAGCAGCTCCGCTTTGAGGATCTCCAGATTATGGATCGCAGAATGGTAATCACCGGCAACCAGAATATCCAGCACGGTATCGATACGTTGAGCGAGCAGGTGGGCATTCACATCTGACATGGCATTATCCTGGTAACAAAAACGAATGAAATCAATGATGCTAAAAATGAATGAAAAAGAGAAGCGAAAAAAACGCACAACCTTAATCGGTGCGACGGAAATGGCTGGATAGAGAGGAAAGAAGCAGCGGTTCCCGCAGGAACCGCTGTGAAGGGGCGTCAGACCGCCGGACGCGCAATAATGCTGCGGGTTTCCATGCGAACTTCAGCGATAGTGACATCGATAACGTCAGTCACTTTATAGACTACTTCACCTTTGATCTGCACGGTACCGTTCTCCTGGCTGCACACCAGTTCGTCGCGCACGGCGTGGAGGAACGGGGCCGGAATAAAGGCGACCGCGCCATTGTCCACCAGACGCACGCGCATCCCGCCGCGGCTGACGTCGATGATCTCCGCCGCGAAGCGGGTATCGGTCCCGGCTTTATCGTTGAGGAAACGGGCGTACAGCCAGTCGGCGACGTCGCGCTCGGCCATCCGGTTGAGACGACGGCGCTCCGCCATCTGCACGGTGGCTTCATCCTGGGGACGCGCAATGGTCTCGCCTTTAATGATGGCTTTCAGCAGACGGTGGTTGATCATGTCGCCATACTTACGGATCGGCGAGGTCCAGGTGGCATAGGCTTCAAGCCCAAGACCAAAGTGTGGGCCCGGCTCGGTGCTGATTTCCGCAAACGACTGGAAGCGGCGAATGCGGCTGTCGAGGAAACCGGTCGGCTGAGCGTCCAGTTCCCGGCGCAGCTTGCAGAACCCTTCCAGGGTGAGCACTTCCGTCGGGTCGACGTGCACATCATGGGTTTTCAGCAGGGCGGCCAACTGCTCGGTGTTCGCCGGATCGAAACCGGTATGAACGTTATAAACGCCGAAGCCGAGCTTGTCGCGCAGAACGCGGGCGGCACAGATGTTGGCGGCGATCATCGACTCTTCGACAATGCGGTTGGCAATGCGACGCGGTTCCGCGACGATATCCAGCACTTCGCCTTTTTCGCCGAGAACGAAACGGTAGTCCGGACGGTCTTTGAACACCAGCGCATGGGTCTGACGCCATTCGCTACGACGCTGGCACACGTCCTTCAGCAGCGTAATTTGCTGCGCGATCGCCTCGCTGTCCGGCTGCCAGCTGCCGCGGCCTTCCAGCCAGTCAGAGACGTCGTCATAGGCCAGCTTGGCTTTCGATTCGATGGTGGCGGCAAAGAACTCGATATTGTCTTCGATGGTGCCATCGGCCGCCAGGGTCATCCGGCAGGCCAGCACCGGGCGCACTTCGTTAGCGCGCAGGGAGCAGAGGTCGTCCGACAGCTCGCGCGGCAGCATTGGAATGTTGAAGCCCGGCAGATAGTTGGTAAAGGCGCGCACTTTTGCGGCGTTATCCAGCTTGCTGCCTTCGGCAATCCAGGCGGTCGGGTCGGCAATGGCGACCGTCAGCAGCAGTTTGCCATCAGCAGTGGACTCGGCATACAACGCATCGTCCATATCTTCGGTGCTGGCGCTGTCAATGGTGACGAAGTCGAGGGCGGTTAGGTCGCGGCGCGTCAGCCCCTCGTCGAGCATCTCGGTGGCGACGCCGTCCGGTGCCTCTTTCTCAAGATTATGGCGCGCCAGGGTTACCCACCATGGGACGAAGTGGTCGTCGCTAAAAGTGATGAACTGGGTCAACTCCGCGTAAAACCCGCGGTCGCCTTTTAATGGATGACGGCGCATCTCGGCGACGGCCCAGTCACCCTGTTTAAAATCGTGCTCAACGCCGCGGGCGGCGCGGCAGGGAATGGCGTCTTTCAGCAGCGGATGGTCAGGAACGATAGCGAGGCGATCGTCTTTCTTCTGGACTTTACCGACAAAACGAGTCAGGAAGGGCTCAACCAGCGATTCCGGCTCGGCGCTTTCGCGTTCTTTTTCAGAATGGATCACCGCGACGATACGGTCGCCATGCATCACTTTTTTCATCTGCGGCGGCGGAATGAAGTAGCTCTTCTGAGCGTCCACTTCGAGGAAGCCAAAGCCCTTTTCCGTGCCCTTAACGACCCCTTCCGCGCGCGGCGTCTGGGAATGCAGTTGCTGTTTAAGCTGCGCTAGCAGCGGGTTATCCTGAAACATAATTAGGTATTTTCGTGGCTAAAAGAGCGGCTGACATTTTTACGCGAATATGCCTGCCGCAGCAAGCGCTGTTTCAGCAATTTACGTCTGCTGACGCACATTGCCGAGGGCGATTTTCAGACGATTCATCCATCCGCACAGCCCGCTCCAGATCAACAGATCGATTGCATGTTGCTCAGAGAGTCGATATTCCGCGAGGGGCGTTAACTGGGCGGCGCTAAACCGGTCAGGCGAGCGTGTTAACAGCTGCACCGCGGTCACGAGAGACCGGGCCTGAGGATGCTGCTGGAGCCAGTGATGGAGGGCCTGGTCGCCCTCCCGCAGATGGCTGGCGAACTCCTCTTCACCCTGCCAGTGGGGGAGCCAGGCGTCAAAGCAGGTGGGGCTGCCATTGGTGCGCGCCGTGAGTAAGGCGACCTGCGGGCCAAAGGTATCATCCGTGCTGAGCTGGCGGATCAAGGTCTCCAGAGGCGCGAATAACTGTGGGTCGCAGGCCAGCAGCGGCGCCAGCTCGCCCAGACCGGGCAGCGACTGCCAGCCGGCGATGCGCCGCTGACGCTCATCATCGGCATACTGCAGGTCGGGATCCGCAATGTCTGCCTGCCATGCTCCCGGCGGCGGGGCGAACAGTTCCGCGGGTGCCTCCTCTTGCTGGGGCATACCGGGGATCCAGCGCACCGGAAAGCCCTGGGCCGCCTGCAGGACGGCAATCGCCCGCGCCTGGAAGCCGACGAATCCGATAATCTGGTTGAACAGAATAATGTCCCGACTGGTTAAGCCCACTTCGTCCAGCTGGCTACGGGAGAGAGCGTTAATAACCGAGGGCGAACCGGCAAGCTGACGAGCATATTGCGTGATTTGCGCCAGACGACGGTTGCTCTCGCGCGAGGAATCGGGGCCTGGCAGGGGAGCAAGGCGGGCGGCGTAGTGGTTACACAGCCGCTGGACGCCGTAGACCTGGGCGACGGTGAGCGCGGTGCTGAGTCGATCGTAAGCGGTAAAGGTCTGCAGGCGACTCACCGCCACCTGGTCGGGAAACAGCAGTTCGGCCAGCTGGCGTGCGGGGTGTAGCCAGTCAGCGTGGGCACGTAGCCAGGCGGCCGGCAGCGTCAGGTCCAGCAAAAAGCGGTCTTCAACATGGGCGGCTTCAGGGACGAGCGGCAGGACATCCACCGGGCAGATTGTTGACTGGGTTTCGTGATACCAGTGATTTTTGCCATTCACGCGGCGTGGCTCCATGGGCTTTCCTTGTTCGGTATGTGGCGAACCGCCGTTCCGCGGATCGTTTATGCAGAACTATCCTGGCGTAACCCGGAAGCAGGAGAAAATATTGATACGTGCTAACAAATAGCCGATTGGAATAACAGGTGGGGAGTAAGGCGTGGGGATGGAAGAACCCTCCTCACCGGGGCGAGGAGGGGAAGGAACTTATTTCAGTTCCAGCTCGTTCATGGCGGCGATATTGAACCCGCCGTCAACGTGAACGACTTCACCGGAGATCCCCGCAGACAGGTTGGAGCACAGGAAGGCTGCGCTGTTACCCACATCTTCAATGGTGACGGTGCGACGGATCGGGGTGACCGCTTCGCAGTGCGCCAGCATTTTACGGAAATCTTTAATACCGGACGCGGCCAGCGTACGGATAGGACCGGCAGAGATGGCATTGACGCGAACGCCTTCCGGACCCATGGCGTTAGCCATATAGCGGACGTTAGCTTCCAGAGAGGCTTTGGCCAGACCCATCACGTTATAGTTCGGGATCGCGCGCTCTGCGCCCAGGTAGGAGAGCGTCAGCAGAGCCGAACCCGGGTTCAGCATGCCGCGGCAGGCTTTGGCCATTGCTACGAAGCTGTAAGCGCTGATGTCGTGCGCGATTTTAAAGCCGTCGCGAGTGACAACGTCAACGTAGTCGCCGTCTAACTGGTCAGCCGGGGCAAAACCGATTGAGTGGACGAAACCATCGAATTTTGGCCAGACTTTTTCCAGCTCGGTGAACAGCGCGGTGATGCTCTCATCTTCAGCAACGTCGCACGGCAGCACAATGTCAGAACCCAGCGCGGCAGCAAACTCTTCTACGCGACCTTTCAGTTTCTCATTCTGATAGGTGAATGCCAGTTCCGCGCCTTCGCGGTGCATTGCCTGCGCGATGCCGTAGGCGATGGACAGTTTGCTGGCGACGCCAGTGATCAAAATGCGCTTACCGGAAAGAAAACCCATAGCTTTAATCCTTATCGTTATTGCTTATTTTTACTTTAACAATCATAACGTTAACATTGTTATTTCAAAATAACTCAAATTTAGCCGGGAATTATATCCCACTGACGACCCCTTGTGTCACGATATTTTTCAGCCGGTCCGCGCCGCGCGGGGCAAAAGTACATCGCGATAGCTGCAGTATATCATCTCTCCTGACGATTATTTGAGCGCGATCTCCGCCAGCAGCAGGCGTCCATTGCTGCCCACGGGACGCAGATTCCGCGGGGATCCACCGCGCCAGCAGAGGCCGCTGCCGGCCGCGCAGCGTCGCCCGGCCAGATCCCACTCGCCTTGTAGAACATAAGCGACCCCCTCGCTGGCAGGGCATTGCAGGTCGCTAACGACCTGAACTGTCGCCGACGCGCGCCCGCGCTGAGTCATGATATTGAAGTCCAGCCCTGGCGCAACGATCCCGACGCTGGACAGCGCCCATTCGCCGGGGAAAGCCCACGGCTGCCAGAGCGCCAGCGGTTGGTCGATATTCTCGCCACACAGCCGTAGCGGCTGCCCCGCCAGCAGAGTAATGACCCGGTCGACGCCAGGAAAGGGGGAGAAAGGGCCATCCGCCTGCAGGGTGGCAATACTCGCTCGCCAGAGAAAAGGGGCATCTGGAGCGGGTACGCAGATGATTTCGCGCGTCTCTCCGCCGCCGTTTTTCCACGGCGTGACGGGGAGCGTCGAAAGTTGAAAAGGGACCATCATGGGCAGCATACCTTAGTTAATCGCTTCCGGCGTCAACAATAAGCACCGCCTTGAGCTAGTTTAGTAACTTTCTGCAATACAAATATTTTACATATTCGTCACAAAATGAGAGTGCATGCAAGGCGGTGAGTTGTCAATGCTTGTATATACAAGAACGATTGAGTGAGGTGATATTAATAACTTGAGTGAGGAACCTATGTCTTCGTTTTCGTCTACAGACGGGCAGTCAAAGAGCAATTATGCTGGAATGAGTGAAAGGCGGTCGATTGATTACATCCCGGAAAGCGAACGGCATGGACACCCTTTTAGCCAGTTCACCCTTTGGTTTGGCGGCAATCTGCAAATTACGGCGATTGTCACTGGCGCTTTAGCCGTTGTGCTGGGCGGCGATGTAGTGTGGTCGCTGGTCGGGCTTCTGGTCGGTCAGATGCTGGGGGCGGCGGTGATGTCTCTGCATGCGCTGCAGGGACCGCGACTGGGACTTCCGCAAATGATCCTTAGCCGCGCCCAGTTTGGGGTTTTTGGCGCGGTGGTGCCGCTGGTGCTGGTTTGCGTCATGTATATCGGTTTTTCTGCCAGCGGCACCGTATTGGCCGGGCAGGCAATGGCCAAACTACTGAATATCAGCCACGTAGCCGGGATGCTGATATTCAGTGCGATTATTATCGTTATCGCCGTCCTCGGTTATAAGGTGATCCACAAGCTGGGCAAACTGGCGAGTATCGTCGGAATTCTCGCCTTCGTTTATATGTTCATCACGCTGCTACTTTCGGCCGATCTCAGTGCGCTCGCGCACAATAACCATTTTTCGCTGCCGACGTTTTTATTAGCCGTATCGCTCTCCTCATCGTGGCAGATCGCTTTTTGCCCCTATGTATCCGACTATTCGCGCTACCTGCCACGCGATGTTTCCGCCACGAAAACGTGGTGCTCAGTGTTTTTCGGCACCGTATTGGGCACCCAAACGTCGATGACGCTCGGGGTTCTGACAGCGGCCATTGCCGGCAGCGCGTTCCCTGGTCACGAGGTGAGCTATCTGGTGGGATTAGGTAAGAGTCAGGCGATGGCCATGGTTATCTATTTCGCCATCTGTTTTGGTAAAATTACCTTCACTACCCTCAATGCGTACGGCAGCTTTATGTCGCTGACCACCATTGTTTCCGCCTTCCGCCGGCAAACCGTGCTGTCGCAAAAGTGTCGCATTGCATTCGTGGTGCTGATGGTGACGGCTTCCTGCATTATCGCGTTGCTTAGCGAACCCGCTTTCTTAAAGCATTTCACGCATTTTCTTCTGTTTCTGCTGGCGTTCTTCGTGCCGTGGAGCGCCATCTGTCTGACGGATTATTATCTTATCTCGAAGGGCGCCATCGATATTCCGGCGCTAAGCGACCCGCAGCAACGCTACGGGTTCTGGAACCTGTACGCGATCACCCTGTATATCGTCGGTGTGCTTATCCAGTTGCCGTTCATTGAGAACCCGTTGTTCCATGGTTCGCTCACGTGGATCTTCGCCGGTAACGATGTCTCATGGATAATAGGCTGGTTTGGCACCGGGGTTCTTTACTACGCGCTGCGCCGCTTTGACCGCCGGTCGCTGCCGGCGCAGAGTCTTTTCCCTTCCACCTGAATGACAAGGGCGGCGTGAGGGCCGCCCCTGCCGTTGCCTGCCAGCTATTTCCCGTCTTTGCGCCAGGCGTCGGCGGTGAGGGCTTCCCCGAAGTGGCCGGCGATCAGGCGCCGGGTCAGGTCGTGCAGCGGCGAGGCCAGCACATCGGCAGTGCTGCCGCGCTCGACCACTTCGCCGTTATGCATCACCAGCACCTGATCGCTGATGTGTTTCATCATTCCCAGGTGCTGAGTGACATAGATATAGGAGATGCCCTGTTTCTCCTGCAGCTCCAGCATCAGGTTGATAAGCTGGGAGCGCATCGACATATCCAGCGAGGCCAGCGCCTCATCGCAGACGATAACCTTCGGGCGCAGGATCAGCGCCCTGGCGAGGCCGAGACGCTGCTTCTGACCGGGCGCCAGCATATGGGGGTAGTAGCTGACGTGGTCCGGCAGCAGACCGACCATGCGCAGGGTGTCGATTATCTGCTTCTGCCGCGCCTCGGCGTCGAGATCGGTATTCAGTCGCAGCGGAAAATCGAGGATCTGCGAGATGCGCTGACGCGGGTTCAGCGAGGTCGACGGATCCTGAAAGATCATGCGAATCTTCTGGCTGCGGTAGGAGTAATCCCCAAAAGTCAGCGGATGATCGTCAATCAGCAGTTCGCCGCTGGTGGGTTCCACCATGCCCGCCAGCATCTTCGCGAGGGTCGATTTCCCGGAGCCGTTCTCGCCGATAATCGCCAGCGTCTGCCGTTCGCGCAGGGTAAAACTCAGCGGCTTAACCGCCTCAACCGTCTGACGGTGAAACCAGCCGGTGCGGTAGCGAAAGGTCTTACTCAGTTGGCGAACTTCCAGCAATGTTTCGACCATTTCACTCTTTCTCCATGTTCAACGGGAAATGACAGGCGTACAGATGGTTGCGCGCCCCGGTAAGACGCGGCGTTTCGATACACTCCCGCTGGGCGTACGGGCAGCGCGGCCCCAGCCGACAGCCGATAGGCAACTGCTCCAGCAGCGGGATCGCTCCAGGCAGGGTGTTGAGGCGACTTTTATGCGGCATGGCGCTACCGAAATCCGGGATCGCGCGGATTAACGCCTGGGTGTAGGGGTGATGTGGGAGGGTGATCAGCTCTTCGCTGGGCCCGCTCTCCACCGTCTGCCCGCAGTACATGACGTTGATTTTATCCGCCCATTTGCTGAGCATTTGCAGGTCATGGCTGATCAGCAAGATGGTGGTGTTGTTGTTCTGGTTGAGCCGCGTCAGCAGGCGAATAATCTGCGCCTGGGTGGTCGGCTCCATGGCGTTGGTCGGCTCGTCGGCAATCAGCAGACGCGGCTGGTTGGCCAGGGCGATGGCGATCATCACCTTCTGGCACTCGCCCTCGGTCAGCTGATAGGGGAAGCTGCGCATGGCATCTTTGTGATCTTTAATGCCTACGCGGTGCAACAGCTCGATGGCCCGGCGCTTGCGCCAGCCCAGCCGTTGCCACCAGCGGCCCTTGTAGGTCCAGCCGGGGATACTCTGAATCAGCTGCTGGCCGATGCGCTCAGAGGGATCGAGGCACGACTGGGGCTCCTGAAAAATCATCGACACGTTATGGCCGATCAGCTTCCGGCGCTCGCGGTTCGACAGTCGCAGCAGGTCAATGTCATCGAAGCGCATGCGGTCGGCCGTGACCCGCCAGTTGTCTTTGGTCACGCCGCAGATAGCTTTGGCAATAAGGCTTTTCCCGGAGCCGGATTCCCCCACCAGGCCGCGGATTTCGCCTTCGGTCAGCGTCAGGCTGACGCGATCGACGGCTTTTACCCAGCCTTCGCTGGTTTTAAATTCAATGGTTAAGTGACGAATATCGAGTAACGGCATTATTCTACCCCGGCAATGATCGCCCGGCGAATACCGTCGCCCAGCAGGTTGACCAGCAGTACGCTGAGCATAATCGCCGCCCCGGGGAGCATCACGGTCCACGGCGCCACATAGATAAGCTCCAGCGCATCGCCCAGCATGGCTCCCCATTCCGGCGAAGGCAGCTGGGCGCCGAGATCAAGAAAGCCCAGCGCGGCAATATCCAGAATGGCCATCGACAGGGCGCGAGTGATCTCGGTCACCAGGCCGGAGGCGATATTGGGCAGGATGGCGAACAGCAGAATATTCAGCGTCGAGGCGCCATCGAGGCGGGCGGCGATGATGTACTCTTTCTCCAGCTCATCGTGGACCATGCTGTAGACGGAGCGCACCATGCGCGGCAGCAGCGCCAGCCAGACGGCGAACATCGCATGGCTCAGATGCGGCCCGGCAAAGGCGACGACGATAATCGCCAGCAGCAGCGAGGGGATGGAGAGCAGGGTGTCGAGGATATGGTTCATCACCGCCGAGCGCAGGCCGTGGGTCGATCCGGCAATCACACCCAGCACCAGACCAAACAGCGTGGCGCCGAGGGTGACGACAAAAGCGCCGCCGACGGTGGGCGCCGCGCCGCTCAGCAGTCGGCTCAGCACATCGCGGCCGAGGTCATCGGTTCCCAGAAAGAAGGAGACTTCGCCATAGCGCGACCACGACGGCGGCAACAGCTGGTAGCCGAGGAACTGCTGGTCGATGCCGTAGGGGGCGAACCAGCCGCCGAAGACGCAGAGCAGCAGCAGGCCCGCGCAGCCGTACAGACCGATCATCGCCGTGGTGTCGCCATAGAACTTACGCCATACGGTGCGCAGCGCGCCGGGCGGACGCTTTTCCAGATAAACGCTATCGTAGGGCATATGAATCCGTTTTAAGTTTGTTAGTCATGCTTTAAGTCTTTTCAAAAATCCCGCTAATACCAACGCTTTGCCAGCATTGAGTGCTTTAATTTTGTGTGTTCTGCATTGATTTGAAGGTTATCAATTTAACCAAAATGTGTACACTGATGTGTATATCATCTTCCGGAGTGTACACATTGCTTACCGACACAAAATTAAGAAAAGCTCTTGGCAAAAAGAGAGACCAGATCGAGGTCATATCGGACGCTCATGGTCTGAATGTCCGGTTGTCTACTTCCGGCAGTATAACATTCTTTTACCGCTACAGATGGAACGGGAAAGCCGCTCAGCTAACGATTGGCGATTATCCCACCACCTCCTTATTTCAAGCTCGCGAACGTAGACAGCAATTCAGGGCCTGGTTGACAGAAGGACTCGATCCGAGACGGCAAACAGTTCTGGAGAAACAGAAAAAAGTCGAAGCGCTCACCGTTAAAGAGGCTTTCGATTACTGGGAAAAGTATTACTGCATCCCTGAAGGCCTTGTGAAAATCAAGGTTAACCGGCGGGACTTCAATAACCATATAGCGCCTGTGCTGGGGAACATGATTGTTGATCAGACTACTAAAGCGCACTGGCTTAACCTTTTTGATGGCATGGGGCGAAGAGTTGTCACGGGTCAGATGCTTGGGTTGATGCAGCGTACGTTCCGTTTTTGCTCCAATCGAGGTGTAATTAATGCGAACCCAATTGAGAGCCTTAGGCGCTCTGACGTAGGTCTCACAGCATCCGTCAAAGATCGCAGATTGAGTGATGAGGAAATCAAAACAGTTTGGAATATCCTTCCTGAATTGAAGTACAGACAACAGCTGATAATGAAGTTTCTCATCATGACTGGCTGCCGGAGTACGGAGATCAGGACAGCAAGATGGGAGTGGTTCGATTTCCATGAGCAAACGTGGACCATTCCGGCAAGCGATTATAAAACCGGGAAATCGGTCAGAAGGGCACTTCCCGAGGCAGTAGTAAGAATGATGTTAGCAGAGAAGGAAACGTCAGTTTCAAAACACGTTGTGACACTGTCACGCTACAGAGGGCCAGAAGATGACAGACCGCCACTACAACCAAATGTCGCTCTGTTTTCTGCTCAGATTATAGCTAAAACAGGCATGAAACCCTGGTCTCTCCATGACCTTAGACGAACAGTGGCGACACGCCTTTCTGAATTAGGTGCGCCGCCACATGTTGTGGAAAAACTGCTTGGCCATCATATGGCAGGTGTCATGGCACGTTATAACCTGCATGATTATCTGGATGATCAGCGTCACTGGCTTGCTGTTTGGCAGGATCACCTTGAGAAGCTGGTTGGTCAGCCTCTGGTTTGATCCCCACGTTATCTTCCCAGGCCAACAAGTCTGAAAGTCTCCACCTTTTAGGGCTGCCATTTATTTTAGGCTGTGGGAATGGCTGAGCAAAGTAAGAGGGCATCCGGGATGGGGTGCTCCAGAAATAAAGTGTGCTGCGCGATATTTTGTATCTGGACAGAACGTCATCGGTTATCAAAATTTCATCTGATTTATGAGATGTATTAGTCATAAAAACCCCTTAGTTACATTGTCCAGGCAGATGGTGTAGCCGGCGCGCGCAGCTCATGGCTGTGGCCACATAGCTACTTTTTCTGTTAACAACTTCTACAGTGATCTTTGAGCCTTGAACCACCACCGTATAAGTTCTCTTTGTTTTCTGTCGCCCGTAGGCCCCATAAAGCTCAACGTGTTTTGCCAGTGCCGCATCGCACGCCTGGCGGCCCAGCGGTGATTGTTTGCTTCGGTTAATCAGTCGCATATTCACCTCACACAAAGACATCTACCGGATCGCCAGCTGCGCGCGCGTTGTCGTTCGCTTCACGGCGGAGGCCGAGAACATAGCCAACGGGATCCCAACTGGACAGAATTGCATTGAGCTCTTTATGGCTGTGCCAGGTTGTCAGGCGTTTTTTAAGCTCGCTGGCGCAGGCGCGCACGTTCGCCCGGGTGGGGCCGGCCATCTTCATGCATAAGCACAAAGTCAGAAGCAGATCCGAATATTCGTCGGCGGCTGCACGCAATGCTGCCGGGTCGATGCTGGCTTCCAGCTCAGGTAATCGATGTTTAAGACTCATGCTGTCAGCTCCTCAATTCGTTTGAACTTAATAACCCAAACCCAGGGGTTGGCTTTCCAGCTCTCTCGCCGTAGATTGAGTCCCACAGCTCGCGGAATGCTAAACCGGCTTCCATAGGGCCAGATGCGGCAATAACACCCTCGGCGCGTGCATCGTCCTGGCTCATGCTGCGTAGGCGCTCAACGCGCACGTCGGTGATTTCCAGCAGAATGCGGCTGGCTGCTCTCGGCATATGAATGGAAGGTTTCCAGCACGAACAGCCATCTTCATAACCATCGTCATCACCCCAGGTAAAATCACCATCAGCTGCATAAATGGCGTAGCCAGAGTAATAGCCATTGCCAAACGGCATTTCGTGGATGGCAGTCGCTGGACGATCAGGAACCCAGTCAATCATCAAGCCATCGTCACTAAAGGCGTGACTGACAACGCCCCAAGTTTCACGCACCCAGATGCGGTCGCCGACGGCGCCGAACGGGCAAGCATCTCCAACAAGCCCACCCCAGCCACCTTTGCCGTTCTGCATTTCATCTTCGACATGAAGCATTGTTTTGAACACGTTGCTTGGCCACCAATGTCCACCACGGGGGCATGGTTCTGGTTGAGGTTTCATAATCCGCCGCGTCTGCGTCTTCCTGCCGCTCAGCAGCGCCCGCACCATCTCAGCGTTAAAAATCATTCCGCGTTCAGTAATTTTCGTCATATCGTTACCGGGAGGGCGAGCCCTCCCGCCTCCCTTAGCCCACGTATTCTGGTTTCATGTCGTCCAGGGTGATGCGGAACTGGTCATACAGTTCATCACCGAGGTGGCGGCGCGATGAGGTCAAGGTGCTTTCTGCCTTCGCGAATAATGCTTCTGCTTCCGGATCCCCCGGATTAGGGAGTGAATTTATGGCGGCCTCAACTTTGTTCTTGGCATCAACAAGGTAGTAGCGTTTCACCGCCTTACTCTTCAGTTCGGTATACAAAGCAGTACCCAGCAGAGCTTTCTGTGATTCGATGTCTGCACGAATGGCTTGGGCCTGACCCACAGAGTCAGCTGTATCAATTCGGCCACGGAGTTTATCCGCAACAGAGTCAACGTTAGATGCAGACTCTTGCGCGTTGGTGGAAGCGCCAACGGAGTGTGTTATCTCATTCAGCGTGACTTTTTCGGTCTGCGCCGGGTTGATAACTCTTTCTTCGCGTTCGTCAATTTCATCGGCGGTATAGACCCCGAGGATCACATCCGGGCAGTACAGTCGTGCCCAACGTTTAACGGCAAGATAGGCCAGTTGCTGGCGGGGGTCGCTCGCCCACAGTGTAGAGTTGCGTACTTGTGCCTGCGAAAGCATCAGCACAAGCTCACGAGGTTCTGATTCTCCTTTGAGCGTTGCCCAGGCGCGGACGCCCACTCCAGCTTCATCTTGCAAATTCCAGCCCGGTGCAATGTACTTTTTGTTCTGGCTGCTTGTCTTCTCCACGAAGCGTCCAACGATGTTTTCCCATGCCCCAAACCATTCAAAGTGAATACGGTCTTTTGTCGGAGCCATGGTATTGATCACAGCGTTAACCAGTTGCGCTTCATAACCAAGCACACCTGAATTACCAACGATGAAAGTCTTTTGCGCTACAGCGAAAGGATCCATTCCCCAGCGCGCGGCCTGCATCACAACAGCCATGCACGCATCTGGTTTCCCACGATAATGCTCAGGCACGAAGTTGCCACTATTGGCCATTACTTCCGAGAGCGTGCGCAGGCGGTTGAACAATTCACCGTTCGTCAGGATAGAAACGTTGTCGATCTTCTGGGTCTGGTTTTCAGTAGTTGCGACTAAATTGGACATTGTTGTTCCCCCTTATGCCTGTACGCGCAGCGCTTCGAGACGGCGCACATCAAAATCGTTGAGTTCTTCGGCGTAATCCTCAGTAATCGGCGCCGGCCAGTCGCCAGTGTCGAAACCGTTCGCGATCGCGCGCATAGCTTTGCGGTATTCCAGCATGCCGAGTTCCAGCAGTTCTTCGGATGCCTCGATGATGGCGATCCAGTGGTAGTTCTCGTCTTTGTTAACGAATATCCAGAAGAACTGGTCAAGGGCTGCGGTTTCGCAGTACATAGCCGCGCTCAGGTGGTAATCGCGCTCGATGATTTCCCGGTGCAGTTTGGCGCGCAGGCCTTCCTGCTTGATGTTCCACATGCTGATGGTTTTAAGGTCCGCACCGATACGCAGGCCGCCCATGTCTATCTCAAGGTCAGGACGCACACGAACTTCCAGCCCGGTTTCCTCATCAATGCCGAAATAACTCACCTCGACGGCACGGCTCGGGTGCGTCAACAACTTGCCGGCGGTCGGGTGATTCAACAGTGTTTTCTGAATGGCCAGTGCCGTAGCCAGCTGCTGGCGGGTAACCAGCACTTTTCCTTCAGGGTTCTCGCGCCATGCATCCATCAGCTCGTCGGCAAACACGGCATCCGGTTTTACCGATTTCACGGCCTGAATCAGATCGGCCTTTGTGCCAGAGACTTTCAGCGGCTGCGCCTTCTGTGCTTCCTGAGCAACCATGTCAGGATTAATAAGCGCCAGCTGTTCCAGTAAGGCATCGCGGCTGCCGCTGGTTTTCACCTGGGCGGGCAGGGTCGCGTTGTATTCCTTGATGCATGCCTTCATAGCGGTGGCGGTTTGCTTCTGACCGTCTTCAATGCGCTGGAACTCTGCAGGTAAAGACATATACCCCTGGCCGGTTTCTTCAATTGATGTACCCAAGGGAACCTGGGCGGGCAGGGTCGCGTTGTATTCTTCCAGGAATCTCTTGATGTCATCTGCGCTGAGCAAAACCGGAAGCCCGGCGTTGTACTCGTCGATAAACGCGCGGATCGTCGCAGTCGTGGTGAAGGCGCCTTCCGGGATTTCCGGCTCGATGCTGAACTCTGTTTCCAGCTGCTCAGGCTGCAGCGCCAGTGCATGCACCAGATTTCCCATATCCAGAACAGGGGAGCGTACCTTCTGGATGGTTTTGGATACGTGGCGCGCCTCGAAATACATCAGCGATACCCGGGCATCTTTAACCATCGTGGAGCTGATGCCGTTAGCGGCGTGGTAGACCTCATTTGGCACGCCTTCATATCGACCTGGCTCGAAATAATCCGGCCATACTGGCGCTGCTTGTTCAGCCTCTTCCTCTTCATCGCTATGAGCACTCTCGGAAACCTGGCTTTTCAGCACTTCGGCGGTAAGATCCGGGCAGCGTTCAGCCAGTATTTTGCTCATGTTCACGGCAGTTGTTTGCGCAGGAGACTCATCAGCGCCTTCGCCTGCTGATACCGCATTATCATTTTCGTCTTCGACCGGCTGAGCCGTTTCCATCTGCACATTGCTGGTGGTTTCCCCGGAATTAGCTGGATGTAATTTTTCTTCTGCAGCGCGCTGGCGCGCCTGGTCCACGATAGAAAGTGCTGGTGCTGGTGCTGGCTGGCTATCCATCAGACCATCAATCGAAAAAACACCATTGCCCATGTTTGAAACTTCAGGCTGTTTGGGTTTGGTCAGATCTTCGGTTATCCACTTCGGATCCGTGGGGTCACTGATACCTTCGACATATTCGCCGCGTTCGGCGGCCAGAACCTGATTAGCGTCAGGGCGTTTCTTTTGCGCTTCTTTCACCAGTTCGGTGCCAATTACCTGAAAGTCAGTTGGGAGAGTTTCCAGGTCAGGCACACCTTCATCTCCATCGATAGCCTGTTTCACAGCGTCCAGAGTGACGGCGGCAGATGAAATATGCCCTGCCTTGGCAAGCGTTTCAGGGGAAGGGGCGTCATGCTTATGCTCAGTCAGATTTGCGTTGATGTAGCCACACAACCGATCTGGAAAAGGAGTTATTCCGCTGGATGCTTCCCTGATTAGTGCAAAAATCGCCGCACGCGAATAATCCAGGATGCCAGGGGTTTTGCGCAGGGCAGCCGACCATTCCTTGAACGGACTTTCTTTCTTCTGGACGATCTCTTTGGCCCGGCGGTGAATTGATGCCGGGAAATTGTAGATATCGAAATCCATTGGCATTGTGGCCAGGGCTATTTCTACATCGAGCGTATCAAGGGTATGGGTGTAGTCAGGGTTGCGATCGGTTTTATTACCGCCGCCAGCATTCGTACCTGCATCGGTTTTCAAAACCGAAGAAATGCAGTTACCGGCAGCCCATTCCCTGGTGAGAATGCCGCGGTCGATCGCGTTCGTGGCGAACCACAGCTTAGCAAACTGGATACGCTTACCGAGCTCATGCCGTTTCCCTTCCGGGAAGACTTTTTTATTGGCGCTGGTGAATTTCCAGAGCGCCGGCATATCGTATTTTTTGATTTCAGGGACATTCTCGGCGGCCAGAATCAGATCCTGGACGGCTGCGTTATCAGTGTCCATTTCAAGAGCTGACAGCTCCTGCCGGTGAGGCATGCTGATATGATAAACGTGACGTTCTTCAGCCATGTACTGCGCCAGCAGCTGAGCGCGAAAGGGGAGTTCTGCCACGTTAAAAAGCGCGCTGGAATCGTCCTGGTATTCATCACTACCGAAAGTTTCCACGGTCTCATCTTGTACCGCGTCGACAGTGGTATTGGCATCAACCAACTCGCCACTAATGGCCTCATAGGTTACTCCGGCATCATCGCCGTGATGAACATCAGCAGGCGCCTGTCCAGGCTTAAGAGTCCACGTGCGGCCATCGTCGCCGAGCTGGTAGTGTTCGCACCATGAGTAATCGAGAACACCTTCCGCCGGCAGGTCATTGAATACCGGGAAATCGGTGCGAATTGGTTTTTGATAGTCTTTGCCGCGGCCTGTTTCGATCCCGGCGTCTTCCAGATCGACGTCCAGTTGCAGAAGGGCGCGAGCTTCTGATTTATTAGTGCGCCAGATTACGGCATCAGCTTTACCCGATTTTTGAGTCGCTTTTATCAGATAAAAATATTCCATGTGATAGCCTCTATTTTGGATGTAGAATTCCCCGGGCCATTGGTAGCGCCCATTCAGGGTGGTCATTGGTTTTGGTAATTTCCGGTGTAACTTTGGTCGGTGGCACCGGACGTACAGCCCGCTTCGGCGGGTTTACGTTAGCCCTCGTGAGCCATCTGGTCGTAAGAGGCGCAACGTTCAGAGCAGTACTCTTTTTCTTTCCGTGCGAGCTGGTTCCCCTGGAGGTATAACAGGGTGCTCACCACTGGTTTTCCCTCGATCGCTTTACGGCAGTAACCGCATTTCTTCTGCATTCTTCCCCCTACATTTGCACCGTGAACCCGGCCGGATGCTCGTCCAGTACACCTTTCAGCGGATAACATTCAGCTTTCACGTGTTGCTCTTCTGCGGCTGCCTTGCAGTCATTCTCAGTGTCGTAAACGCCGAGCAGGACATCCTGATTACCGCCCGTCAGCATGCTAACGGTGAGAACCAGGGCAAACATCGTGCTCATGAAGGGTCTCCTTTTTGCGCGAGCATGTAGCACACCCGGCGGATGAAAGCTGACAGCGGACTTAAACGAACAGCCTGCTGACGAGCGGGTTTGCGTGCGAAATCATTCATAGAAATAACTCCCTCAGTGCGCTGATAAGCGCTATCCAGATGAAGAGTCCAATTACTGCCGAAATGACCATGGCTCTGATGCCTTGTTTACTCATTTCAACCTCTGCCTTGTCGCCGGCCAGCGGAACGTTTACCACCTGACAACAATGCGTTTGTTGTCGATGTGATAAATGATGCAACATAAAGTTTCGGTTGTAAAGTGAGTATGAAAGTATTTATTTCGTTTTCGAGCAAAAAAAATGGCACCGCAAAGGTGCCATTGGTTGGACGGGGTTACGTTTTCTATTTTTTTTGATTGTTTATGAGGTCGTAAACGTCGTTCTTAAGCAATTCGATATCGTGCAGGACACCTTTGGTGTGAAGGATAAGACGCAACTTCTCGGACTCAGGAAGTTGGTTAAAGAGCGAGAGTATCATGAGCTCCTTTTCGTCCAGGTCACGATTTGATGATAACGTCTGATCAGGCTCATCATCAGTTTCATCTGAGGGAAGAAAGAACCAGTGCTCTGGTTTTCCTGTTGCTGCAGCAAGGCGCTTTAACCTCTCACCACTCGCAACACTTTTCCCTTTAGCCCAATTTTGCACAGCAGTGTGCGAGAGCATGACCCTCTTGGCTAGATCGGATTTATTCCAGCCATTTTCAGTCATGACTTGTTGAATTCTTTTGGCAAAAACTGGGTAAGTGATCTCATTCATAAGTGCATTTTACAACCTAAGGTTTCACTCAGCACTAAAACAATTTCTTTCGTTTGTTGAAACATAAACTTTCGTCATGTATGCTTCTCTCCATCAAACCAAGGAGAGCACATGAACAAAGAGACGCAACAAAAAATCAGTAAGGCAGCATCTCGTGCCTGTATCGGAAAGCACTTTGGCATCAGCGGTCAGGCTGTTGGTAAGTGGATTTACGAGAATGGAGTGCCTCAAAAACGCATCGTCCCGCTATGCCGTTTTCTTAACTGGGAAGTAACGCCTCATGAAATTGATCCTGAGGCGTACCCAAACCCAACTGATGGCCTGCCGAAACAGGAAGGCTGAACATGCAAACACTTCCCTTTCATCAAAATACCGGATTCAACACCGGCGCTCTGATAAAGCGAAATCAGCTGAGAGAGTCAGATCACGACGCTATTCGCTCCGCTGTTCGCGCCTGGGCAGCAGCTGAAGGGCAGGATGTTGTCTCGGCATACATCATCGATGAGTGGCGACAGCAGGGCGGCGAGGAGATCTCGTTCCCTAATGATATCAGCCGTGCTCGCCAGAAGCTTTTTCGCTACCTGGATAATCCTGCCGATTCTGAGCGCTATCGCGAGTACGTTCGCCTTCTTACCCCGGCAATCATGGCCGTCATTCCTCTGAAGTTCCGCCATCGCCTGATGCCTCAGGACGATATTTTGTCGCGCCTGTCTTCGGCCATGAAGGAATGCGCTGAAGCAAAGCAGGCGGTGATGCTGAACGCGCCAGAGCACCAGAAACTGAAGGAGGTGAGCGAGGGAATAGCGTCACTTTTCAGGTTAATGCCAGAGCAGACAGGAGCACTGATGACGATCGTGAGCTCAATGCTCGGCGTGATGTAAGCGGGGTATCCATGAATCACATCGAATTTATTGAGAAGAACGTCCGCGAGGAACTCCTTCGCCAGGGCTTCACGCAAGCAGTGGCTCAGGGGGGGGCATACCAGGCGATCGATATGTACAAGCGGATGTCACAGGCAAGCCGCAAAGGGGGAATGTTTGACGATGTTATGCGACACGCAAAGTTATGGGCTGAGAAGCAGACCAGCGCAGCTGAACGCCGGGAAGCAAAGCGCAAAGTGCGAAAGGGCGGCGACCAGGCTGGGTTGTTCTGAAAGGGTGAAGACTGTTGTGCGCCAACACAGCCAGTCTTCGGGGTGTGAAAAAAGGGCTCTTAGTTCACGGAGTGAGTATGTCAAATACCGCTGAAGTTATCAATTTTCCGATTAAAACCGAGCGTTCGGGAGGTCAAATGGCCGACCTGGCTAACGGGTATACCAAGATCGCAAACGAGATACAGAAGCTCAAGCCGCGTCTGCGGATGTCAGGTCGTGAGTGGCAGTGTCTTGAGGCTGTTATCTGGCTTACCTATGGATGGAACAAGAAGCAGGACCGAGTAACAAACACGGTGATTGCTGAGCTGACAGACCTCGGAGAGTCGCATATTTCCGACACAATCAAATCTCTCGCGGAGCGGAAAATTATCTTCGCTCATAAGCAGGGAGTGATGAAAATTGTCGGTATAAATACTGAGCTGTCTGAGTGGATTTTAGACAAACCGAAAACGGGAAAACTCTTCCCGGAATCGGGAAAAGTGTTACCGAAAACGGGAAAACCTTTCCCGGAAACGGGAGACACCCAATACAAGAACAAGAACAATAGTAAAAGATCTTCTTCGTCTCGGAATTCTAAAGAATCCCGAAACGAGGAAACCTTGAAGTTTCTCTCTCGTCATCCAGAAGCGGCCGATGGGATTTATACCCCTGCGGGTAAATCCTGGGGAACAGCTGACGACCTCAAAGCCGCGCAATGGATTTTCGATAAAGCCCTGACCGTGAATGCCTCCCTCTCAGAGCCGAACTGGGTTGAATGGGCAAATACCATCCGTCTGATGCGCATGCAGGACAAACGCAGCCATTACGAAATTTGCGAATTGTTCAAGTGGGCCAATGAAGACAGCTTCTGGCAGAACAACATTCTGAGCCCCACCAGCCTGCGGAAACAGTGGGATCAGCTCACGACTAAACGCCTGCGCAGCCATGGTCCATCCAGAAGCGCATCAGGCGCCAGTGCGCTGGACAACTCAGACTGGATCAACGGGGTACTCGAATGAAATCTATCGCAGAAAGCATGCACAACTTCGACCGTGAAAACTTCCAGCGAGTGGCTGCCGGGCTTCCGGAAATGCAGGACGAGCAGGCATTAAAGCGCCAGGCGGCCAAGACTGCGGAGATCTTCAACGAGCTGTTCCGCCAGCTGCTTGCCGTATTCCCTGTGCTGGCCAACAAATCTGTGGAAGACCTCAACGAGATGCGTCGCCAGTGGTTGTTGGCGTTCAAGGAGAATGGGATCACCACGATGGAGCAGATTAACGCCGGAATGCGTGTTGCCCGCAAACAGGAAAAACCCTTCATGCCGTCGCCGGGACAGTTCGTCGCCTGGTGTCGTTCTGAGGAGGCGGTAACTGTAGGCCTGCCAGATGCGAATGAGCTGGTTGAAATGGTTTACCAGTATTGCCGGACTCGCGGCCAGTATCCAGACGCTGAGTCGTACCCATGGCCTGAGCACAAAATCGAACCGTTAACGCTGAAACACAAAGCCTGCTACTGGATGGTGACTGGCTTGTACGCAGACATGCGCGCAAACGGCCTCAGCGACACGGAGTTGCGACGTAAGGCGCAGGATGAGCTGCTGCGTATGGTTCGTCGCTTGAATGCCGGGGAAGTGATTCCCGATCCGGTTAAACAGATCCCAAAGCTTGGCGGACGTCCGCTGAGTAACGAGCAGGGCTTAAACAAAATTGCGGAAATCCGCGCGAAATTCGGTTTAGGCAGAGGGCGGAATCATGGCTAGAGCATTGTCAGCAGTTGAGCGCAGAGAGTACGTCCGCGCAGTGATTCGGATCACCAGGCATCAGGGGCGCCTCACGACCACCGAGGCAATGAAAAAACTGGGGCTGAGCCGCGCTACTGTCCAGCGGTATTTTTCCGAAGCAGAAGCGACTGGCGAGGTTGTCCGGCATGGTCGTTTGGGGCTGTTCCGCGATCAGCGGGCCGTCATCGACTTTGACATGAAGCGTTTTGGCCTGGTGCCGAAAGTTGCTGTTGGGATGAATTACAGCCTGCTTGGCAGTCCTGTTTTTCAGCGAGTTTTAGATGTTCAGGAGGCTATTCATGGCTAAGAATTCAATCGATGTATACGGTGCCAGCGGCAAAACAAACGTGCTCAATTTCGAGCCTGAAAACCTGCACCTTGTCACCGATAAGACCCACCCACTTTACGATGAGCGTGTACACCTGCCGATCGAGGAAGGGATGGTACTGAACATTGCGGAGCTGGGGGTACTGGAGCCAATCATCGTCTGGAAAGACCCTGAAACGGGGCTCACCTGCGTAGTTGTTGGCCGTCAGCGCGTAAAACATACCCTGGAGGCAAATAAACTCCGTCTGAAAGAAGGCAAAGACCCACTGCTTGTACCTGGAGTCGTTAAGCGCGGATCAGCAAATCAGATGGCTAAATACATGGTCAGCGAAAACGAAATTCGCCGACCTGATACGCCGCTTGGCCGGGCTAAAAAAATGTCAGACGCGCTCGACCGTGGGCTCGATGAGGACGATATTGCGGTGTTGTTTGGCTGCAGCGTTCAGACCGTTCGAGCAACGCTCTCCCTCCTCGATGCTACTCAGGCCGTCAGGGAAGCGGTGGAGGGTGGCACAGTCACCGTTACCCAGGCGCGACAGCTTGGCACACTTCCCCCGGAAGAGCAGCGGGAAAAAGTGAAAGAGATTGAATCTGCGACCGCTGGGACTACCGGTCATGAAAAAGCCCGGCGTCAGCGTCAGATCCTCGGTGAGGCAAAGCCGCGCCTGAAAACCCGCAAAGAAATCACAAAAGCCCTGGAATCTGCTGAGGGTGAGTATGCGAGCGCACTCCGTTGGGTGCTTGGGGAGGCCGTATGACAATCGTAAAAACCCATACCGGCATCGTGATCACCAAAGACGGTCCGCAGGTAAAAAAACTGCACCAGACAGAGCGGATGTGGGTCGTCGGCAAAAACGAGTTTTACCACAAAGAAACCGGGCGCCGTCACTTTGCAGAAAGTACGCGCCGCCGGTTGCTGCTCGACACCATCAAGCCTATCGAGGTGAAGCATGTTTAAACAGAACGAAAAGGCTATTTCACAGATTGCGGAATATATCCCGCGTGCCTGCCGGGGTATGCAGCTGCAGGAAGCGAAAGCGCGTCTGGAGAAAAAAATCGCGCTCTATACCGATGACGGCTGTGATGTTGCCGTTCTTAACGCGGCGTTTGCTTCAGCTCTTAACAGTCATACGCGGGAGTCTTTTTTTTCGAGCATCGCAGCGCAGCTGCATGAGGGGGCCAAATGAGCAACTCACTGCAAATTCTCTGCATTAAAGATACAGAGGGATACTGGACTGAAGGTGAAATGTATCCGTCACTGCCAGAGATGACGGGCTTTTCAAACCCAATGCAGGTGATTGAAAATTAACCAGTAAACTGGGTTGGCGTGACGGGGGGACAAGCGTGAGCGGCTGCTTTTTGAGAAAGATGGCCCATCAGGAACCTAGATGGCTTTGCTCTGGTAAGGTGGAAGTTATATGATAAGCAAAAATGATCAAAAAAGGCGCTGTCAATGGGTTTAGGATTAAAAGACGCTATTGAACAAACTGCTGAGCATCATCAGCGAGACACGAATAAATTGTCTTTACCGGATAACTATTGGCATCCGGGCTTTATCACTGTTTTGGCTGCCTACGTTAATCATCATAGGATTACTGAAAATAATTGCACGTTTACCCGTCCTAGTTATATGCAAGCTATCAACATGCATGGCGCTCTTTGGGGGGAAGATCAGTACCAACAGGAACGTCTAAGAGTTGGTACTAATTATAGCTTAGTCACCGCATTGAATAATGTTGAAGCTGTAGACATAGCAACGGGTAGTATCAACAGCTGTGTTAGACAATTAGCGTTTCCAGGTAAAGGGAGAACTGATTATCCCAAAGGCCTTACTGATCTGACGCATGTTATCGGAGAGTTGCACGACAACGTATGGTCACATGGAAAATCTACAGGATTTTCTTTTGCTCAACGCTCTGCAGTTCCTCTTACGCAAAGAAAAGAGCATTATTTGGAGTTTTCCCTTGCAGACTATGGCTTGGGCTTTCTGAAGGAACTCCGTCGCGCAGGTATAAGCGGCATCTTATCGCATAAGGATGCAATCGCTTGGTGTATACAAAAAGGGCACTCTTCTAAGCATGCTGATCTGCAGGATGACTGGGCCCAGCAGTTACCCCAAGATTTTATGGGGGGAAGTATGTTTGGTAGTGGCGTTGCCGTAAAAGAAAAAGAGAATAATCATCAAGGGCTTGGCCTTTATCATTTGATGAAATTGGTAAAAACTTACAATGGAGAATTGCAACTGGCTACAGGAAATGTATGCTTAGAGGCAATCGGTGATGAAGTGACCTACACTCAATTGAAAAGTGAGTGGCCTGGAGTGGCTATTTCTTGTCGTTTTAAGATTCATGAACTAGCTGTTGATAAAGATAATGAAGAAAATGATCCTCAGCTTATGGAAATCATGCAGGCGTTAGGAGGAGAGTGATGAACAGAATCGCATACAAGTTACCCGAGGGTGACCTGGCTTCGCGCAATCAGGCTATTCCTCAACGGCATCAGATTGAAGTGTTAATCAAAAGTGGCAACGCAGTGGATCTGGATTTGAGCGGCGTATACTCGATTTCTGAGTCCTACTCAGATGAAATCTTTGGAGTGTTGGTGGTTAAATTTGGTGTTACAAAGATACTTAACCAGGTTAAAGTTCGTAACGCTTCCCCTTCAATCCTGAAGAGCATTGCTAAAGTTATCCAGCGCCGTAGTAACGAAGTTGCAACAAAGAAGGCTCAGTCTGTTGGATTTAATGGTGTATGTGCAGCTTGTTAACCACATTATGATAAAAAAAGCGCCCTACTTGGGCGCTTTTTTTATATCAGCCAATGCCTAAAGAGTAAGTGTCAAACGTTATCATCTCTTCACCAATACGTATCTTCAGCTCTTGCATCCGCTTTTACAATGGCATTAATTCGTTGGCCTTTTCAACGCCTCCAAAGCCGCCGGTATGAATGGGAATGATGCCCAGTATTTGCGGCAGTGCGCGGTACGCTGCCGTCATGTCATCCCGGCTCACGTTTTTGATATTCAGAAACTCTTCCTTGGCCGCTACTTCTGACTGCGGAATGATCTGGAGACTGTCCTTTTTGCCGTTGGGCGAATATATAAACAGGTTACGGAAGTTGCCCGGTATCTTGGCGCTTTTCATGGCCTAGCGGATATTGTTTACGTCCCCCCGGCTCTGCGTTGCGCCGGTCATGTACATGATAAAGTCCGCTTCGGCGGGTTTTTTATTATGGAAAAACATCAATCTAAACATAAGCATGGTGTTGGCAAAAAGTGCTGCAGAGGGGTTGAACATTTCATGCAACCGGTATACTGTTTATTTATACAGTATCCATGTGAGGTGCTAACCATGAAAGTTGAAGTCACAATTGATAAACATAAAAAACTCCCTGATGGCGCTATACCAGCGCTTGAGCAAGAATTGCTGCGCCGCTTGTCCCAGTCTTATGATGACTGCAAATTAACCATTCGACGCACAAGCAACGATGGCCTTAGCGTTTTGGGCGGCGCTGATGGCGATAAAAAACGCGTTGAGCAAATTCTGCAAGAGACATGGGAAAGCGCAGACGACTGGTTTTATTAGTTTAATTGTGATGGTGGCGGCTCTTATCCCAGAGCATCGCATTCGCGTTTCCCTTGATGCTGCTACCCGTTTTTTATGAGTGCGTCTGTATGTCGCTCAGGGGGGTAATGTGACAGATGGTATTGACCCAAATCAGCAGGGGAATGTGTGGGCCACCATTACGGACGGATCCGGACATGTGTTGTGCTCATTCCGATTAGGTTTGAATGACCGAATCCTTTTATCGAATATTAATAGCGAAGTATCGGTTAGGAAAATTGCTAAAGATGAACACCTCTGGACAAGAAAATCATTAGTGGAGGTTATTAAGGAAATGAGCTCTAAAAATTGACTCTTAACAGCTAGCTACATCATACTTGCAGTGCTGGTCTGAACAACCAGCCACCTGACAGTAATGCGCCACCGGAGAACGTGATGGCGCAGCTTCACTTAATAAAACAATCTCAAGGTATCCTGATCCCCGCGACGCCGGAGACCAGTGATTTTCTGCAATCAAAATGCAAGCTCGGATCCGTTCTGGAAGCCGATTATAAGCTTGTCCGCAATCCGGCGTTTCACCGCCGTTACTTTGCTTTACTCAATCTCGGCTTTGAATATTGGGAACCTACCGGCGGGGCGATTTCGTCTAATGAGCGCAGGCTTATCACAGGTTACGCCAAATACCTTGCTGCATATGGCGGGAGTGAATCGGCGTTGCTTGATGCCGCCGGGCAATATCTCGACCGGATAGCTGAGAAGCGATCCGGCTATATCAGTATTTGCAAATCCTTCGATGCTTACCGGGCGTGGGTCATCGTTGAAGCCGGCCACTATGACGCCATACAGCTGCCGGACGGCACGCTGAAAAAACACCCTCGCAGCATTTCTTTCGCAAGCATGGACGAATGCGAGTTCCAGGAACTGTACAAAGCATCGCTGGATGTTCTCTGGCGGTGGATCCTCTCTCGTTCATTCAACAGCCTGCAGGAAGCCGAGAACGCCGCAAACCAGCTTTTAAGCTTCGCGGGGTGATGCCGATGAAACGCTCATGGTTTCACCATCTCGAATGCACAACGCAGCAGGCCGAAGCATTGGTAGCGAGATATCGTCAGCGGGGCGTAAAGGTCGAACGAAGCTTAAACCCTGACTTTATGACATGGACCGTCAGCGCGCAGCTGGTGGAGGACAAAAATCCGCCGCGGCCAGACTCTCGCTGGCGCAACAGGATGTGGGGGTGAGTATGGCGAACCTACGCAAAGAGGCGCGTGGCCGCGAATGTACCGTGCGGATCCCCGGGCACTGCAACGGCAACCCGGAAACCAGCGTGCTGGCGCATTACCGCCTGGCGGGTACGTGCGGCACAGGATGCAAGCCTGACGATACTCAGGCGGCGATCGCCTGCAACGGGTGCCATGACGTAATCGACGGCAGAACTAAAACCACCGATTTCACCTACGACGAATTGCGCCTGATGCACGCGGAGGGGGTAATGCGCACCCTGGAAATCTGGCGGAAAGAGGGACTCATTAAATCATGAAAATCTACGATATCACGCCCATCGGCAAACCCAGGATGACCAGAGCTGATAAGTGGAAGCAGCGTCCGGCGGTAATGCGCTACCGGGCATTCTGCGATGAGGTCCGTCTGAAGAACGTTGCTATGCCGGAGCAGGGCGGACACATAACCTTCGTGGTTCCCATGCCAAAGAGATGGAGCCAGAAGAAGCGAGTAACGATGAACGGACAGGCACACCAGCAGAAACCAGACGCCGATAACATGATCAAAGCGCTGATGGATGCTCTGTTTACTGATGACGCACATATCTGGGACTTTCGTGTAACAAAAGTCTGGGGTGAATCCGGACAAATTTTAATTTCTGATATCGGAGAAGTGGCCGCATGAAACTGGAAGCATCGTTAAAGCATTTCAGCCCGCAGGGGATGCATATCAGCGACGACGTGAAAAGCACATCGCCGAATCGACTGACCGGAACAGATGTTATGGCCGCCATCGGTACCACCAGCAGTCGTGCGCGCTTCGGCCTTGCCGCTTTCCTCGGAAAGGCTGGTATCAGCAAAACGGACGAACAGCTCGCAGTTCAAGCGCTGGCGCAGTTTGCCATCAAAAACGCTCCTAAAAATGTCCGCAAAGCCGCTGGTGACAAGCTCGGCGCCTGCATGTTGACGCTGGCGCAATTTGCCTTTGCGGAATACTCACGTTCGGCGGCCACCAGAGCAACGTGTCAAAGCTGCAGCGGTACCGGCTTTATTTCCCGCCATGAAGATGTAATTAAGCACCCCGGTATTTTCGATGCTGACGGTGTCGAAGTGAAGGCCCCAAAGATTAGAAATGAACTGGTGAAAAGGGTCTGTGGAGTGTGCGGAGGAAAGAAAGTGATCCATGCGCGATGCAGGTGTGGTGGTAAAGGGGAGGTCTTAGATCGCAAAGCGACCAAAGAACTTGGCGCACCGGTTTTCAAAACATGTGAACGCTGCTCTGGTAATGGCTTCTCTGTTGTACCCTCTGCGACGGTACACCGCGCCATTCTTAAGCGTCTCCCGGATCTCCATCAGTCTTCGTGGTCACGCAACTGGAAGCCGTTCTATGAAGGGCTGGTGGATATGCTTCACAAAGGAGAGAGACAGGCAGCGGCTGAATTTGAGAAGGCGACCATTTATTGATGTGATCGAAACAGATGGCGGCAAATTTTTGCACGATAGAGTTGACTTTGCATAAAATTGTCCTGTATTCTTCTAATCATGGATACGTACATCCAAATGAAACTGATTCTGAACCCTGCCAACCGGCGGGGTTTTGCTTTTCTGGGGGAAGCGATGCAGCAGCCATATTTTTTTAACCCGGGCATGACCACTCAACAGCTTGAAGACTGACTTGGGCAACAGAAAATCTATCTTGCCCACTTCAACCGTCTGATAGCAGAAAAAG
>OGLZ01000456.1_pt1 | contig 33890 bp, 34 predicted proteins | sample 1572991 | NCBI WGS metagenome assembly OGLZ01 (sample SAMEA2581893, study PRJEB24529) | metagenome | biome: Human gut stool | place: China | collected 2011 | reverse complement strand
TTCTTAGGGGGCGGCGGCGCAGCAATGTGCCGCTGCTACCCGACCCGGCAGACAGAACAACACTGCAGTAGTCAGAATCAGAGCAGCAGATAAAGGAACAACGACAACAACATCAGGAACAGTTCCATAACATAAGAAAGAAACACTCCTGAGTCAGACACATCACAGACGGGAAGGGTAACGGGCGACGCGCCAGCGTGGCCCGCTTCCCTTCCGGCAGGCGTCAGCCTGCCAGGGGTTTTCGCGCGGGCTGACAGGCGGCCTCCACCACCTGCCCCTGTATCACCTGTTTCTGCTGCCCTGTAAGATGTAGTGACCGCCTAGGAAAACCGCCTGCTGATTCGCCACAAAATCGCAGATTTCATCAACAATCTGCGCGGTGGTGAGCGGTTTCTGCCCCATTTCACGACGCCGCGCATTAATCACGGCCCTGTAATTACGCAGAATTTCGCGGGTTTCTGTGCTGATATTCATGACATCGTCTCCCCGTCCAGCGCCTGTAACACAACGTCCATTGCTTCGCGTTCCTCCCTGACGAATGCGTCACCGTCGCCCCCGTTCTCACTCCCGACGGCATACAGGCGCTTCATTTCACTGCCTGCCAGCGCCATCACTTTTTCCAGCATCACCGCCGGGACTGCCACATGACGGCTGGCGCGCTTTTCTTCCATCAGTTCACGAACAACGTCGTGAACAACGCTGACATCCGCACCATGCTCAAAGGCATCGTCCAGTCGCTGCATGACGGTTTCCAGCTCATCGTCTGACAGGTTCCAGTCCTGGGCTATGTGACGCACATCCCCACGGGTCAGCACCACGGCAAAAACGCATTCACTGTCCGGCACGTCTGTATCCAGTACATCGCGGATGATTTCTTTAACAGTACAGTACATGTTCTCGTCTCCTTTACAGGGGCGGCATTGCCGCCCCGTCCGTTAATCAGTCAAGTGCCGCGTAAATCGCGTTGCATTCGGGGTGAAATTCGATGTGGCTCCACAACTGCGCATCACGCATCCTGTACAGGTGTGTCAACCCTGCATCCCCGCTGTCGTGGTACAGCCACAACTGGCGGTTAATCACAAGGGAGGTAAGGATGATGCCTGCGGCATCAGCACTCACGGTACGGTCAAACCAGTTTGCACCGTTCACCATGTGGAAACGGTCGCCATCCGGCATCATGTAACCGCCACCGTCCGGCAGGCGGATGAAGTGCCAGAATCCGCCTTCATATTCCGGCATCATTTTTTTCGCCAGCGCGTATACAGACGCTTCGGCATACAGAAAATCCAGGCCAAACAGGTAAGGCAGAAAGGAGAGACGGTCGCACTCTTCAACATTCAGAGTGACAGGTTTCGCATATTGCATGATGTTTTCCTCCGTTGTTCACATATTCCGCGACACCGGGCGGTGCCGTGCCTCCATCTTTGCCGGGCCTGCAGGGTTGCAAGGGCGCAAGGGAAGCCGCAGCCTGACGCGCACGGCTGACGGGAGTTGGAGGGTGAGACCGCGAAATCTGAGCGGGTGAACGACCGGAAAATCACGGCAGACGGGAAGGAGGGACCGGGTGACCGCAGCGGTTCACCTTACCTTGCAACCCGCCCGCAGAAGCCCGGCTACGATGGAGGCACGGCACAGCCCGCACACGACGATGAGGCCACATAACTGAAAACCCACAAGGCCATGCCCCGCATGGCCGGGTAAAGCGGAGCCTGCGGCGACATCCTTTTGCTCTTTCCGGGGACCGGCTGGAAAAGGCGGAGATTTTTCCCCGCCAGCGTCATCATTTCCGGATTTTTGCCAGTGCATCCGCCATGCTGCGGATTTCATCCCGTGCCTCCAGAACAACCTCCCGCAGAATATCCCGGTCAAACCAGCGACGGGACGGTTCATCCGGTATACGCAGCACATCACAGACCAGACCACTGGACAGGATATGCTCCACACACTCACTGACCAGATACATTTCCACCGCCGAAAAACGTGCTCCCCGGTTCAGGATGGCATCGAGCACCACGGGCAGATTTTCGTCATCTTCATCAAGCCAGCAGGGGTAATCGCTTTCCTTCACAACCAGACGAAAGCGGCGCGTCTGGCGGGTCAGCAACGTCTGACCGGTGGTGGTCAGCGCCGCACGGATACGCCGCGCATCTTCTGCCACCCGGCAACTGACACTGCATACTGCATCGCGCACCGCATCAAGAACCGCCCTGATTTCTTCCTCCGTCAGCCATTCACCGGCATACGGGAAAGACACCTGCGTTCCGTCTGCCGGAAGTACCGGCAGCGACTGCCACTGACTGCCGGACAGAACAAGTTCCGCTCCGGTTCCGGTCAGTTTCTGAATGGCGGAGGCCAGGAGCGGCGGCAGTACGCCGCCGTGACGGTTGATAAGTAACGTCGCCAACCGGGGCGCATCCAGCAGAACATAAATGCTGATCCAGCCCGGATACTTCGGGTTACGCTGGTCAACATCCGTCTCTTCCGGCCAGCCCTGCGCCAGCAACAGGTTGCTGGCGTGGCGATAAATCAGTGCATTCAGCGTTTCATTCATAATTCATGAACGCCCTGTATCGCCGCCCGGAGGCGGCGATAACATCAGTCGTTTTCGTGTGTGTTGTTTTTCAGCAGGATGCGGACCTGATTAACCACCGCCTGACGGCGGGTGACGCATTCCGGGACGGCGAGGCCGTTATCACGGGCGGCCCATTCACGCTTCCACAATGCCTGTTCAGCGGTCTGAATCAGGGACGCCAGCAGTTCAGCAGGGACGGACACCTGGCGGTTTTCGCTCACGTATTTGATAATCTCCATCGCCGTACCGGAAGAAACACCGGATTCAGTCCGCTGGTCTTCCGGGATGTCCTCCAGGCGCGCCAGGACAGTCCTGATTTCATGATCGGTCAGGGCAATATCCATTCCGTCAGCGAGGGCCTGAATTTCTTCCGAGGACCAGATAACCAGCATCAGTGGCGTGTCTCCCGGATACTTTGCTGCCAGCTCCCGGCATAGCGTTTCGCATGTTCCGTACATTCTCGTCTCCTTCTCAATCTTTGAAGCAGGAATCCAGTTCCAGAATTTCGGTATACGCCTCCATGAACAGGCGATTGGCGCGATACAGCGTCTGGCGTGTCAGGCGTTCAACAAGCACATCGGAATCAAAGCGACAGCGATGCTCCATATCGTTCAGCCTGGCCCGAAGGTCACACATGGTGTTGGCCACCTCCGCCACGTCGGCGCGAAGTTTTTCGTGTCCGGCATAGTTCATTTACGCAGCCTCCGGTTCAAACCAGTTATCATTCGCGGCCCCCTGCTGCATGGCCCGTTGCACGGCGGCCAGTCGTTGCTGTCCGGCACGGTGATACTGTTCAAGCAGCTCGATACCGATATACCGGCGTCCGGACTGAAGGGCGGCCACGCAGGTTGAGCCGCTGCCTGCAAACGGGTCCAGCACAATCGCGTTCGGGTGTGTGAAGCTCTCAATCAGTGGTTGCAGGCTGGTAACGGGCTTTTCCGTCGGGTGATGGCGATTGCCCGAATATTTCCAGCCCAGCACGTCCGGCAGCGGTTTTTGTGGCAGACGTGGACGGCCTTTTGCCAGGATGTAGGCGCATTCGTGGCGATAGCCCACATATGCGGCCTTCGATGTGTAGTTTTTGGTGAAGACCAGGTGACCAACAACGCTGAATCCCGCATTTTTCCAGGCAGACATAAAGCGATCGACGCGATTCCAGCCATAGAAGCTCACCATTAACGCGTCTTTTTTGAGTACGCGGTACATCTCATTACAGGCCGGTTGCAGCCATTCGTCGGTTTTATCGCCGGCAATGGTACGCCCCTGACGGTCACGAAAACCGACGAGGTACGGCGGGTCGGTGAGGATGAAATCAATGGCGTTATCAGGGATACGGGCCATAACATCGATGCAGTTACCGAGGACAAAACGGGACATACAAAACTCCTTCTCTTACAGAGGGCACCGGGAGGGCACCCCTGTGGTGCCCGTTCCCCGCTGCCTGTGGGCTGTTCACCGCGTCCGGTAACGGGTCAGGCCGACCGTGGAATACCGCAGCCGTCGTCTGTTTGACGGCAAGGTTATGCCGCGAAAGCGGCTTGAAGGGCGTTCATCAGAAAAGGGCGACGGGCTGGCGTACACTGTCACCGACGCCAGCCGGGAGCGGTAAAAGCGCCCGTCCCGTGCCCGCCGGACGCGGGACACTGACCACAGGCAGCGTTTATGCCGCGCCGCGTCAGCCGGCGCAGTAAAAAGAGGAGCAGGGCGACATCCTTTACCGGAAAAGAAACGGGCGGTTGCCCGCCCGTCTCCGTCATACTTCATCCGCCATAATGCGCCACCTTGTCGACTATCCACGCAGGTCCGGTGACTTCCGGCAGCTCATCGTCATCTGTCGGGGAAGACCATTCCAGTTCCCCCCACAGCACATCAACGAGCTCTCCGCGCTCATACAACTGCCAGCCACAGAAATTGCAGCCCTGTTCGGCGTACCAGTGCTCCAGCGTGCAGCCGAAACGGCGGCTTAATTCTGCAACAACGTCGCTTTCCGGCTGACACCACGGCGTGTCGAAATCTACCTGAATGAAGTTTCCCCCCTGACTGCTGATATTCAGGTCATACCCACAAGGCCACTTCACGCCATACCGTTCTGTATACCAGTGATATGCAGAAGGAACACCGTTCAGAACACCGCCGTTAAAGCCATTCACTTCAATATCCAGGCGGGTCGGCAAAACCGTCAGCAGGTCAAACGGCATGGTTTTTTCCGGCTGTACGTTGTCACACAGACGGTTCCACCACACCGATACATCCTCGTTACCCCAGATGTCACACCAGTCACCTCTTTTTGCGGTGAAATGCACAGTGATGGTTTCCCTGACATCATCCGGTAACTCTTCCCAGCGACGCTGTCCAGTACCGCTCTGCAGCCAGAGTTCATGCAGCATCAGGCAGTTTTGCTCATCCAGCAGTACACCGTTCTGCAGGTGTGTCAGCCAGCGGGTGAACGCGATATTTTCCGGTGATACAGCACCACGTCCGGCAGCCGTCACTCCGGGGCACTGCTCAGAGCGGATATTTTCAGTGATCTGCAGAAGTCCGGCACTTCCGGCCAGAAACAGCTGAATACCTTCATTTGTGGCGCGGCGATAAAGCGGTGTAACTGCACCGCTGGCCAGTCGTTTAATCTCAGCGATCTGTGCCGGTTCACCAGAAAAATACATACGATTCGAGCACCAATTTGGCATGGGAATTCTCCTCTCACATGCGGCCTCCATCAGGCCGTGCCGCACCTGTTACCGGGCGACCGCATACGAATGCAGGTGCGGCCCCGAAGCCGCAGCGCGTGGAGGAGGAACGACGAAACGTGACCGGGTGAGGAGGCCGGCGACAGCGACACACTTGCATCGGATGCAGCCCGGTTAACGTGCCGGCACGGCCTGGGTAACCAGGTATTTTGTCCACAGAACCGTGCACAAAATGCTGTGGATAAGCTGGACACAGCAGCCCACAGCAGGCATACAGCCACACTCTCAGAGAATTGAGCGTTTTTTAGTCACAACAATGACATTTGACTGTGTGTGGATTCAGTTATTAGAATACTGTATATATACACAGCAAAAGAAAAGGGAGATGAGAACATGATCCGCATTGAAATTCTTTTCGACCGCCAGAGCACAAAAAACCTCAAATCAGGCACACTTCAGGCGCTACAGAATGAAATCGAACAACGTCTGAAACCACACTACCCGGAAATCTGGCTGCGTATAGACCAGGGCAGCGCCCCGTCTGTATCTGTCACAGGAGCCCGCAACGACAAGGATAAAGAACGTATCCTGTCTCTGCTGGAAGAAATCTGGCAGGACGACAGCTGGCTGCCTGCAGCATGAGTACCGTTTATCACCGTCCGGCTGACCCTTCAGGCGATGACAGTTACGTGCGACCGTTGTTTGCCGATCGTTGCCAGGCCGGTTTTCCTTCGCCTGCCACTGATTATGCTGAGCAGGAACTGGATCTGAACAGCTATTGCATCAGCAGACCTGCAGCCACCTTCTTTCTGCGCGCCAGCGGTGAATCGATGAACCAGGCTGGCGTGCAGAATGGTGATCTGCTGGTAGTGGACAGGGCCGAAAAACCACAACACGGGGACATCGTTATCGCTGAGATCGACGGTGAGTTCACCGTCAAACGACTGCTGTTGCGCCCACGCCCGGCACTGGAGCCGGTTTCAGACAGCCCGGAGTTCCGCACACTGTATCCGGAAAACATCTGTATTTTTGGTGTTGTCACTCACGTGATACACAGGACGCGGGAGTTACGCTGATGTTTGCACTGGCTGATATCAACAGTTTCTACGCCTCATGTGAAAAAGTTTTCCGCCCAGACCTTCGCAACGAACCGGTCATCGTACTCAGCAATAACGATGGCTGTGTGATCGCGCGCAGCCCGGAGGCAAAAGCCCTTGGCATCAGAATGGGGCAGCCCTGGTTTCAGGTGAGACAAATGCGCCTGGAGAAGAAAATACATGTATTTTCCAGCAATTATGCGCTGTACCACAGCATGAGCCAACGGGTTATGGCTGTTCTGGAGTCGCTTTCTCCCGCAGTTGAGCCCTACTCAATTGATGAAATGTTCATTGATTTGCGGGGGATAAATCATTGCATCTCTCCGGAGATTTTTGGTCATCAGCTCAGGGAACAGGTAAAGAGCTGGACAGGACTCACCATGGGGGTGGGCATTGCGCCTACAAAAACGCTGGCTAAAAGTGCCCAGTGGGCAACAAAGCAATGGCCACAGTTTTCCGGTGTGGTCGCGCTGACGGCAGAAAACCGTAATCGGATCTTGAAGCTACTGGGGTTGCAGCCAGTTGGTGAGGTCTGGGGAGTAGGACGCAGACTGACGGAAAAGCTGAATGCGCTGGGTATTAACACAGCACTGCAGCTGGCGCAGGCTAACACGGCATTCATCCGGAAAAACTTCAGCGTCATTCTTGAGCGTACGGTACGCGAACTCAACGGCGAGTCCTGCATATCTCTGGAAGAAGCACCGCCGGCAAAACAGCAGATTGTCTGTAGTCGCAGTTTTGGTGAACGAATCACAGACAAAGATGCCATGCACCAGGCTGTTGTTCAGTATGCAGAGCGGGCCGCAGAGAAACTACGTGGGGAGCGTCAGTATTGCCGGCAGGTGACGACATTTGTACGGACATCCCCCTTTGCAGTAAAAGAACCCTGTTACAGCAATGCCGCTGTGGAAAAGCTTCCATTGCCCACACAGGACAGCCGGGACATTATTGCCGCAGCATGCAGAGCGTTAAACCATGTCTGGCGTGAAGGGTACCGCTATATGAAGGCAGGTGTCATGCTGGCTGATTTCACACCATCGGGTATAGCGCAGCCGGGATTATTTGATGAAATCCAGCCCCGTAAAAACAGTGAAAAGTTAATGAAAACACTCGATGAACTGAACCAGTCGGGAAAAGGGAAAGTGTGGTTTGCGGGGCGAGGAACCGCCCCTGAATGGCAAATGAAACGGGAAATGCTTTCTCCTGCGTATACCACCAGATGGACAGATTTGCCAGTAGCCCAGTTATGAATATGTAATCCACCCATAATATTGTTATCCTGTTATCTTGTTATCTTGTTATCTTGTTATCTTGTTATCTTAATTAATCTATAAATCAAATACTTAACAACTTGCTAAGTTGTTAACATAACAAAAATAATTGCATGGTTCGCGTTCAGATGGCAATATTAAGTTGTTAACTTAACAGCTTAATATGAGGCTATAATGATAATAGTATTAGGTAGTCAAAAGGGTGGGGTAGGTAAAAGTACACTGGCGGTATCTATAGCTGCGTATCTGATGTCACTAGGCAATAGAGTGATTATTGTCGACGCAGATGACCAGAAATCAGTATTAACCTGGTACAACAATCGCCCTGAAGATCTCCCTCATATTCCGGTTACAGGCGCGACAGGTAACATCAAAGCCATGTTAAAGGAACACGAAAAATCCTATGATTTTGTTATTGCAGACTGTGCTGGCCGTGATAGCGCAGAAATGCGTAGTGGATTGATGGCCGCAGATGTATTCATTTCTCCTTTGCGCCCATCTCAGATGGACCTGGATGTTGTGCCTCATACATGCTCCGTTTTTACAGCAGCAAAAGATTTTAATGAGGATGTTCGGGGATATCTCGTTTTAAACATGACGCCCACAAATATGTTTGTTAATGAAGCCAATGAGGCAGCTGAAGTACTTAAGGATTACCCTGAAATGCATCTGGCAAACTCCCGGGTATGTGATCGTAAAGCACATCGAGATGCTTGGGCCGAATCAATGACAATTTTTGAAACGCAAAATGATAAAGCCCAGCAAGAAATCGAAGCGTTAGTGAAAGAGGTTATTCTGTGAGAAATAGAGCAAACACTTCACCTCGTGACGAGGCAGCATTTATTAACGGTGGCACGGCTGGCCTTGATAATACCAAAAAGTCATCAGATAAATCATCGGTTGTAAGCAAAGCAAAACCAGTGAGTATTTCTTTTTTTGAAGAAAACCTAAAAGACATTGATGCCCTTATAACGGCTGAGATGGTTTCAGGTAAAGGCAGAGTGAATCGTTCTGATGTTGTCAGGGCGGCGGTAGAAGCACTTAAAACACTATCAAAAACAGAGGTATCACGATTGATAGCAGAAGTAAAACAAAGATAACACCTTGAGATAACAAGATAACACCTTGTTATCTTGTTATCTTGTTATCTTGTTATCTTGTTATCTTGTTATCTTCAATGTATTTTAGGATGACCTATGTTGAATAGAACCTAAAACAAAACAAATATTAATGGGGAGCCCGCAGAATTCGGAAAAAATCGTACGCTAAGGTTTTCCGGGCATCCGTAAGGGCCGAAACTTCCCGTCTTCCAGTCTGCGGCTCTGCCGCCAGACGTAATCGCCGGTTAGGTTGATGTGCTCCCAGCCCAGCGGCGACAGGAATTGCAGCAGCTCGCCGTCCACCGGCTTGCCGGCCTCGACCAACCCCTGGGTGGCGCGTTCCAGGTACACCGTGTTCCACAGCACGATAGCCGCCGTCACCAGGTTGAGGCCGCTGGCCCGGTAGCGCTGCTGCTCGAAGCTCCGATCCCTGATTTCCCCAAGGCGGTTGAAGAACACCGCCCTGGCCAGCGAGTTGCGCGCCTCACCTTTGTTCAGGCCGGCATGCACGCGGCGGCGCAGTTCAACACTTTGCAGCCAGTCCAGGATGAACAGCGTGCGCTCGATCCGGCCCAGCTCGCGCAGGGCCACGGCCAGTCCGTTCTGGCGCGGGTAGCTGCCGAGCTTGCGCAGCATCAGCGAGGCGGTGACGGTGCCCTGCTTGATCGAGCTGGCCAGGCGCAGGATGTCGTCCCAGTGGGCACGCACGTGCTTGATGTTCAGGGTGCCGCCGATCAGCGGGCGCAACGTCGGGTAGGCTTGCACGCCCTGCGGCACGTACAGCTTGGTTTCGCCGAGGTCGCGGATGCGCGGCGCGAAGCGGAAGCCTAGCAGGTGCATCAGGGCAAAGACGTGATCGGTGAAGCCGGCCGTGTCGGTGTAGTGCTCCTCGATCCGCAGGTCGGACTCGTGGTACAGCAGGCCGTCGAGCACATAGGTGGAATCGCGGACGCCGACATTCACCACGCGGGTGCTGAACGGCGCGTACTGGTCGGAGATATGGGTATAGAACAGCCGTCCCGGCTCGCTACCGTACTTCGGGTTGACGTGCCCGGTGCTCTCGCCCCGGCCACCCGCGCGGAAGCGCTGGCCATCGGAGGATGAGGTCGTGCCGTCGCCCCAGTGGGCGGCAAAGGCGTGGCGATACTGGTGGTTGACCAGCTCGGCCAAGGCCGCCGAATAGGTTTCGTCGCGGATGTGCCAGGCTTGCAGCCAGGACAGCTTGGCGTAGGTCAGGCCGGGGCTCGACTCGGCCATCTTGGTCAGCCCGAGGTTGATCGCATCACCGAGGATTGCGGACAGCAGCAACGTCCTGTCTTTGGCCTCGGCCCCGTCCTTCAAGTGGGTGAAGTGGCGGCTGAAGCCCGTCCAGTCGTCCACGTCCATCAGCAGTTCGGTGATCTTGATGCGCGGCAGTAACTGGCTGGTTTGGTCGATCAGCGCCTGCGCCCGATCCGGCACCGCCGCATCCAGCGGGGTGATTTTCAGCCCTGACTCGGTGAGGATGGCATCGGGCAGCTCGTTGTCCTTGGCCAGGCGGGTGACGGTGGCCAACTGCTCGTCCAGCAGCTGCAAACGCTCTTCCAGGTACTGGTCGCTGTTCGGGTTGATCGCCAGGGGCAGGGCCTGCTCGCGCTTGAGTGCGGCGAACTTCTCGGCCGGCAGCAGGTAGTCGTCGAAGTCGCGGAACTGCCGCGAGCCCTTGACCCAGATGTCGCCGGAGCGCAGGGCGTTCTTCAGCTCGGACAGGGCGCAGATTTCGTAGAATTTCCGGTCGAGGCCTTCCGGGGTGATCACCAGCGGCTTCCAGCGCGGCTTGATGAAGGCCGTGGGTGCATCGGCCGGCACCTTGCGCAGGTTGTCGGCGTTCATCTCACGCAGGGTCTGCACGGCTGCCAGCACGCCTTGCGCGGCCGGCCCGTGCTGTTCCCCAACTTTTCGCTCGGCGAAGAGTATGAACATGCGCCGCCGGCGACGAATCGCCAAATCTCACCGTATCTCCCGAGCGGACGATTTCGCACCGGTCTGCCCGTCGAAGGGCTTGCGATCGAACGGGGCGACCTTTTCTATGCATGTCCGCGAGCCAGCGTCTTTTATGGCACGGCGCTCGACGCCGACCTTCGGACGCGCGGCGTAAGCACGCTTGTCATGGCCGGGATAAGCACCACCGGCGTTGTTCTTTCAAGCGTCGCCTGGGCTAGTGATGCGGACTACGACGTGCGTTTGGTCCAGGACTGCTGCTACGACCCGGATCGGGATGCCCACGAAGCTCTGTTGCGTTCCGGGTTCGGCGGACGTGTACAGGTCGTGTAATTTTCGGGCCTCGCATGATCGCGGCCATAGCCGCAGGTGGATTGGTGCGAGGCAGGGCCAGTCCAAGTCAGGGTGCGGTCATCGCGGCGCCTGCAACTCTCAAAAACCCATCGCCGTAGCGGAGGTCTTGTAATCGCATGTCATTACGCACGCCCGATTTATTGTTCACAGCGATAGCACCTGCCATTTGGGGCAGCACCTACATTGTCACCACCCAATACCTGCCGAACTTCTCACCGATGACGGTCGCGATGCTGCGGGCGTTGCCGGCGGGTTTATTGCTCGTGATGATCGTCCGACAGATTCCAACGGGAATCTGGTGGATGCGCATCTTCATCCTCGGCGCACTTAATATTTCGCTATTCTGGAGCTTGTTGTTTATTTCGGTCTACCGCCTGCCGGGCGGGGTCGCGGCGACGGTAGGCGCTGTGCAGCCGCTGATGGTCGTGTTCATCTCTGCCGCTCTGCTAGGTAGCCCGATACGATTGATGGCGGTCCTGGGGGCTATTTGCGGAACTGCGGGCGTGGCGCTGTTGGTGTTGACACCAAACGCAGCGCTAGATCCTGTCGGCGTCGCAGCGGGCCTGGCGGGGGCGGTTTCCATGGCGTTCGGAACCGTGCTGACCCGCAAGTGGCAACCTCCCGTGCCTCTGCTCACCTTTACCGCCTGGCAACTGGCGGCCGGAGGACTTCTGCTCGTTCCAGTAGCTTTAGTGTTTGATCCGCCAATCCCGATGCCTACAGGAACCAATGTTCTCGGCCTGGCGTGGCTCGGCCTGATCGGAGCGGGTTTAACCTACTTCCTTTGGTTCCGGGGGATCTCGCGACTCGAACCTACAGTTGTTTCCTTACTGGGCTTTCTCAGCCCGGGGACCGCCGTGTTGCTAGGATGGTTGTTCTTGGATCAGACGCTGAGTGCGCTTCAAATCATCGGCGTCCTGCTCGTGATCGGGAGTATCTGGCTGGGCCAACGTTCCAACCGCACTCCTAGGGCGCGTATAGCTTGCCGGAAGTCGCCTTGACCCGCATGGCATAGGCCTATCGTTTCCACGATCAGCGATCGGCTCGTTGCCCTGCGCCGCTCCAAAGCCCGCGACGCAGCGCCGGCAGGCAGAGCAAGTAGAGGGCAGCGCCTGCAATCCATGCCCACCCGTTCCACGTTGTTATAGAAGCCGCATAGATCGCCGTGAAGAGGAGGGGTCCGACGATCGAGGTCAGGCTGGTGAGCGCCGCCAGTGAGCCTTGCAGCTGCCCCTGACGTTCCTCATCCACCTGCCTGGACAACATTGCTTGCAGCGCCGGCATTCCGATGCCACCCGAAGCAAGCAGGACCATGATCGGGAACGCCATCCATCCCCGTGTCGCGAAGGCAAGCAGGATGTAGCCTGTGCCGTCGGCAATCATTCCGAGCATGAGTGCCCGCCTTTCGCCGAGCCGGGCGGCTACAGGGCCGGTGATCATTGCCTGGGCGAGTGAATGCAGAATGCCAAATGCGGCAAGCGAAATGCCGATCGTGGTCGCGTCCCAGTGAAAGCGATCCTCGCCGAAAATGACCCAAAGCGCGGCCGGCACCTGTCCGACAAGTTGCATGATGAAGAAGACCGCCATCAGGGCGGCGACGACGGTCATGCCCCGGGCCCACCGGAACGAAGCGAGCGGGTTGAGAGCCTCCCGGCGTAACGGCCGGCGTTCGCCTTTGTGCGACTCCGGCAAAAGGAAACAGCCCGTCAGGAAATTGAGGCCGTTCAAGGCTGCCGCGGCGAAGAACGGAGCGTGGGGGGAGAAACCGCCCATCAGCCCACCGAGCACAGGTCCCGCGACCATCCCGAACCCGAAACAGGCGCTCATGAAGCCGAAGTGCCGCGCGCGCTCATCGCCATCAGTGATATCGGCAATATAAGCGCCGGCTACCGCCCCAGTCGCCCCGGTGATGCCGGCCACGATCCGCCCGATATAGAGAACCCAAAGGAAAGGCGCCGTCGCCATGATGGCGTAGTCGACAGCAGCGCCGGCCAGCGAGACGAGCAAGACCGGCCGCCGCCCGAAACGATCCGACAGCGCGCCCAGCACAGGTGCGCAGGCAAATTGCATCAACGCATACAGCGCCAGCAGAATGCCATAGTGGGCGGTGACGTCGTTCGAGTGAACCAGATCGCGCAGGAGGCCCGGCAGCACCGGCATAATCAGGCCGATGCCGACAGCGTCGAGCGCGACAGTGCTCAGAATTACGATCAGGGGTCTGTTGGGTTTCACGTCTGGCCTCCGGACCAGCCTCCGCTGGTCCGATTGAACGCGCGGATTCTTTATCACTGATAAGTTGGTGGACATATTATGTTTATCAGTGATAAAGTGTCAAGCATGACAAAGTTGCAGCCGAATACAGTGATCCGTGCCGCCCTGGACCTGTTGAACGAGGTCGGCGTAGACGGTCTGACGACACGCAAACTGGCGGAACGGTTGGGGGTTCAGCAGCCGGCGCTTTACTGGCACTTCAGGAACAAGCGGGCGCTGCTCGACGCACTGGCCGAAGCCATGCTGGCGGAGAATCATACGCATTCGGTGCCGAGAGCCGACGACGACTGGCGCTCATTTCTGATCGGGAATGCCCGCAGCTTCAGGCAGGCGCTGCTCGCCTACCGCGATGGCGCGCGCATCCATGCCGGCACGCGACCGGGCGCACCGCAGATGGAAACGGCCGACGCGCAGCTTCGCTTCCTCTGCGAGGCGGGTTTTTCGGCCGGGGACGCCGTCAATGCGCTGATGACAATCAGCTACTTCACTGTTGGGGCCGTGCTTGAGGAGCAGGCCGGCGACAGCGATGCCGGCGAGCGCGGCGGCACCGTTGAACAGGCTCCGCTCTCGCCGCTGTTGCGGGCCGCGATAGACGCCTTCGACGAAGCCGGTCCGGACGCAGCGTTCGAGCAGGGACTCGCGGTGATTGTCGATGGATTGGCGAAAAGGAGGCTCGTTGTCAGGAACGTTGAAGGACCGAGAAAGGGTGACGATTGATCAGGACCGCTGCCGGAGCGCAACCCACTCACTACAGCAGAGCCATGTAGACAACATCCCCTCCCCCTTTCCACCGCGTCAGACGCCCGTAGCAGCCCGCTACGGGCTTTTTCATGCCCTGCCCTAGCGTCCAAGCCTCACGGCCGCGCTCGGCCTCTCTGGCGGCCTTCTGGCGCTCCTGCTGCGGCGTCCGCTCGTGGGCCGTGGCGCGGGTCCGCGCGCCGGCCTCGTGCGCCTGGCGCTCGCGGGCGAGGTCCAGGGCGGCCGTCTTCACGTTCTGCCTTGCGCAGATGAGATAGGGGAGCCCGCAGAATTCGGAAAAAATCGTACGCTAAGGTTTTCCGGGCATCCGTAAGGGCCGAAACTTCCCGTCTTCCAGTCTGCGGCTCTGCCGCCAGACGTAATCGCCGGTTAGGTTGATGTGCTCCCAGCCCAGCGGCGACAGGAATTGCAGCAGCTCGCCGTCCACCGGCTTGCCGGCCTCGACCAACCCCTGGGTGGCGCGTTCCAGGTACACCGTGTTCCACAGCACGATAGCCGCCGTCACCAGGTTGAGGCCGCTGGCCCGGTAGCGCTGCTGCTCGAAGCTCCGATCCCTGATTTCCCCAAGGCGGTTGAAGAACACCGCCCTGGCCAGCGAGTTGCGCGCCTCACCTTTGTTCAGGCCGGCATGCACGCGGCGGCGCAGTTCAACACTTTGCAGCCAGTCCAGGATGAACAGCGTGCGCTCGATCCGGCCCAGCTCGCGCAGGGCCACGGCCAGTCCGTTCTGGCGCGGGTAGCTGCCGAGCTTGCGCAGCATCAGCGAGGCGGTGACGGTGCCCTGCTTGATCGAGCTGGCCAGGCGCAGGATGTCGTCCCAGTGGGCACGCACGTGCTTGATGTTCAGGGTGCCGCCGATCAGCGGGCGCAACGTCGGGTAGGCTTGCACGCCCTGCGGCACGTACAGCTTGGTTTCGCCGAGGTCGCGGATGCGCGGCGCGAAGCGGAAGCCTAGCAGGTGCATCAGGGCAAAGACGTGATCGGTGAAGCCGGCCGTGTCGGTGTAGTGCTCCTCGATCCGCAGGTCGGACTCGTGGTACAGCAGGCCGTCGAGCACATAGGTGGAATCGCGGACGCCGACATTCACCACGCGGGTGCTGAACGGCGCGTACTGGTCGGAGATATGGGTATAGAACAGCCGTCCCGGCTCGCTACCGTACTTCGGGTTGACGTGCCCGGTGCTCTCGCCCCGGCCACCCGCGCGGAAGCGCTGGCCATCGGAGGATGAGGTCGTGCCGTCGCCCCAGTGGGCGGCAAAGGCGTGGCGATACTGGTGGTTGACCAGCTCGGCCAAGGCCGCCGAATAGGTTTCGTCGCGGATGTGCCAGGCTTGCAGCCAGGACAGCTTGGCGTAGGTCAGGCCGGGGCTCGACTCGGCCATCTTGGTCAGCCCGAGGTTGATCGCATCACCGAGGATTGCGGACAGCAGCAACGTCCTGTCTTTGGCCTCGGCCCCGTCCTTCAAGTGGGTGAAGTGGCGGCTGAAGCCCGTCCAGTCGTCCACGTCCATCAGCAGTTCGGTGATCTTGATGCGCGGCAGTAACTGGCTGGTTTGGTCGATCAGCGCCTGCGCCCGATCCGGCACCGCCGCATCCAGCGGGGTGATTTTCAGCCCTGACTCGGTGAGGATGGCATCGGGCAGCTCGTTGTCCTTGGCCAGGCGGGTGACGGTGGCCAACTGCTCGTCCAGCAGCTGCAAACGCTCTTCCAGGTACTGGTCGCTGTTCGGGTTGATCGCCAGGGGCAGGGCCTGCTCGCGCTTGAGTGCGGCGAACTTCTCGGCCGGCAGCAGGTAGTCGTCGAAGTCGCGGAACTGCCGCGAGCCCTTGACCCAGATGTCGCCGGAGCGCAGGGCGTTCTTCAGCTCGGACAGGGCGCAGATTTCGTAGAATTTCCGGTCGAGGCCTTCCGGGGTGATCACCAGCGGCTTCCAGCGCGGCTTGATGAAGGCCGTGGGTGCATCGGCCGGCACCTTGCGCAGGTTGTCGGCGTTCATCTCACGCAGGGTCTGCACGGCTGCCAGCACGCCTTGCGCGGCCGGCGCGGCGCGCAGTTCCAGCACCTCCAGCAAGGCCGGCGTGTAACGGCGCAGGGTGGCGAAGTTCTCGCCGACCAGGTGCAGGTGGTCGAAGCCTTCCGGCCGGGCCAGCAGCTCGGCCTCGCTGACGCTCTCGGTGAACTCGTCCCAGGGAATCACCGCCTCGATGGCGGCATAGGGGTCGCTGCCGCTTTCCTTCGCTTCCAGCAGCGCCTGGCCGATCCTGGAGTACAGGCGCACCTTGTCGTTGATCGCCTTGCCCTGCTTCTGGAACTGCTGCTGATGCTTGTGCTTCGCGCCGCTGAACAGCTTGACCAGGATGCGGTCATGCAGATCGACCAGCTCATCGATCACGGTCGCGGTGCTCTCCAGCACCACGGCGGCCAGGGTCGCGTAGCGGCGCTGCGGCTCGAACTTACCGAGGTCTTTGGGCGTCATCTGCCCACCCTCGCGGGCCAGCTTGAGCAGGCGGTTCTGGTGGATGTGCCGGCCCAGGCCTTCGGGCAAGTCCACCAACTGAAATGTCTTCAGCCGCTCGATGTGTTCCAGCATGTGCCGAGAGTTGGGTTTCAGCGGTGCCTGGCGCAGCCAGATCAACCAGGTGATGCTGCTGCCGGCCTTGAGCTTCAACAGCTCGTCCAGCTTGGCCCGATGCGAGTCCGTGAGTGGTTCGACCAGGGCGCGGTAGACCCGCCGATTGGCTCGCGCAATGGCTTCCGAGCAGGCCCGGTCAATCACGCTCAGCGCCGGCAGGATGCGTCGTTTCTGCCGTAGGCTCTCCAGGGCCTGACCGGCCAGCAGCAAGCCTTTGTCGGTCTGCTGGGCCAGCTCGGTTAGCTCGCGCACCAGGGCGCGGAAGTCGGACAGGCCGAACGGGGCCAGTTGCAGGTAGGTGCGCAGTTCCTGGGCATGCTCGCGACGGGTCACGTCGCGCTCGCCGTACTTTGCCCAGCTCGCCGGCTCGGCCTGGACTTGCTTCGCCACCCACAGGATGACCGGCTCGGGCAGCTCGCTGTCGGTTCCCAGCGCGTAACCGGGGTAGCGCAGCAGGCAGAGCTGCACGGCGAAGCCGAGGCGGTTGGCGTCGCCGCGTCGCTGGCGGATCAGCGACAGGTCGGAGTCGTTGAAGGTGTAGTAGCGGATCAGGTCATCCTGGCTTTCCGGCAGCGCAAGCAGGGTGTCCCGCTCCGTGGCCGAGAGGATCAAGCGACGCGGCATGTGTCAGTCGTCCGTGCGGAGGTACTGGTAGAGGGTTTCCCGGCTGATGTTGAACTCGCGGGCAAGCTGCGCCTTGGGCTCGCCGGCCGTCGCTCGCTGCCGCAGGGTAGCAGCCTGCTCATCGGACAGGGCTTTCTTGCGGCCCCGGTACGCGCCACGCTGCTTGGCCAAGGCGATGCCCTCACGCTGCCGCTCGCGGATCAGGGCGCGCTCGAACTCAGCGAAGGCCCCCATCACCGACAGCATCAGGTTGGCCATCGGCGAGTCCTCGCCAGTGAACACCAGGCCCTCCTTCAGGAACTCGATGCGCACGCCGCGCTGAGTCAGCTTCTGTACCAAGCGACGCAGGTCATCGAGGTTGCGGGCCAGCCGATCCATGCTGTGCACCACCACTGTATCGCCTTCGCGGACGAAGCTCAGCAGCGCTTCGAGCTGGGGGCGCTGGGTGTCCTTGCCCGATGCCTTGTCGGTGAACACCTTGCTCACCTGGGTTTGTTCCAGCTGGCGTTCCGGGTTCTGGTCAAAGCTGCTGACCCGGACGTAGCCGATGCGGTGCCCCTGCACGATGTCTCCTTGGTTGAAGGCGGCTTAAGTGCACTTTCTGTTCCGTTGTGCCTCAAAGCCCATTTCTGTCAGGCTGAAATCTATAACCTTCGCGGGCATGTGTCAAAAAATGGGAAAGCAGACTCTATTCTGACGAAGCGGCGCGGCCCTGCCTGACATCAAGTTAGGGTATAGCCTAGATTGACATGCGCGATGCAACCCTTAACTTGCTTGCACCTATCGTTTCCATGCTAGCTTTATCGTAACGCTCAAGAAATTGGGCTTAATGCCGAAAACAATAAAATAAAACAGCCAACCCTTGAGGTTCTTATGCGCCAGAATTTACCAGTGACGGGTCGAAACTTAGAACTCCCAAAAGATGCCAATATTCTTTCGACTACCTCCCCTCAAAGCCATATCACGTACGTTAATCCTGACTTCATTAAAATCAGTGGTTTCACTGAGGAAGAACTATTAGGCCAGCCTCACAACATCGTAAGACACCCAGATATGCCGCCTGCTGCATTTGAGCATATGTGGAGTACATTAAAATCTGGCCGCTCATGGATGGGGCTAGTAAAAAATCGCTGTAAAAATGGCGACCACTATTGGGTAAGTGCTTATGTAACGCCAATAGCTAAGAATGGTTCGATTGTTGAATACCAGTCTGTAAGGACCAAGCCTGAACCTGAGCAGGTTTTGGCTGCGGAAAAATTATATGCTCAATTGAGAAGCGGGAAGGCCGCGAGGCCGAAATTGGCTGCTAGCTTTTCCGTGAAAATACTCTTGCTCATATGGGGTAGTATTATATCAAGCGCAATGGCTGCCGGCATGCTTACTGATACATCAATAAGCAGCTTATTGTTAGCCACTTTAATGTCAGGAAGCTTAAGCTCTGTTAGTGTTTTGGCTATTCTCTCTCCTCTTGGAAGACTGGTTGAAAGAGCCAGGAATATTTCCAATAACCCATTAAGTCAATCCCTCTACACTGGGCGCACCGATGAGTTTGGCCAAATAGAGTTTGCTTTACGAATGATGCAAGCTGAAACAGGCGCCATAGTAGGTCGCATAGGTGATGCATCAAATCGGCTTAGCGAACACACCCGAGGCCTACTAAAGGATATTGAGTCAAGCAATGTACTTACAGTTGAGCAGCAGGCAGAGACAGATCAAATAGCAACGGCAGTAAACCAAATGGTGGCAAGCATTCAAGAGGTTGCGAGCAATGCACAGCATGCTGCAGATGCGGCCGGAAGAGCAGACACTGAGACGGCATCTGGCCAGCGTCTGGTAGCCCACACAAGCCAGTCAATCACTGCCCTTGAAGGTGAAATTAGGCAAGCCACTCAGGTTATTCATGAGCTTGAAGGTCAAAGTAACGAGATATCAAAAGTTCTTGACGTTATACGAGGGATCGCCGAGCAAACGAATTTGTTGGCACTCAACGCAGCAATTGAGGCCGCGCGTGCTGGTGAGCAGGGGCGTGGTTTTGCTGTTGTCGCCGATGAGGTTCGCAGTCTTGCTGCTCGCACACAGCAATCGACAACGGATATTCAAAGCATGATCAGCGCTCTACAAGAGCGAGCGCAATCCGCTGTTACAGTCATGGAGCAAAGTAGTCGGCAAGCGCACACGAGTGTAGCTCACGCAGAGGAAGCAGCTACAGCTCTTGATGGAATTGGCCAACGCGTTAACGAAATTACCGACATGAACGCGCAAATAGCGACTGCGGTCGAGCAGCAGGGAGCAGTAAGTGAAGACATAAACCGCAGTATTATCAATATACGCGATGCTGCTGATACCAATGTACAGACCGGGCAGAATAATTTGCAAAGTGCGAAATCTGTCGCTCAGTTAACTAGCGCTCTGAGCGAACTGGCAAAACAGTTTTGGGAAAAACGAGGATAACGCTTTTCAGTATCTCGACAGGGATAACTTACTTTACCATCGGTTATCCCTTTTAGCCGCACAAATTTTAGCCATGGCTTTTCAGGAAGTCAGGGCTATCAGAATGGCCTTAGAAAGCCTAGTCAAAGAGCTGTCACGAGAACACCGTTAGCTTAGCGTACGATTTTTTCCGAATTCTGCGGTTCCCCCTAAATTGTTCATTTTTTTGACACAGTTCAAAAAAACGACGCTTTTTAGGGGGTTAAAGAGGGCAACTGTAACCCTGAGAAATCGTGTCGGCTTTTCAAAGCGGTGGAAAAGGGGTATATTGCGGATCGTTATGCAGTGGCTTTTGGGATCCTCGCGGTCCGGAAAGCCAGAAAACGGCAGAATGCGCCATAAGGCATTCAGGATGTATGGCAGAAACGACGGCAGTTTGCCGGGGCCGGAAGGCTGAAAAAAGTTTCAGAAGACCATAAAGGAAAACCCCCATCATCTTTCCACGAAACTTGGCGGAATCAGAGAAAGATAATGGGGGCCTCACAGAATACGGGATAAGTATATATGAAACCGTGTCAGAGATTCAACCCTTCGCAGTGCATTAATGCACTGCATTCTGTTCCCGCCATAAGCGACAGCTTGTGGCGGCCCTGAACCAGACCTCATTCACTGAAAGCACATACCGTCAGGTAAAGAACCCGAATCCGGTGTTCACACCCCGTGAAGATGCCGGAACGCTGAAGTTCTGCGAAAAACTGATGGAAAAGGCGGTGGGCTTCACCTCCCGTTTTGATTTCGCCATTCATGTGGCGCATGCCCGTTCCCGTGGTCTGCGTCGGCGCATGCCACCGGTGCTGCGTCGACGGGCTATTGATGCGCTGCTGCAGGGGCTGTGTTTCCACTATGACCCGCTGGCCAACCGCGTGCAGTGCTCCATCACCACGCTGGCCATTGAGTGCGGACTGGCGACGGAGTCTGAGGCCGGGAAACTCTCCATCACCCGTGCCACCCGTGCCCTGAAGTTCCTGTCTGAGCTGGGGCTGATAACCTACCAGACGGAATACGACCCGACAATTGGCTGTAACATCCCGACCGACATCACGTTCACGCCGGCACTGTTTTCCTCACTCGATATATCAGAAGAGGCGGTGGCTTCCGCACGCCGCAGCCGCGTGGAATGGGAAAACAAGCTGCGCAAAAAGCAGGGGCTGGATGCGCTGGGTATGGATGAACTGATAGCGAGAGCCTGGCGTTTTGTGCGCGAGCGTTTCCGTAGTTATCAGGCAGAGCTTAAGTCCCACGGCATGAAACGTGCCCGTGCGCGCCGCGATGCAGGCAGGACCCGTCAGGACATTGTCACCCTGGTGAAACGGCAGCTGACACGTGAAATCGCGGAAGGGCGTTTCCGCGGAAGCCTGGAGGCCGTGAAGCGCGAAATCGACCGTCGCGTGAAGGAACGCATGATAATCTCGCGGAACAACAACTACACACGGCTGGCCACTGCCTCACCCTGAGTTTGACCTCATCTGAATAATCCGGCCTGCGCCGGAGGCTTCCGCACGTCTGAAGCCCGGCGGCGCACAAAAAAGCAGCACAGCACACAAAAAACAGCCTCATCATCTGCCTTCCGGCTCGCCTTGCTCCCCCTGTTTTTCACGCAAAACACGTCTAACAGACGGGGAATTCTGTCTATCCACATTTAACTGCAATGGACTTCTCCGTAAGGTTACAACCGTTCATGCTATAAAGCGCCAGCCGCAGGCGTTACAGGGTGCAATGTTTCTTTTAAACCCCAGTACTCTATTTCCTTTAAACTACTTAATTACTTCCATTTGAAAAGAAGACCTATTCAATGCCTGTCCTGTGGACAGACAAATATGCACCTCCCACGCTAACGCGCGGGCCCCGAACCTCACCGTTCTGAAACCACAGCAAAAAGACATCAGGAATAAAAACACAACACAAACGCAGCACCGTGCCCACCCCTCATAACTGAAAAGCGGCCCCGCCCCGGCCCAAAGGGCCGGAACAGAGTCGCTTTTAATTATGAATGTTGTAACTAAGAGTCGTCATTGCTGTCAGTATTCTGGCTGGAAGTTCTCAGTACACGCTCGTAAGCGGCCCTGACGGCCCGCTAACGCGGAGATACGCCCCGACTTCGGGTAACCCTCGTCGGGACCACTCCGACCGCGCACAGAAGCTCTCTCATGGCTGAAAGCGGGTATAGTCTGGCAGGGCCGGGGGTGGGTAAGGTGAAACCTGTCAATCAGTACCGGCTGACGCCGGGCTTCGGCGGTTTAACTCCGGTATCATATGCAACAACTGAGTGCCGCCTTCTATGCCGCTGACGCGGCATCTGTTACCCGTCAATACATTTGTCATGACATATATGTAACGTTTATAATCTCTCCAAAGGAAGAATGAGATACGAACCGGATTGCCCTCTTCTGACAGGACTGGTATATCTGTATCCTGTAACTGTGGCATATATATGGGCTGGACAATAATGAATCAGCAGAATAACATAAAGAGAAATTATTGCTTAAGCAGGCTGATTTTAAAAACAGACTCACCAAAAGACGAACACCATAGAGATGTATATAAGGTTATGAAAATCATATCCGTTACGGGAAATACTGTGCTGAATACAAAGGATATTCATTTCTTTTCTGATTCATCTGAGAAGAAAACAGGTCGATTTTATTTAAAAAAGCAATCCGGTAATTATAACTGTCCTGTCCGGGGAAGTATTCCTTCATATAAGTTAATGCAGGCCACAGATAATATGCCTGAAGACATTATTTTTAATGCATATTACCTACCTTACAAAAAGAATGATGTTACATCCCTGTCACTGGAATTAAATTCAGGTTTTAATTATTTCTTTACAGACATACTGGATGGATGTTCAGTTGGGGTACGCACAGAGGAGCTTGTAACCCGCGTATACCATGCCAATGCCTTCAGGTATGGTGAGTTTTTATACCGAAAAGAGAAGATGAACGCCGGTTTTGCATTACGACGACAGGTAAGTATGCAGAACAATATGATTAAAAATGTAGCAGGGAGCGATGCAAAAATTATATCCCCATGGCATTATGGGCATCATGGTGAAAATGCTATGTTTTATAAAACACTCTTTTTTGGGTACAGAGAGAGTGTCTCCGGTGGATGGTGTTTTTTGCGTCAGACATATGATATCCGCAACATGGAAAACTCATGGTTCCGGTAATTATGTGGATGGCAGATGCTCTGTGAATGTTTTGAGAAGCGAAGAGTGCTCCTGAATGGATGAGATATTATATCTGAATGGAAAAAGGGTCAGGTTAAGAACATGGTTTCACCGGCACTGATATCAAAGGTTACCGATGCCGTGATGGAGCAGGTTGTAGAATGGCAAAACAGACCACTGGATGCTGTTTACCCCATTGTTTATCTCGATCGATAGGAATTTAAATCCCCAAAAGACTAAAAAAGCACCACAAAGCGGATGTTTCTTCAACACCCCTTGTGCACCATATGAGCGGAAACGACTATTAAACAGGATGACACTGATTGATACAGGGTATGAATGGCGGTTTTTTGCTCCGTTTCCGGTAAAATGGACGTAACTTCCCCTCTGAGGCTCTCAGCCGCACACCTGCTGTCGTGCCAGTCGCTCATGCATCAGGACCAGCTCTGCCAGTCGGTAACCCCGCTTCAGCCCCGTAAAACGCATCTGACTTCCGCACAGAATGCACTTCAGCGGGTCAACCTTCAGTAACCTCTGATACATCCCTCTCCACCTGATTTGCATCGCCGTTTTTCTCACCGTCTCCGTTATGACGTACACAACTTCTTCCAGTAAGCGGCGCTTCACCGGACTCAGGAAACCGTAGTACCTCACCATACGGAACCCCTTATCTGCTACATGCCAGGAGAACCTTTCCATGAACTTATCTCCACTCATCAACAGGTATTCTTCCCGTTTTGTACGGTGACTGTTGTAACGCAGACCGATTTCATCCTGACCGGCATAATGTTCCAGCCGACTCATCGGCACCGGTGGCTTTTTCAGGTAAGAGCCGAAGTACACCGCCACATGTGTGGCGTTATCCATCACCCTGGATATGTTGACATTCCAGCCGCGGCGGTAATGCGTGTCCAGGAAGCGATTCCAGTCCCGTTTGCTGTTTCCTTCCACTGCCAGTTCATCCGGTATTCAGAACACACAAAACCGATCGCGGATCGCTTTCGTGCATAGTTATGCAACGCGCTAAAAACGATTCTGACGCATTTTTTATGTTTACCCTGGTTTTTCGTTTCAGAGGGTACGTACAAGCGGGAGTTATGGTAAATGGATCGGTTTTGCGGGAAGGCTCGACAGGTTTTGTCGTTGGGGGTAGTGTAAGCGACTGAAAAACAAACGCCCCTGAAATCATGTCCAGATCCGGCAGAACCAGCCTCATGCGCAGTTCTGGCTGGTTTTTGACGTTGACCGCGAGGGGGCTGCGATTGACTGGAGCGACCGGAACGCCCCCGCGCCGAACATCACCGTTAAAAATCCTGTGAACGGACACGCTCACCTGCTCTACGCACTCAACATCGCCGTGAGAACCGCGCCTGATGCCTCGGTTAAGGCGCTGAAATATGCCGCAGCGGTTGAACGTTCGCTGTGTGAGAAAATTTGTGCTGATGTGAACTACAGCGGCCTGATTTGCAAAAATCCGTTCCACCTGGAATGGCAGGTGATGGAGTGGCGTGAGGAAGCCTATACACTCGATGAACTGGCTGATTATCTCGATTTGAGCGCCTCAGCGCGTCGTAGCATCGATAAACATTACGGGATGGGGCGAAACTGCCACCTGTTCGAAATGACGCGCAAATGGGCTTACAGGGCGATTCGTCAGGGATGGCCAGCATTCTCACAGTGGCTTGATGCGGTGATTCAGCGTGTCGAAATGTACAATGCATCGCTTCCCGTTCCGCTTTCACCGCCTGAATGTCGGGCTATTGGCAAGAGTATTGCGAAATACACGCACAGGAACTTCACGCCGGAAACTTTCGCACAGTATGTGGCTGATACGCACACATTAACGTACGTTTTCGTTCCATTGGCCCCCCCCCCCCCGATAACGACCCAGGTAGCGCGCCGTATTCCCCCCGCCGGCCGTTTTCTTCGACATGTACATCAGGCGCGGAACTCATCGGGGCGCGGGAATGAAATCCCATTCAGACTCCGGATAGATTCAAGCAAGCCCACTTATCATCAAAATCGGTGTTGCAAAAACGGGAGTGACCATAGATCCGTTTTCCAAGCGGACCCCATAATATCGGCTGGTAAACATCACTCGCTAGTGCATTCTTTTTGTTGGTAATGATAATCATTTACATTCATTCTTTGATGTTCTATCATAATTAATGTTTTGTCAATAAATATATGGAAACATATTGTTTCAGATGGGAATATGAGAAAGTTCATCCTTATTTCTATGATAACGTTAGCTAGTGTTAGTCTGGGAGCCTGCAGACAGAATGTCACCATAAAGCAGGATGCGCCAGGGCAGAAAGCTTTCCTGACTGACGGGCAGATTTACGATTTGCACAGTGGCAAAATTATTTCTAGCAGCGAGCTTTTGGCGGATCTTGCTACCGCTCGACATCTTATTATTGGTGAAAAACACGATAATGCCGAGCATCATCAGATTGAGCTTTGGCTTATTCAAAATTTGCTCATCCAGCGACCACAGGGGAGTGTGTTGCTTGAGATGTTGACGTCAGAGCAACAGCCCCGAGTTAACCAAGTTAAATGTTGGCTGAAAGATAATCCTGTGGTTCGAGATAGCCGTGTTCAGGAACTACTTAACTGGCAAAAAGGGTGGTCCTGGGAGATGTATGGCGACATCGTCATGCAGCTATTACGTGGGCCTTACCCGCTGCTCAATGCCAACATTGGCCAGGAGCAGATGTTGGCACTGTACAAAAAAAACGAATTTCCTAAAGGAAAAAAATCCACTGCACCTGTGGTACAAGAAGCTCTGCGTGAAACCATCATATCTATGCATGAAGGCAACCTTGAAAGCCAGCAACTGACGTCAATGCTCTCTATTCAGCAGCAGCGGGATCGCTACATGGCCCGCCAGCTTCTGAGTGCCCCGGTACCGTCGTTGTTGATTGCAGGTGGTTATCACGCGTCAAAAAGCATGGGCGTACCGTTACACATGGAAGATCTTGCCACCGGCACCCATCCAGTGGTGTTGATGCTTGCAGAAAAAGGAATGAACATCACAGTAGATCATGCTGACTACGTGTGGTTTGTAGCGCCAGATACAACAAAAAGGTAAACCATGGATGATGAATATTCTCCACTTCTCACAGTCGGTAAAATGGAGCAGCTGGTTTATCTGTTCTCTACTGCTTCATGGACTGATTTTCCTTGCGTTTATCTGGCGTTTTTCCGAAGTTCAGCCCGCTATGTCTCCTGCACCGGCGATCATGCTGCAATGGGCAGAAATTATAGAGGCTCCTTCTTCTCCACTTTCGCTTCCGGTGGGAATCGCTCAACAGGAGTCCGCAGTGACAGAAGAAAAGCAACAAACTGAGGACAGACAACAACGTCCTGTCACTGAAGACAGTGATGCAACCATTGAAATAACTAGGAAGAAAAAGTCATCCGATGGAGAAAAGAAAAAGACACGTCCACCTCGTAAGATAAAGGCTCAAACCAGCGACAGCAACCCCACAGCCGTTTCCAGTAATGCTGCACCTCAGGCTCTGGTCGAATCGTCCCGTATTGCTGCGCCTTTTAACAGTGACTCAACAAAGCGAGATAATTCTGAGGCATCTTGGGAAAGCAGAGTAAAAGGCCACCTAAACCGTTATAAACGTTACCCTGGCGATGCCAGAAAACGTGCACGAACCGGCACAGCCGTCGTGACTTTTACCGTAAACACGGAAGGCACTATTGTCAGTAGTTTCTTGGAAATCTCTTCAGGAACCCTTTCTCTTGACCGCGAAGCTATTGCTGTTTTAGAACGCGCTCAACCACTTCCCAAACCACCGCCTGAAATATTGGAGGGAGGATTATTTAAAGTAAAAATGCCGATTACCTTTAAGTTGAAGGAGTAAAGGGATAATTGGCCGTTCAAGTTCATTTAACTGAAATTTAATTTTCATTTTTATGCTGAACATTTTATCAAACTTTTCCACTGTCGAAAAAATCAAAAAGACAGCAGAACATAATTAATAAACAAATAGTTATACTTATCTTTATTAATATTATACCCAAGGAAATTTATGAACGTTATAAAACTGGCTATCGGCTCAGGCATATTATTGCTCAGCTGCGGTGCTTACTCACAATCCATCAGTGAAAAAACTAATTCCGACAAAAAAGGAGCGGCAGAATTCAGTCCGCTCAGCGTTTCTGTCGGGAAGACGACCAGTGAGCAGGAAGCTCTCGAGAAAACAGGCGCGACCAGTTCCCGGACAACGGACAAAAACCTGCAATCACTTGACGCAACAGTGCGTAGTATGCCTGGTACTTATACTCAAATAGATCCTGGTCAGGGAGCAATCAGTGTGAATATTCGAGGCATGAGCGGATTTGGTCGTGTAAACACTATGGTCGATGGTATTACCCAGAGTTTTTACGGAACCTCTACCTCCGGAACAACGACGCATGGTTCAACTAACAATATGGCTGGCGTACTTATAGATCCTAACTTACTGGTAGCAGTTGATGTTACACGCGGTGACAGCAGTGGCTCTGAAGGGATCAACGCCCTTGCCGGTAGTGCAAATATGCGTACTATTGGCGTTGACGATGTAATATTTAACGGTAATACATATGGCCTTCGTTCACGTTTCTCTGTCGGTAGTAATGGGCTGGGACGCAGCGGAATGATCGCCCTTGGTGGAAAAAGCGACGCTTTTACGGATACGGGAAGCATTGGCGTTATGGCTGCTGTGAGCGGCAGTTCTGTGTACTCTAATTTCTCAAATGGTTCTGGAATTAACAGCAAAGAGTTTGGTTATGATAAATATATGAAGCAGAACCCCAAATCCCAACTGTATAAAATGGATATCAGACCAGACGAATTTAACAGCTTCGAACTTTCCGCTCGAACCTATGAAAATAAATTTACACGTCGTGATATAACCAGTGACGACTATTACATTAAATATCATTACACCCCTTTTTCTGAATTAATTGACTTTAACGTAACGGCCAGTACCAGTCGCGGTAATCAAAAGTATCGTGATGGCTCGCTGTATACTTTCTACAAAACCTCAGCGCAAAATCGTTCTGACGCGCTGGATATCAACAATACCAGCCGGTTCACTGTCGCGGACAATGACCTGGAGTTTATGCTGGGCAGCAAACTGATGCGTACCCGCTATGACCGGACCATTCACTCAGCGGCGGGCGACCCGAAAGCGAATCAGGAATCGATCGAGAACAATCCGTTCGCACCCTCCGGCCAGCAGGATATTTCAGCGCTGTATACCGGGCTGAAGGTTACGCGCGGCATCTGGGAGGCAGATTTCAATCTCAACTACACACGTAACAGGATCACAGGGTACAAGCCCGCCTGCGATTCACGCGTTATCTGCGTGCCACAGGGTAGCTACGATATTGATGATAAAGAGGGTGGCTTCAACCCTTCAGTTCAGCTTTCTGCTCAGGTAACACCATGGCTTCAGCCATTCATTGGCTACAGCAAATCCATGCGCGCCCCGAACATCCAGGAGATGTTCTTCTCTAATTCAGGAGGCGCATCCATGAACCCATTCCTGAAGCCTGAACGTGCAGAAACCTGGCAGGCGGGTTTTAACATTGATACCAGAGATTTACTGGTCGAACAGGATGCCCTGCGCTTTAAGGCTCTGGCGTACCGCAGCAGGATCCAGAACTACATCTACAGCGAGTCTTATCTGGTTTGTTCTGGAGGTCGTAAATGCAGTATGCCTGAGGTGATTGGCAATGACTGGGAGGGCATTAGCGATGAATACAGCGACAATATGTACATCTACGTTAACTCGGCAAGCGACGTTATCGCAAAGGGCTTCGAACTGGAGATGGATTATGATGCAGGTTTTGCTTTTGGCCGACTCTCTTTCAGCCAGCAGCAAACAGACCAGCCAACCTCCATCGCCAGCACCTACTTTGGCGCAGGGGATATGACCGAACTGCCCAGAAAATACATGACGCTGGATACTGGTGTTCGCTTCTTCGATAACGCGTTGACCCTGGGCACTATCATAAAATACACAGGCAAGGCTCGTCGCCTGTCGCCTGATTTTGAGCAGGACGAACATACCGGCGCAATAATCAAACAGGATTTGCCGCAGATCCCAACGATTATCGATCTCTATGGTACTTACGAGTACAACCGCAACCTGACACTGAAACTTTCGGTACAAAACCTGATGAACAGAGATTATTCGGAGGCGCTGAATAAGCTCAACATGATGCCAGGTCTTGGTGACGAGACCCACCCAGCCAATTCCGCGCGTGGCAGAACATGGATATTTGGCGGGGACATTCGTTTCTGATGAAAATTTCCGCTAGGTTCAGACAATACGTTTTCTCTCTTATGTCAATTTTATTGCAGGAACGAAAAATGAATATTTTCACTTTATCCAAAGCACCGCTATACCTGTTAATTTCACTATTTTTACCCACGATGGCCATGGCTATCGATCCACCTGAACGCGAACTTTCGCGATTTGCCCTGAAAACGAATTACCTTCAGTCCCCTGATGAAGGCGTCTATGAACTGGCGTTTGATAATGCCAGTAAAAAGGTGTTTGCAGCAGTCACCGATCGTGTAAATCGTGAAGCCAATAAAGGCTATCTGTATTCGTTTAATTCAGATTCGCTGAAAGTCGAAAATAAATACACGATGCCATACCGGGCATTTTCGCTGGCGATAAATCAGGATAAACATCAGCTCTATATCGGACACACCCAGTCAGCGTCCCTGCGTATCAGTATGTTTGACACTCCAACCGGCAAACTGGTAAGAACCAGCGACAGGTTAAGTTTTAAAGCGGCAAACACTGCAGATTCGCGTTTTGAGCATTTTCGCCATATGGTTTACAGCCAGGATTCCGATACCCTGTTTGTGAGTTATAGCAATATGCTGAAAACGGCCGAGGGCATGAAGCCTCTGCATAAGCTGTTAATGCTCGACGGGACGACGCTTGCCTTAAAAGGCGAGGTTAAGGATGCTTACAAAGGTACAGCGTATGGTCTGACGATGGATGAAAAAACACAGAAAATCTACGTTGGCGGAAGAGATTACATCAACGAAATTGATGCGAAAAATCAGACGCTGCTGCGTACCATCCCGTTGAAAGATCCGAGACCACAAATCACAAGTGTGCAGAATCTGGCGGTGGACTCCGCTTCTGACCGTGCCTTTGTGGTGGTATTCGACCATGACGATCGTTCCGGTACAAAAGATGGACTCTATATTTTTGACTTACGCGACGGTAAACAGCTTGGCTATGTGCACACAGGAGCCGGAGCTAACGCGGTGAAATACAATCCGAAATATAACGAACTGTATGTCACCAACTTCACTAGCGGCACCATCAGCGTAGTGGATGCCACCAAATACAGCATCACCCGTGAATTTAACATGCCGGTCTACCCAAACCAGATGGTGTTGTCGGACGATATGGATACCCTTTACATTGGCATCAAAGAAGGCTTTAACCGCGATTGGGATCCTGATGTGTTTGTGGAAGGAGCTAAAGAACGTATTCTGAGCATTGATTTGAAAAAGTCGTGATCGGGGGGGAAAAACATGGGATAAAAACTCCGTTATTCCACTAAACTGGCCGGACTAGGAAAAGCAAACATCTCTGTCCTGCCGGTACGCCTGTTACGCCGCTCCATGAGGCTGAGGAATCTCCAGAAAACGAGACAGGCACAGCATTGTACGATCAACTGATTTGTGCCAATAATTAAATGAAATCACAGCTATGCCTGTTCATGGGGTTCTAGGCCGGAACCCCAGATTTTTCCGATTGTTTGTTTTCTAACTGATTATTCAGTAGTTTTAGAGGGCTGACGCTCAGTGGAACGAAAACTCACGTTAAGAGGTTTTAACTATGATAAAAGTCAAAGTAGGGGGGAGTTTGGATATCGAAAATTATTGTACGTTAAGGTTGTTTTTTGACCTTGTCGATCTTAACTGATCTCAAACGACGAAGCTTACCTGAAGTCGGTATCCGGCTGTTTTTCCAGATATAATCGCCTGTCAGATTGATATGTTCCCAACCTAATGGTGATAAATGCGATAATAGTTGAGCATTTATTTTCATGCCCTTACGCTTCAGAGCATCAACCGCTCTTTCCATGTAAACTGTGTTCCATAAGGAAATAGCCGCCGTCAATAAAGTCAATCCACTGGCGCGATAACTTTGATTTTCCGGTTTCCGATCTCTAATCTCCCCCAATCGATGCATGAATACAGCACGGGCCAGAGCATTACGGGCTTCTCCTTTGTTCAGCCCGGCCTGGACACGTCGCCGCAATGCCGGATCCCGAAACCAGTCCAGCATAAACAGTGTTCGTTCTATACGGCCAATCTCTCTCAGAGCTTTAGCCACCCCATTTTGTTTGTAAGCGTGCAGCAAGAACCGTATTGACGGGGATGTGTTATTCAGTCGGCAGTGCTACGCGCCAGGGGAGCAGTTCGCCGACCCGGTTTATCGGCCAGTCGGCTATGACGTCAAGGACATAGCGGAGGTAGCTTTCTGGCTCCACTCCGTTCAGTTTGCACGTCCCGATCAGGCTGTACAGCAGCGCTCCCCGCTCTCCTCCATGATCCGAACCGAAGAACAGGTAGTTTTTGCGGCCCAGACTGACCATCCGCAACGCATTTTCAGCGATGTTATTGTCCGCCTCAGCCCAGCCATCATCTGCATAGTACGTCAGCGCCGGCCACTGGTTCAGGGCGTATGCGAACGCTTTCGCCAGTTCTGAGTGTCGCGACAGGGTTTTCATCTTTTCACGCAGCCAGCTTTCCAGGGATTTCAGCAGCGGTTTCGTTTTCAACTGACGTTCGGCAAGGCGCTGTTCCGCCGTCATTCCCCTTATCTCTGCCTCGATGGCGTACAGTTCGCCGATCCGTTTCAGCGCTTCCTCCGTCAGGGCTGACGGGGTGCGAACGTGCACATCGTGGATTTTACGGCGGGCGTGAGCCCAACAGGCGGCTTCCGTTATCCGGCCATCCCGGTACAGCTCGTTGAACCCGGCGTATGCATCCGCCTGCAGTACACCACTGAACCCCGCAAGATGGGTCTGCGGATGGATGCCTTTTCTGTCCGGGCTGTAAGCGAACCACACCGCCGGCGCCAGCGTTGACCCGGCGTTACGGTCGTCACGAACATACGCCCACAACCGCCCGGTCTTCGTTTTCTTATTGCCTGGCAACAGCACCGGGACAGGCGTGTCATCAACATGGAGCTTACCGTCAGTCAGCACATAGCCATGAAGCGCCTCTTCCAGCGGAGACAGCAGCCGGCAGCATGCATCCACCCAGCCCGACAGCAGTGAACGGCTCAGCTCCACACCTTGCCGGCCGTATATTTCTGACTGACGATACAGCGGGGTGTGCTCTGCATACTTCGAGGTCAGCACGCGGGCCAGCAGCCCCGGTCCGGCGATACCCCGCTCGATGGGCCGCGAAGGTGCAGGTGCCTGCACGATGGCATCGCACTGAGTACAGGCATGTTTTTCCCGTACCGTCCGGATAACCCGGAAGGCGCTACGCATCAACTCCAGCTGTTCGGCGGTATCCTCGCCCAGATAGCTCAGTGAACCGCCGCAGTTCGGGCAGCACGGCGCCGCAGGCAACAGTCGCTTTTCGTCACGGGGTAGTGATTCAGGGAACGGCTTACGGGTGCGGGTCTGACGCAACGGACGCTGTACTGCCGGGTCATACACCCTACCAGTCAGCGTATCGCTCTCTTTCTGAAGCCGGTTCAGATCGGCTTCCATTTGTGCGATACGGCGGGAGACTTTTTCGGAACGACTGCCGAAGTTCATCCGGCGGAGTTTATCCAGCTGCGCCTGCAGATGGTCTATTTCGCGCTCCCGGTTGCTCAGCTTTTCCTGCAGGGCGTGGATCAGCGCTTCCTGTTCGGCCAGGCGCTGTTTCAGCAGGAAGATGTCGTCAGAAGAGATGTCGTTCATAAGCCCGTATTTTACCGGGCTTATTCTGTGACAACCAGGATAAAGAGATTTACAGCATGGTCAGGGAGGTCAGCAGCCGCTTAGGCTGTCGCCAGTCGATACCTTCCAGCAGCATCGCCAGCTGCGCCTGCGTAAGGTACACTTTGCCATCACGGGCTGACGGCCAGGCGAAGCGCCCACGCTCCAGCCGTTTGGTCAGGAGGCACAGTCCGTCACCGGTGGACCACAGCAGTTTAACCTGACTGCCGCTGCGGCCCCGGAAAATGAAAACATGGCCGGACATGGGATCGTCTTTCAGCGCCGTCTGTACTTTCGCAGCCTGGCCGTTGAAGCCATTTCTCATATCGGTGATACCGGCAACCAGCCAAATTTTGGTCCCGGAAGGTAACGGGATCATCGCTTCAGTTCCTGTATCAGCAGAGTCAGGAGCTTTTCGCTGACATTGCCATTGAAGCGGAGCGTCCCGTGCCGGAACGTTACCTCACAGCTGATACTGAGGGTTTCCGGGTCCTCTGCGAGCGATTCTGGCTGTTCGGCAGCTGCATCGAGAGTCACAGGAAGTAGCTGGGGGCTCTCTGAAGAAGGTAATAGCAGCTTTCCCTCGCGCCATTGTTGTCGCCATTTGAACAACAGATTGGCGTTAATGCCATTTTCAAGAGCAAGTTTTGAGATGGATATCCCGGGTTCACAGGAGGCAGCAACGAGCTGCTGTTTAAATTCGGGAGGATAATTAGGGCAGCCTTTTCGCCTGCCGGGAGTCACATTTTTCTGCATATCTGACACTTTGGTTCCCACTACTTATTTGGTGGACACCACTTTGTCTAATTCGTCAGATTCTGACCAGACGGTTCAGGCTGTACGCTTACGCTTGTGTTGCACAGATTGCACGTGAAAATGGCGTCAATGATAATGTTATTTTCA
>OGLZ01000421.1_pt1 | contig 37581 bp, 42 predicted proteins | sample 1572991 | NCBI WGS metagenome assembly OGLZ01 (sample SAMEA2581893, study PRJEB24529) | metagenome | biome: Human gut stool | place: China | collected 2011 | reverse complement strand
CCCTGAAAGTGATCCGCACAGAACGGGTAAAAAAAGCCTGTACAAAATGTGACTGTATTGTTGAAGCACCGGCGCCGTCCCGCCCGATAGAGCGGCACCTGCCGTCTGAACGGTATCGATCCGGAAGCGTATCTGCGCCATATCCTGAGCGTACTGCCGGAATGGCCTTCCAACCGAGTTGATGAACTCCTGCCATGGAACGTAGTACTCACCAATAAATAAGCGTCAATACGGTGCTCCGTTGACGCTTACCCATATCAGATAAATGGCACCTGTATTTCAGGTAATCCTGAATATCGCAGCACACTGAATAACACCTTATTTTGTGAAATTAATCACAAAATATAAAATCACGACTTAATACGGAAAAAACTCTGTGCTACTCAGAACTGTCCGGTCATACTTCCCGACCGGATATTAAAAAAAGCAAATCTCATGCATTATTCAGCCTTCTGAATCCCTGGAGTAATGAAGGCTGCTTTTTTCGTTACACCCTTCCCCGGCTGCGCCGGTGGCAGTGTTCAGCCCTTTTTCGGGCAAACTGCTGCCAGTCTGTCCGGGGCGCAACACCGGCAGCCCGTCGCCATGCTTCTGCCGCTTCCATCCAGCGTCCACTGACCTCCAGAATAACGGCCCGGCTTCCGGCACGCTGCCAGCGCCAGACCTGACCGTTCCGTGAACTGTTTCTGAATCCATTCATCTTTATCACTCCTCTTTAACCCGTCAGTATTATGGTGTTAAATAATCTACTGAATTGGCTTCCTTTCGGGTACGGAAGTTATTTCCTTTTAAGCCTTATTTCCCTGCCTCCTCTCTGATGGAGGCTTTTTTTTATTTCTCATCAAGCACGGCCTGAAGTTCTGCCTTTATCCGGTTCTGGCGGCGGATTTTATCCAGACGCGCTGCCGCATACGCTTCCTCCTCCTGAGAAATATGCTCCGTCACATACCCTTCCGTGTCATACCGGCAGGCACCGGCTTTCATGGCACACAGATAGCTTTCTGAACGGGTGATGGCCTTCAGCGCCCTGCGCAGTTTTTTATGCGAGAGCGGGATATTCCGCTGCGCCACGTCTTCCAGTAACACGTCCCGGATACCGCAGGCCAGAAGCCGGGGCGTGTCACCGTCAAACAATCCCGGCCACCAGGGCTTCAGGGTGTTCACGGCCTCATCCAGTGTGGGCAGGTTCAGATAAATGGACAGCGCCTGTCTGGCCTGCGCTTTTTTTGCCGCCAGCTCTGCTTCCCGGGCTGCTTTCTCGGCCAGCTTCTGCTTTTTCACCTTCCACTTTGGTGGCGTGGTGACATTGATGATGGTTTTCCGGCTGCGGACAGGCGTCTCCCCTTCCGTTTTCCGCTTCAGTGTCAGTACCGGTCGCTTCTGCTCTGTCATGCTGTGTTCTGCCTCTGACGAATCATCCTGTTACGGTCAAAGATACCACACCCGTCACAGCGCCAGAACGCCCAGCACAGCCAGATGACAGGCGTAGAATACCGGGAAAAAATCCCCGGGCCAGAAACGGGGTAATGATTTTCCTGCACACGACACCAGACCAACGGTCAGCACCGTCATCACAAGACCGGCCACCGCCGCTGCATCACTGGTGGCAAGGTTAAGCGCCGGAATAACAGCCAGCAGGCAGGCGACCAGCGCCAGACGTTCCGCTCTGTCTTCCGCCCGGTACAGCCGGTGGCTGACTGCCAGCATCAGCAGCCCGGCAATGCCGTAACTGGTGCCGGACAAAGGCCCCCACAGGGCCATCAGAAGAATGGCCGCTGCTGTACGCCACCCACTGCGCGTTTCACACCACGTCAGCACCTGTGCCGCCACTGCAAAGGCAAACAGGATATTCCCCTCATACCAGGGAAAGCCTGCCAGATAATATGCGAATTGAGCAATAATCCCCCATCCCCACAGCCGGTTAATGGCCGGTTGCCGGATATGCGCATGACGGGACAGATTCAGCCCCCACACCAGGGCAAACAGCGGAAAGGCTCCTCGCCCGGCCAGAAACATCCATTCCTGCTTCAGCTGGAATATCAGATTGATGTGGTCCAGTACCATCAGCACCAGTGCCACCGTTTTGATGATATCCCGCTGTCCGGGTGACCAGACCAGCAGACGCTCCGGCCACTCCCGGGTTTTCATGACCACACTGGCTGTATTATTCGTATTCTCCATATCATCACGCCTTACTGAGCTTTAAAACCATACGTGTGCAAACACAGTTCCCACCAGAATCAGTATCATCAGCGCGGCAAAGCAGAACAGAGGCCCGGTCCATCGGGAGACCGCATCCATCCCGATTAAAAGGCGGACATAAGCTTCATTCTCCTTAAGCTGAGTCCTGAGTGCTTCCACCGACGAAGAGATGAGGGGCAGCAACGAATGCGCAGGGTCGGTTCTTTTAAGCCTCAGTCGGGTTCTCAGTAAGGCTTTCAGGAAAGCGTACCCCGTTTCATAAAACGTCATGTAGCAATACTCATCATCGTTTATGCAGTTTTTCAGCGATGCCAGCTCCTCCCTGAAGCCATGACGCTCAGGAATATTGTCCACGGTTAACGCTTTCAGTATGTCTGCTGTGTTTTTCCGGATATCATCAGGGTCAGGGTAAGTTTCCATATCAGCAATCTCCTTATGGGGTTAACACAAACGGCCGGGTCAACAGCATCAGTCCCCGCCCAGCGTTTTCTCTTTCTGCAGGTCACGGACCATATCCCGCTCCATCTGCTGCAGTCGCTCCTGCAGCAGATTTTCCTGGGCAACCTCCCGGACCGCTTCCCGCTCCCGTTGTGATTCACGCAGCACACTCTCCGGCAGCGCGGCTTCCCGTTCAGAAGTGGCAGTCCGGTCACGTTCCTGCCCGGCAATCTCCCTGACAGCCTGCTCTGTTTTGCCATCCGGCAGGTCAGGTTTGTTCTCTGCCATTTTTCTGACAATTTCATCTGCGCGGCGTTCCGTTTCACGGCGGATGGCCTCTTCAGCCTGCCGCTGTGCCAGCACCTCTGCCGTGACCGGTTCGCCATTTCCGGCTCCCGGCTGGACGCTGCTGTCCGGGATATCCCCCCACACGCGACCACCGGTGATGGCACCGGGATTCCACGGACGACCTTCACCGGCAATTCTTACCACCACACCGCTGTCAGGATTATCACGGGCAATCCGGACACCATCCTGCATATTATCAGCCAGCAGGCTCTCTCCGTTACGGCTGCCCTGCAGGGCCACGAACTGCGCATCCCCGCTGCCTTTCACCCGTCCTTCACCGCTGAATCCCCGCAGCCCGTTTCCGTCATCCGTGGTCAGTGGGTTCAGCCAGATACCGGCGGACCTGCCGTTACGGTCAAACGCCGGCAGTGCCACATACGGCTGCGGATATTTACGTCCCGGTGCAATAAACCGTGCAGGGCTGTCTCCCCCGGCCAGCCCTGCCTGACGGAGAACGGCACGGCCTGCCGCCACGTCCCGCAGTTCCCGTGCCGTACTGAACAGCCGCTCTGCATTCATGACCTCCCGGTCAGCCCTTGGCTCAAACACATCGTGGGCAGTTCCTTTCTGTACGGCATTGTTGATGGCATCCGTCCAGCCCTGACGGTTATCGGTGTACACCTGCACATGCTGCTTCATACGCGACAGGGCCACGTAGGCTGACTCAAAGCCGGCCATCAGTTTCCGGTTACCTTCCGTGCCTTCAAGCGCGATGGCAAAGGTTTCACTCGCCCCCTGCGCACCGTGGGCAGTGATGGCATAGGCCAGGTCAATATGTTGCTCTGCCCGCTCCTGACCGGGGCGAATCACCCGGGTCTGCTGACCGTCAGAAAGCGTGACACTGTCACCGGAAACCGCTGTCACCGTCCAGACGCTGTTGGCCACATAACCGCGCTCCCGGTCACTCTTCGTGAAGCGCATCCGGTCACCGGTCCCCACCCGGATGGTGTCCGGGGTGTACAGTGTGACGCCTTCAGCCACCGCCTCCCGGGGCGAAATCAGCCGCGTGTTACCTTCCGCATCCTCCAGGGTTATCAGCCCGTCATCCCTGCTGATACCGGCAATCCGGTGATACACACTATCCACCAGGGCAAGGGCATCCGGGTTATTCTCCCAGGTGGAGAGACGACGCAGTTCTCCGTCACGTATATTCGCTGTGTTCAGGACAGGCACCATGACCTGCTCTTTTCCCAGCTCACCGGCCTTTTCCCGTGCATCATGAATCATGCTGTTCAGTACGCGCCGGTCCTCATTCAGGTGCGTGACAATCAGCGTCTGCTCCCGTGCTTCCGGTGTCCTGCCGGTATAGTCGCGGACAATGGCTTCATACAGTGTCATGGGGACATCCGGAAAAGCCTCGCCGTTCTGCATCGCCTTCTGCTGCGCTTCTGCCAGTTTCGCTTCCTGGCTGTGACTGAACTCCGTCACGGAGTGCTCCGGTGCCCATGCGCCCTCCAGACGTGGCACCTGAGACGGTTTCACACTCTCAAGCCCGGACAGTGCCCTTTCCACATCCCGGTTAATCAGGCTGTATACCGCCTCCCGCAGTTCCGGCGTCTGACGCACAATCTCCTTCATGATGGCCACATCGGCAGCACTGCGCGTCTGCTGGAGACGGAAAGGCTGACCGGGCGCGATGGCCTGCAGCTGGTCCGTGTCACCGCTGGCCACAGCACGACCACCACCGGCCGCAATCAGGGCGTATGCCCGTGCCATGTCGGTATTGCCCACCATTGAGCTCTCATCGAGCAGGAACAGCGTGTTGCTGAAATCCGGCGTTTCTCCGCTGCGCTGCTGCAGCTGCGTGTCATGCAGAAAGGACGCCAGCGTCTGTGCATCCACGCCGGCGCTGCGCATCTCACCGACCGCACGGTGCGTGGGCCCCAGCCCCACAACTCGGGGACGCTCACTCGCCGGCAGCATGTTCACGGCTGACATCACCGCCCGGAACTGTGTGGTCTTACCCACACCGGCATAACCCTGTACCACCGTGAAGCGGTCGGACGTTTCCAGTATCATACGGGTGGCGGCACGCTGTCCCGACGTTAACGTCTCCATGAGTTCGCCGGGTACTCTCTCCATCAGCGGCGTGACCGCCTCCTTACCTTCGAGAATATGGCGAAGAATGCTCTTTTCTGCCTCATACGACGCACGGGAAACCAGCAGGCCTGTGCCATAGCCTTTTGCCACATCCACATACAGTAAGTCACCGCGTTTTATCTGCGCATTGATTTCCCCTCCCAGTTCAGTAAAACCGGTTCCTTCTGCAGCAAACGACTTCGCCTCTGTCAGCAGGTCCACCATGCTGAAGGCCAGTTTTTTACTTTCCAGCACAGGAAGGGCCAGATGAATGGCCTGCTGTGCCGGCGTGTGCAGCCCGGCTTTCTGCAGACTGATAGCGGTTTCCAGCGATGTCTCACCGGCCCGCGCCTTTATCTGCTCAGAAACCACCGTAAAGGAGGGATGGCGGGCAAGTTTTTCCGCAGTACGGGTTTCATCCAGTGAGGAATACAGCCGGACATCACGACCGCTGCGGGCCAGACCGTTCAGGGTGGCATTGTCCATCGCCATCTGTGTGACGGAGGCAAAAACCTTCGCACTGTCGCTGACGGAATGCCCGGGCGTTTCCACCCAGCCGTTCTCCAGCTTCAGTGCCGTGAATGGTGAATCGCTCACAGGCAGGGAGGCCGGTTCAGCCCGCCCCGGCATAACAACCGTCATCGCATCTTCACTGACGGATGCCACCTGCAGGCGGTCACCGCCGGAGACGCGGAGTCCGGGAATTTTCCCTGTCACCCTCAGTCGCTCGCCGTCTGCCACCGGTATTTTTTCCGGCCGGAACAGCGACCAGCTGCTGTCCAGGGAGGAAATACGCACCACCTGCGTTTCGCCCTGCGCATCCCGCAGGGTCAGGCTGTGACTCTGCGCTGTCACCCGGTCGATAACATAGCGGTCATGACTGCGTGTCTCCGGGTTCCACTGCTCCATCACCATCCCCGGACGGTACATATCCCGCAGATAACGGCTCCGGCTGTCCAGCCAGACCGGTGACAGTGCAGTCATGGTCACCTCAGGGTGTCCGAGCACGCCCTGCGTTTTCAGCTCACTGCGAATGGCCTGTGTCAGTATGGCCTGTTCCCGTACCCCGCTGACCTGTGCCACGCTCTCTTCTCCGGCTTTCACGCTGGCCGCAAAATCTCCGGCCAGCCGGGCATAGCGGACATTACGGTCCGGTTCACTGATGATGGTGGCCGGTCGCTGTTCTCCCCCCTGCCAGCGATATGTGTTCACCCCGGCATCCTTCATGGCCATCAGCGCACTGCCTGTACCGGTTCGCTGCCCGCTGTCGGTTATCAGGACCTGTACGTTATGACGTGCGGCACCATCCAGCAGGGTTAACGTCTCTTTCAGGGAGAGTTTTTCGCCCTGGTCGACGATAACAGTACTGCCCGGCGTGAAGGCCATGCCCTCCTGCAGCTGACGACGTCCGGTTATCAGCTCACCGGACAGCCGTTCATCCTGCTTCAGGTTCATCTGCGAGCGACGGTCAGCGGCGATAATCTGCACCTCCCGCCCCTGCTCCCGGGCCATCATTGCCAGTTCAGCCACCCGCTCACGCTGCCCGGCTGCACCGCCCTGCCCGGACACAATGGCCAGCGACGGGCGATCCTGTGCCAGAACACTGACGGCATCGCTGTAACCGGCCGTCCGGGGGACACTTTTCTCCGGATGTACGGTCACCCGGTTCTGTTTCATGATGTCACGACTGAGTGCCCGGACTGACAGCTCATCGAGCACATGAATCCCGGACGTGAACAGCCCCTTCTCACGATCGAGGGGGATAAGCTGCTCACGGCTGATGGCCTCATCGATACCGGCGCGTGCCCGTTCAATCACACCATTTTCCGGCGGCAGTATGCCGACCGTCCTGGCCAGCACGTCCGTGTACGTGAACTGCACTTTTCGTTCACTTAATCCGGCAATGGCCTGTGTCACCGCCTGCTGCACATCCGGCCCGTCCTGTGAAGCAGGCCCGGGCGCCTGCGTGCGGGTCTCAGCACGCTGATCCACCGCGTCACGATATGCCCGGATGTCGAACCCGGTTTCCTTCAGCGTCTGCATCCATTCAGCCATTCTGACTTCCGGATCGACGTGCTGTTTGGATTTTCGCGTATCCAGTGCCGCCACATCCCGGGATTTCAGCGAGGCATCTTCCCCGACGGCCTCCCGGATAGTCTGTGAGCGTCCGGAAAAGGCCTCCACCGGTACGCCCGGTATCTCCCACATACCGTGCTTACCCACCACTTCGGTTTCATAGCCCAGCGCCTCAACCTGCTCTTTCAGTTTTTCCCGGTAGAGCCTGCCAAAGGCAATCTGATTAGCGTACACATTCTCAATGAACCCCGTTTTCCCCACTTTGTCACTGCTCAGTGTCTTCCACTCACCGTTATGCTGCGTGACATTAGCCACCACCGCATGCGTATGTAACTGTGGTTCCTGATCGCGACTGGTGTCGTGGTTAAACAGTGCCATCACCAGATTACCGGTCAGTACCGTTTCTGACTGTCCGTCCGTCATCACCCGTGTGGAGGCCAGCGCCTCCACCTGACGAACAGCAAAGTCCACGGCCTGGTTATGTGCTTCAATAAGACGTTTGTCCCCCCCGAGCATGGCCATCATGGAGACACTTTTGGGGGCGGAGAAGGTCAGGTCGTAGCCGGGACGATGCTTATTACTGCCATCCTGCATGCGGCTTAGATCCGCTCCGTCCGGCAGCCTTCCCTCCAGAAGACGGGTAAAAACATCCTTATCGACACTGCCCTGCAGTCCCAGCTGTTCAGCCCCCCTGCCGGCCCAGCGTTCTCCCATGCTGCCCAGTACATAGTAATTATCCTTGTCGGTATAATAGTTACCGGCACTTCCGGCCGATCTGACCTGCGCGATACTCATCATCAGAAATCATCTCCCGGCTCAACATCCTCCCCACGCTCCCGGTGCACATTAATGTTCACCTCTTCACGACGCTGCATCTGCTGCTGGATGTCCGGATGATTTTCCTGTTGCCATGCCTCATAAGCGGCCATATCCACCACTTCACCGGATTCACTGATCCCGGGTGGCAGTTGCTGTTCCATCTCTTCTTCCGGTTTCATTTTCAGCTCCTGCTCGATCCCCCCTGCCGGAACACTCACACCTGCATCTGACTTCTTATCATTGATGACAGAAGACACTGGCTGTTGTGACTGTTGTGGCTGTTGTGGCTGTTGTGGCTGTTGTGGCTGTTGTGGCTGTTGTGGCTGTTCAGCCTGAGTCACGTCTTCTCCGGAGGCAACCTCCGGTTCGAAGAGGCTGGCCATCTGGCGACCTTCTGCTTCCCTTGCAGCAAGTACGGCACTCAGACGGTTCTCCATTTCCGGGTTGATGTCACGCGGAATAAACTCCGGAGCGACCTTCGGTCGTGTCTGATATTTCAGTGAGAGTTTTACTGCCGGATACGGTCCGGGCAGAGTGACATAACAGGTCAGATCCGGCAGAGACTGAATGTCGGAATAACTGACCAGCGTCTGGCGCTCCATCTCCTTACCGGTCGATACCCCGTCACGCACGGGGTCAGCACCGTAGGAATACTGCAGACTGGCTTTCAGGTGCTCTTTCTCACCAATTTCACCGGCAGCAAACTCTGCAATCTGATGGCTCGGGGAGCGGAAAAAGGCACGGGTATTCAGCACATCAAACAGCGTGGCCGCCGCTTTCTCACCGTAGATATCTTCCAGCTGGGCATAGGACTGGATACCAAACACATAACAGCCTCCGAACTTACGGGCTTCCGGCAGGATCTCCACCAGGTCCGGCAGTTTGTGTAACGTGGGTAACTCATCACAGAAAAACCACACACGACGGTTACGGTTTTCTCCCATTGCCAGCAGACCACGAATGGCAATGGACAGCCACATGGAAACCACCGGCTTCAGGGAGGCATGAGTGTCGGCATTTGACGAGATAAACAGCCAGCCGTTTTTCTGATCTTCCCGGACACCCCGCATCCAGTCACGTATGGTGAAGGGTTCACCGTTATGCTCAATCCCCTGCAGGTAACGGATGGCTTTCACGTAGTTGGTCAGCACAGCACGGATGGAAATCGCCGTTTTCTCAATTTTCTCTTCCACCAGGTTGGCCGCCGGTGAATTACGCAGGAAGGTACGCAGTTTTTCGATTTTGATGGAAAGCAGTGTGTCCACCAGTTTGCTGTAGCTGCGGTTGGGGTCATTACGCATCAGATACGCCGCTTCCGCAAAAATGGTACGTCCTGATCCCTGCCAGAACGGGTCCTCTTTCGTTCCCATCGGGATCAGCGTGTTCGCGACATTATCAAAATCCGGCTGTGTCAGGCACTCCTTCCACAAATCCCAGGCGGCACAGCGGGCATCCAGCGGATTCAGGATCTTATCGATGGAGGGATCATAGTAACTTTTAACAAACTCACACGAACGGTCATAAATCACCACCATGTCGCCACGTTTACGGGCATAGTTGGCAAGACGTCGAATAACCTCTGACTTACCCGTCGACACTGTTCCGTGCAGACAGAAGTTCTGGATTTCGGAATCCCGGATAATCGGCAGATCGCCAATCCGGATATCGGAGTCCTTGCCGTCTTTTTTCAGCATCCGGGCAACGTCTTTCGGATTGTCTGTCAGCTGACGACCACCTGTGACTTCATTTTCGCTCTGTTGTTTACCCTGACGCCCCAGAATCCAGGAGACAACAAAGAAGGTAATCAGGCAAATAACCAGTGCCACAACTGTAGCCAGAACGAATGCGGACCATAGCTGCTCTCCGCACCAGATCATATATTTATCATGCAGTACCTGAGCAGCGTTCATCCGGAAGGTTTTGCCGTAATACTGGATCTCATAGACCGGCTGGGACTTGATTAAATCCCGCATGCCTTCCAGCGTGGTACACCACCAGTAAATACAGCCGTTCACAAACGTCTGCCAGCTTATTTTTACCCATAAAATCAGGCCAACGAGTATCCAGAAAAAAATAAACAGGCAGTAAAGCATGATATTGGCGATCTGGCTGAACATGCGGATACGCATGGACGCAATCTGACCGCCCTGGGTCATATCCTTTGCGTTAAAACTCATGATGAAACTCCGGGAAAATCTGGAACAGGGCAGAAAAGGATGATGTGGGGTTAATTCACAGAAACAGACCAGGTGTACCCTGTATGCCGGTGGTGATACCCGCCTGCAGCCCTGCCGGAAGAGACCTTCTCTGTAACAATGTCAGTCAGGCGCAATACTTCAGACCAGTCACTCCCGTGCGGAAACTGGATCTGAATAAAAAGGCGTACTCGTTCACGGTGATCCAGAACTGTGTCCGGTTCATAAAAACGGCCACTGTCAGGAGAAACACGGGACGTTTTATTGATGAGATCATACTTATCGGCAGGAGACTGCGATGAAATCGCCCAGGTGATATTCTCCGCCTGGTGGCCATCAATACGACAGCTCCCCGGCGTCCATGCAATTTCCTGCGCACTCGCCACGATGATCTCCCTGGAGACTTCTGCCAGCTTTCTGGGTGTACAGAATACCGGTGCCAGCACACACAGGGACAACAAATTACAGCTGACCGCCTCCGGTTTAAGCAAATTGCTCCCGGATTTTTCAGGAAAAGATATTTTTGTCAGTATTTCAGTTAATTCCTTATGCCTGAGAGAATTAATAAAGTACATGATAAGCATCATGAGAAACAATATAACAATAAGCCCTCCGATAACCACTAAAAGGTCAGTATCAATATTATTGCTGTACAGATAGTCTTTAGTGGTCACTGTATTATCCTGTATCACCGGGGGGTATTCAGTTACAGGCTTCTCAGTAAATTGATTATTCTCACCAACATATTCAGCGATATTGTCTGATGTCATAATGACTTTCTCCGGAAGATCCCGGCTTCGCCGGCAACACTTCACGGTCGCACAAAGAATTTGCACAACCGCTCAGTGTTTTCATATTTATTTCGGAAACGCCGGGAGGTGACAAAATTTATTTTGTTACATCCCGGGGTTGGACAACGAGCAACGCGAGGCGTCAGCAAGGAGGCCAGTCAGATCAGCCTCCTGACGAGGTTCAGAGAATATTTGCGATTGATTTGGCCAGTTGGTCTTCGAGAACAGGCTTCGCCTCTTCAAATTTCAGGTTAACCTTGTTCGCATTTGAGACCACACGGGTCTGGTATTTATGCTGGTTACCTGTTTCAGTACTGGTCTGAATTTTCGCACCTGATGTGCCCTGACGCAGGGCGGCAACATTATCCGTTGTCACCGTTGCCTTAGTACGCTCTGCAATCTGCACATCCGTGATCATGGTATAGTTCACATCTTCCACCATCGCATCTGCAGCCATACCCACCAGACCAGCAGCAAGGCCCACACCGAGTGTGGCACCGGCAGAATTTGAGTTATAGCCGGTAATACCGGCACCTAACGCTGCACCAACAGCTGCGCCTTCATAACCACGGTTCAGCCATCCCTGAGACTCCCGCAGATCCATCTTATCAGCCTTCAGCACATTCGCCTGAATCCAGTAGTAGGCTTTATCCGGAGAAGTCACCACCTGATATCCTTTTGCTTTCACAGCATCAGCAATTTTGCCCTGCAGCCCACTCATGTCTTTATCAGACGTGTTTTTGATCTGCAGAAATACCGTGCGTTCGCTGTCGGGTTTAAGCCAGATGGTCTCACTCATCTGAGTCTTCACCTCAAGGTTACGCTTCTTGATTGCTGTGCTCATCGCACCACACCCTGAAAGGGCCAGAGTGGAACTGACCAGTGCAACCATCATTAATTTTTTTGTTTTCATCCAGAATATCCTTTTAACTAACAGACTCTTTTTTGAACAGTCCTATTACTGAGGCTATAGCTGAGAGATTATAACGATTTATATCTATGGTATACACCAAGAAAAATGATATGAATGTAATCATTAGTGCAAAAACATATAAGATAGAATGCATAAACGAAACCATAGAAAAAACAATCAAAAACAACAAAATATATGTCTTACTCTTAGAATACATAAAATTTATTATTTTTGAATCCTTTCTGAAACTATCAGGAATCGCAAGGTATAACATCATTCCATTTGTAATAGCCACAAAAAGCAGGAACCCCATCATTCCACTAGCACATATATCAAAGCCAACATCCCTGACATCACTTTTAACCGATACTAAACGCAGAAAAGTTGGCCATAATAAAACCCATAAAAACACATAAGTTCCCGGCTTTATGACTTGTAATAATGATGGGATATTAACACCCTCTACAGAGAGTACCTCCTTTAGTTTTTGCATCTCCATTTTTATATCATAGTGAGTGATCATAATGGCCCCTTCAATCGTTCTTTCTTATCATCCACCATCTGTTTTAACGCATCTTCAGACGGTGTTGGCATTAATTTCTGTCGTTTATTTTCTTCATTATATCTGTTGTTTTGTTGAATTTCTTCCTGTTTGTGATTATTTTTTAACTCTGAATATTGTCTGTCTACAATATTTTCTTCGCCATGAATACTATTCTGAGTATCTCCGATATTCCCTTTATATTCTGTGACCATATTATCAACCTGATGTTTTACATCATTACGGATATTACTGTCCTGCGTTCTTTGATCAATAATGGCCTGATGCCCCTGATGGTCAGCAATAATATCCTGGCTGCCACCACCCGAAGGTACGCTCTCCATTCCTTTACCAATATCCCCACGGGATTCACGCCAGGCATTATCAACACCAGGCTGCACCTGTTCCTGAACAAAAGACCATGCCATCGCCCGACGGCGTTCTGCAATCTCCGGTGAACTGGTGTTTGTCAGAATAGCTTCTGCATCCTGCGGCGCGTGTTTCATCACATACTGTGCAAACTGTTGCGACAGATCTTCACTCATCTGCCCACTCATGCTTTCAGTACGGGATGCCATTTCAGCATATTCATGGCTGCGGGTCATATTTGTCGTGTACTGGTCGTAACTCTGTTTCGCTGAGTTCAGGGCTGCAGACAACTGGTCCACGCGGGAATCGGCATTATTGTCAGTATGGCTGCCGGATTCACTGACTTTGCGACTGGTAAAGTAATCGCTGGCCTCTTTAAAGTCCTTACTGGCTTTAGCATCGATATCATGGCGAGCATCATGGGTAGCCCTGCTGCCACTACTTGCTGAATGTGAGTCATCATCCGTTGCATCCAGGCTCCCCTTAAATCCACCTCTGATGCCTACCCCACCACCAACACCAAGAATTTTAGGTTTAACCCCCCATTCAGCATGAGCATCAGCATACATTCCACCAGATAGCCTGGTACTTGTTGATGCCAGTTCCTGAGTCGCCTGCTCATTACTGATATTATGCGCCTTCGCATAGCTTTCCACTGCACTGCGCATACGGCTGGCCATCATGGAATCCTGTGCACTCATGGTGCTGTCAGCGCCACCGGTGACAGAATCACTGCTCCCCCGGTTAGAACCAAACTGACTGAGCGTGTTCCAGGCACTGGCAATACTGCTGCTGAAACCATGCAGGGCACTTTCTGCTCTGTTCGACGCCTCCCGGGCCATTTCCTGTTGTGCCGCTGCAATCTGACGCGTTGCATTGATACCAATCGGTAACCGGGACATCGCTCCGCTTGCATCCATCACCATATTACCGTCACGGGTCTGTGTGGCAGTTGCGCCACTGCCGGTCTGGTACATCATCTGACCAAACGACGTGGTGCTGTTGGTGCTCCAGCTGAAGCCGTTCACGTTTTCCGTCTGCATGTTGCCGTAGGAGTAATTACCGTCAACCACACTGCCTGCTGCACTGGCCGTCGGACTGATAGAGGAAGAGGCGAAGTGGCTGTACACGCTGGAAAAACCTGCGCCAAGGCCTTTTACCATCATCCATGACAACGGGGGGATCATGGCTGAAAGATACCCGGCAGTAGAGGCCAGGTCAGAGTATTTCAGCTGTATCTGAGAGAGTTCAGACAGCACGACCGGCGCACCATTCATCTTCGCATAGAATGTCATGGCACTGTTCAGAATGGCATACAACAACGGCCAGGTCTGCAGCCACATCAGGGCAAACACATAGCCTTTCAGGACGGACAGTGTCAGTTTGTTGAAGACAGCTGCCAGTACCAGAAGCGGGAAAATACCAATGGCAATTCCCGTCAGGATAGTCTGTACCATTGGCAGGTTTCGCATTGTCACATGACCGATAGAGACATGCGCCAGACGTTGCTTCTCCATCGATGACGTGGTGGCCAGATTCACCAGGCTGGCGGTGTCACCATTACGGGCGGCATTACTGGTGATACCCTCTTTCAGGGCATTTATTGTGACGTTCTGGCGCATAATCTGGCTGGCAGACTGACTGGAGCCGTAGAAATAACTGTAACTGTCACTGACCAGTTGTCTGAATAACAGGTCCGGGTCCGGTCTGCCGCCAAATATCTGCTGCACATAATAATGCCAGGTCTTGCCTCCCGTCTTTGTATCGAGATTCAGCCTGTCTTTCAGCGTGACCGACGCATCCTTACAGGTTATGAAATTATTATTGTTGTCATAAACGCCCCGTAGCGGGCTGGGTCGGGAAAAAATCAGCGTGTAGGGGTCAGCGGAGGCCATCAGATCTTCCAGCGTGTATTTATGATTCAGGTAAATATCACCCAGCACGCAGTTCTGGACGTAGTCCTGGAACAGATTGATGATTTCCGGATTCCGGGACAGGAAATCGGTGCTTTTCACAATCAGATTCGCCCCGAACAGCATGCCTGTCTTGCTGTAGGTGACGCTGTCCGGTTGGGTGAATATCATCTCGTAGCTGACCACCATCGCATGCCCGATACGGGTCGTAAGAGAAAGTGGCATCGCCAGACCGACCGGAACATTATCCACCCGATGGACTTTGACCAGGTCACTGTTATCAATAATTTGCACCGATGTGCGGACATTAACCAGCAGGCTGATAAGCACAAACACGGCCACCCAGCCCAGCAAATCCATCACGTTATGCCGCTGTACCCACATAAAAGCCACAGCAACAACAGACAGGGTGAGCGCGATTTTTTCAATTGAATCCCAGGTCCGGGTACTCATAAATGCTGCAATGGCATTCAGGTTGTTACGCAACCACTCACCACCGGCAATCACATAAACTTCATTCACAGTGAATTCCCTCCGAAGTGATAGTTGTTCTGGTAACGGCTGAGCATACGGGCGGAAAGCTGTTGACGCATGTAGCTCATCTGACGTTCGACAACCAGCAGCGCATCCTGCTGGACCTGTACCTGACTCTGGAAAATGGCAATCTGTTGCTGTGCCTGATTCAGATTCTCCAGAACATTGTCCATCACAGCCTGCGGATAGTTCCCGGTGGCAATCATGGCCCGGGCCTGCTGAAGCAGTTCCTGAATGTACTGGAGCATGATGTCGTAGCCGATATAGTCCGTCAGCTGGTAAACGACGCTGTTGGACACACCGAGCATCTGTGGGTCAATCAGATATTTAAAAACGGGAATGGTGGTGCTGGAAATAAACCCCTGTTCCCGGGCGTCAAGCGGAGTGTCACTCACTGCTTTATTCTGAATACTGGTGAGCAGTTTTGTAATCTGTGACTTCAGGGCTTTATCCCGGGCGATGGTCACATTTGCATCCGCCACCACCTTCAGACACTTGTCCGAATCGTTGCAGTGGTAAATTTTTGCCGTTCCCCCCTCCATAATCGCCCGGAGGATATCGCGGTCAGTGGTACGCGCCGGCAGGGGGGTAATCTCGCTGTCTTCCCCAAAAATCAGCGTACCGGTGAGCGTCATGATAAATTCTTTCAACTCTTTGTTGCCGTCAAACATTCTGTTTTTTTTCAGCGCCTCCCATATGATATTCTGGTTTTTCAGCACCCGCTCCTTGTCCTTGTCGCTGGCTTTGTCACGAACAGATGAGGACTGCCCTCCGACCGTGCACCCCTGACGAGATGCGGCCCAGTCGGCGAAGATATTGCTTTCACTGCCAATGTCCTGACAAACTTTCTGCTGAGATTCCTGCGTCTGAGGGAACAGCCCCCCCACAAGCCCCTGTGCCACCTGACAGGAACTGAGGTTCATACTGTTAATGTCACTTGCCATTTTCTGCAGGAAGTCTTTTGCGGTTTTTATTTCCGGCACCGTTGTCTGCAGGGCAAGGTCAAAAAAGTAACCGGCAGCATTGCTCATAATCTGCTTAACAAAACGCTGCAACTGATCGCCATTAATAAAACTGAACGAGCCGAGATAGGCGTCGATGCCGCCACATCCGGCATTGATATCCGGCAGCGTCATGGAAATCAGCTGGATATTTTTGACCTGGGTGCGGGCATACAGGGAGCCACCATAGGCATACCCGGCGGCCTGCCCCTGCCAGACGCCCGCCTGGGTGACATTGGACGCAAATCCCAGCTTATTAAAGAACTGATTCATGTCGCTGTTCACATCCGCTGACGCTGCGGGTGTGACCGTCAGTAAAGCGGCACAAAGAACCAGAAGAGGTTTAATGCGAGGCATCGTTATTCCCCTCCCTGAAACTGTTCTCCCGGCGCATACGGCGTTTCAGCCGGAATATCCTGATCCCCCCGTTTATTAATTCATTTAAAGGGTTCCTGACGTATACGATAAGAAATCCACCTGCAAACGCCCATAACGTATACGGAATGACATACATCAGGATGTTCCACATATAACGAAAATTATTTAATGCTGGGTCAGCTTTCCACGAATCAATACAGGCATCAAAAATACTGTGCATAATCACCCATAAAAAAGTTCCGGCAGCAACGAACACAAAAAACAGATCAAAATATATATCAGAAACCCTGCGTTCATAATCATAATTCCGTTTAGTTTTTCTGTTTTTTAGTTCCGCATCATTTCTTTTTTCTTTCATTATAAGTTTCCTCTGATATTTCTGATGATTCATTCAGACAGGTTATGCGGCTGTAATATGACACCGAAATCCATCCCACAATTGCCCCCACAAAAAACACAACAGAAACAGAAAAGGTAAGACACAGCGAAACGACAATTTCCACAGGGCTGGCGGGATAAAAAAGCCCCTGACGGATAAAGGGGATATTCAGGCTGACGATTATTCCCGTCGCGATGCCGGATATTCCGGCAATGAGTAACACCACCTGCTTATTTCGCACCTTTTTCCTCTCCGTATATCTGCAGAACGGTATCCATCCGCGCCATAAAACTGGCGGCATCCGTTGCCCCCTGCAAAAGCGGTAATGCCTCAAGTGTGTTGACGTTGACCAGGAAAGTGGTCGGTGTGGCCACCGGGATATTCGGGAAGAAGGTCTGCATCACGTCCGGTGGCACCGGTAATGCTTCCGGAAAGGCAGTATCCCCCTGACCATCCAGGGTGTAGGGAAAAACAGAAAAGCCGTACTGCTGTGCCAGCTGTTTCAGTACCGGGTCAAACTGGTGACAGTAAGGGCAATGCCCCTGCATAAACAGCACCACCTTCCAGTCGGCCAGGTTAACCTGCCTGCCGTTGCTGAGGCGGAACCAGCGGGGAGCCGGCTTTTCTGTTCTGGCTGATGTGTCTGCTGCCGGTTGTGCAGGCTGCACGGCCATACCCTGCGGATTCCAGAGTCGTTCAATTTCATCCCGGGTGGAGGCCTGCACACCTGTGGCCATCATCAACAAAATGACCGGCAGTAATTTAGTGAGAGACATGTCCGCCCTCCTGCTGCCCTTCCATCATGGCCTGTTGCCTGGCTTCCAGTGCCTCACGCTCTTCCAGGCTGACACGTGCAATCCATGCATCCAGCACCTGGTATGCGCCGAACAGCACAAGGATGGCCGCAATCAACTCCGCCAGAAAAAAAGCCATCCAGGGTTTGCTGTAAACAAGACGGGCGACGATATGAAACCAGACACCCAGGGAAAATACCCACATACCCGTAATATCAAGCCGGGGTAAAGAGAATCTGCATTTACTTATCATGTTAAACTCCGGTTATTATTTACATGAGAATATTCATGTCTGTAATATTCGCGTTTGTGTGATATTAATCAGATCAACCTCATTATTTTGTATGGTTTTTATTACCGTTATATATGACTTAGCCTGTCATAAGCCCCTTATAAAAAACCACATCACTCCGGACCATGCCGATGACAACATAATACAGATAAATATTCTTCTGAACCTGTCGAAGCTCGTAACGTTCGGTAATGAACCAATAGCCATTGGAACAACCATTGCTGCGCCCTGATTCATAATTGCACCACACAGAAACCAGAGACTGGCGGTAAGCACATATAAACACGCGATATTAATAACAAGGAAAACCAGTGAACTCAGGAGAAACATTTTCCTGTCATTACGCTCAGAAAAGAAATAACCGGCAATAATGACAAATATTAACAGAACAACACCTGTAAACATTTTCAAATAATCTTCACTCATAAATCAAATCCGCGATTAAAAATTTGGTTTAAAATCTTCAGAAACGTTCAGGAATTGTTTTGCCAGGTCGTCCTGCGAAATAAAGCCGTATGATAACGGGCGAACACTGCCCTGTTTCGGGTCAACCAGCATCATGGCCGGGAAATATTTCACGCCGAGGCGCTGCGCCTGCCCCTGGTCAGTCCGGGAATCCGGCAACAGCGGATTAATCACGCCATCCACGGAAACGGGAATAACACTCAGACCATACGTATCCCGGAAGCCATTAATGACCTGCGCCAGCTGCCCGTCGATGGGGTCCTGCCCCCGGTAAAAAAACATGATGCCGTAGTGTTCAGCCAGTTTCGCAATGGCCTGTCGCTGCTGCGCCTGGTCTGCCGCCAGCTGGTTCCGTACCGTGCCGTTGTAATGGCTGTACTGCAGGTTATAGTCCAGTTCGGGATGTGCCAGCATGGCCTTTTTAGCACTCATGGTGAAAAGCCCGGCCTGCTGAGTCCAGTAATTCTGCAGCCGGAAATATTTCACAAAATTATCCACGCCGGGATACAGAATGGCTTCGTACAGCGCCCGCTTTGTTGCCGTCTGCAGCGCGGCCAGTTTCTGCATAATATCCGGCTCCTGACGGGGGGCTGCAGGTACAGGTTTATTTTCTTTTTCCTTTGGACTTATTTTCTCGTTATACCACTGCCAGCCTGCATCTTTCCCTGACGCCGGAAAAATAAAGCAGCAGAGTAACAGTGGCAGTAATGCTTTATTCATCTTCATTCCTTTCATCATTTTTTCTTTCATCAGCTTTCTGCAGGCCAGTCAGGGCAGAAAAACAAAAATACAGAATAAACAGGAGCACACCGGAGTAAAGGATAACGAAAGCAGCGGCAAGCATCTCGTCTGCCGTGGTTTCTTTTACCGTATCCCACGACCAGATAATTACCGGGGAAATGACAATCGCTGTAATCAAAAGCCGGATAAGAAAATCAATAAAACGGTTCGACGTGAATATGACTTTCATCATTTCCCCCGGTTATTTTCCATACCTTACTGTCCTGCCTGTTTCAGCTGGTCAGCAATCTGCTCTTTCACTTTCTGCGTCAGAACGCCACTGTCCGGGATTTTCTGGTTATTCATCAGGTCTTCGTAGAAGTTAGTGAAATCCAGTCTGTCGAACTGAATTTTCTGCAGCTCATCAACCGTAATCCCCCGACAGTCAGGATGCTTCGCACTGCCAAACCCGATACGCAACTGCCCGTTACGCCCCTGCTGCTGGACTATCTGCGCCAGCTTCGAATCAAACTGGCAGTAGCTGCGCTTTTTCTGCAGGCAGACCCCCAGCACCTTTTTCGAACAGAACTCACCCACACTCACCGTCAGTTTATTGTCCTTTGCCTTTCCCAGCGCCTTTTCTTCACTGTTGCACTTTGCCAGCCCCACATCCTGACCCCAGCCGCCATCCTTACAGCAGTTACTGAAGCCGGCTGCGGCCTTACGGCAGAATTTCGCCTCACCCGTGAAAGCCCTGACATCCACACCATTCAGGGCGGCAACATCCTTACCTGCGGCGGCAAGCGCAGCCAGCTGTGATACTGCTTCACCAAAATCACTGCTTTTTCCGCTCTGTGCCTTATCGCATTCACCGTCAAGGCAGAAGACATCACCACCACAGACCATCACTTTTCCTGATGTTTTTGACTCGCAGGAGTACGTGGCGTACTCATGCAGACAGGTTCCCTCATCGGAATAAAACGCGCACTGACGTGAGGCCAGCGTACAGGCCGGATTATCGACATATTTCTGACAGGTGCCGTTATCTGCGGACTGAGTGACATATTTATCCCGGTATGCCCAGCATGCCTGTGTGATGCTCCAGGGTTTACCTTCCATCACACCCGTTTTCGTACCACCCGGCTCTGAACACTCAGTGCCTTTCAGCACGCCATCCGCTTTATTAAACGGACAACTCTCCACCCACTCCACCCGGGGAACCCATTCTTTATCACGGACCTTCATCCTGAGTTTCAGCGTAAAGGTGGAAGCACCACTGACAAGCGATTCATAGACTTTCCTGTCACCATTCCCGTGCGGGAGGCAATTACCGTTTGCAGTACAGCCACTACCGGTCAGAACCTGCCCCTGTGTCACCTGCAAACCTGTCGCCCCGGACAGGGGGTAAGTATCCGACTGCCCGTTTGCCAGGCCGACATTAAAGGTTGTATTCATGAAGGTATAACGGGAGTTCAGGAAGAAAAAAGCGGCGTATACAGACAATGATGCACTTTCCACTGTACCGGTTACCGGAGCCGTGACACTGAACACCAGTTTCAGACCGTTCATACTGAACCGGAACTGTGAGTGCGGTATCGTCACCTCACGATATTCATCCGTGTATTTCCAGTCCCCGGTGATACTGGCAGTCCGTGTGCAGTACTCCTCCACCATCGTGTCCCGCTCACAGGTATAGTTTGTGAACTCACTGCGGTTTATCTGCTGCGCACTGCACTGCTGCCCGGTGTTTCCCACAATGCTGTCAGCCCGGTTCACCACATCCCTGCCGGTCTGAATGAACGGTGCATCCGGTGACAGAATGTCTTTCGGCTTGTTTATGAAGGACTCTGTGATGGTTTTTCCGGTTTCACCGGTCGCCCATTCCGTGGTGCCGTCATTTTTCAGGCCGCCATCCCCGCCGGCAGTCACGCCACCGTAATATTTTGTCTCGTCCGGATTCGCGTTATAGCCGGGGATACTCTCCTGTGGCTTAAAGCTCTGAATACTGCCTGTACCCTGCCCCTGAATCTGACGGGCAAAATCAGAACCGGCCCGGTAATCACTGTTGCTGTCAGCCTGTGCCATGCCGGCAACCAGAGCCAGTATCAGAGGTAAAATACGTTTCATTTCCCGGAATCTCCTTTCCCTGCCAGTAAATCATGAGCCACCTGCCGGCAGTCACCCGTGGCGGCCACTTTCTCCAGCGCCTGCCTGACGCGCAGATTTCCCCGGATGATGTCGTGCCCCTGGCTGCAGAACACCACCAGGGCCGGAACGCTGCGAATGCCGTACTGTGAAAACAGCGTCGGGTCGATCTGAACACCATCAGTTGCGCCGTCTTTCACCAGGGACAACACGGCGTCAGCCGTGGCCTTCAGGTCGTTGTTCACCATGCCCCGCAGCGTGGCGGGAATACCGTAGTGCCGGGTTTCGCTCAGCATCCTTTTCAGCCCCTCTTCGGGTATGGAAAACGACACAAAATACAGGGCACCCTGCCGGAGTTTCCCGTCCTGCGAAGCCTGCTGTTTACGAACCAGCTCATCCAGAAAATGGTTATCTGAACGCTGAAGGGGGTTTTCCAGCACCTGTTTCTCCGCCCAGGCTTTCAGCTGATGGTCAGGTTTCTCTCGCAGTTGTCTGCTTAAATTTTCCTGCTGCTTCAGGAACTGGCGGTTTTCAGGAGTGTTCACGTTTTCTGACGCCATAACCGCCCCGTTCAGCATCATCAGCAGTGCTGCCAGAGATTTCATACTCAGCTTCATCATTCACCTCACAGGAAGACACAGTTACGTTTACGCCACATCAGGTAGCCGAAGTTTTTCTTTGTGTTGGGCGGATTTTTTCCCGTCTCCCAGCGCATCACACTGCGCCCGAACGGATGGCACTGTCCGCTGTCCGGATACATATTCACCATCTGATAACGCCAGCGTTCTTTGGGCAGGATTGGGGACGGATATTCATTACAGACGGCGTTATTTTTCCCGATGGTTTCCATAATCATGCCCTGACGGTGCAGCTTGAATGCCATGCGTTCACTGACCAGCAGGGAGGACTGCAACGGACTGGACTCATTACTCACCCAGCCATTGAACGGGTACATACTGCCCTGCGAACCGGCACACCAGAACAGAACATCGAGAGGCATATTAAAGGCACTGGCAATGGCATCTGCTGCGCAGGCCCCCTGTGCTATCGGATTGGCAAAAATGACGGCTTCCGGGTTGAGAATGGTGGTAAGGCTGCTGTCCGTCCAGGTGGGGTCGATTTCAGAAAGATAAGCGATATCCAGGTCACCACCTTCCAGACAGCCCAGCGATGTGATGATGTTCAGCCAGTACGTCAGCGGGTATTTGTACCAGTGAACGTGATAGAACGCCCCGTTCACCTGCTTCTCATCCTTTTTCGCCGTTCCCTGTGCCGTTTTACCAAAAGCCGGCAGGCTGAAGCCCAGGTTCACCATGCATCCCGGTGACCGGGTGACGTCCGTCAGCGCCATCGGCTCCCAGTAACCAATGGCCAGCCCGATACGCCTGAACAGCGGCGGCGGTGCCGGACAAATCTGAATAGGCATCGACGGGTTCGCCGTGTCGGGGACCTTACCCTGACTGACTTTGATACTGCCCAGCGAGAGCGGGAAAATACAGCTCCAGCAGATATCCGTGATCGGGTTTACAAAACGCCCCTCACAGGCAGAATCCGCAGACGCTGCAGGGACATGACCGGCGAGAAGGAATAACATCAGCAGCCACAGTCTTCGCTTCATTTTCTGCCCTCCTCTGCCGGAATAAATTCCACCTTCAGGAAGCGATCGCCGGGAACGGCGCTCACCCGTGCCGGGACCTGATCAATGCCGAGGCGCTGGCAGAGCACACCGTTCTGGTCAAAGTAAACACGGCTGTCCAGAGACTTCTGCATCTCCGGGATACTGCCCTGCACGAGGATAATTTTGCTCTCCAGTGTGGGCGGCGTCTGGCGTTTCATCCAGGCCACCTGCGCCGGATCATCGCCATTGATGAAATACAGCGTCTGGTTAAAAGGAACATACTGCAGCGGATTCATCACTTCACCCTGACGGGCAAACACCCGCCCTTCGTTATCCCGGATATCCGCAGCCAGTCTGACGGACGGGTCAAACAACCGGCTGCCGTATTTCTCTGTGCGTCCGATACCGGGCACGGCAGGGGGCCGCAGACTGTTACGGATCACCCGCTCCTTAAAGGCATCCATTTTCCGGCCCATCTCACCGGACTGCTCCAGTGCCGTCAGGCGCTGCATGATCACCGTCAGCATGTCCGGCTCCTTTACCGGCCACAGATCGCCCCAGGTGCCAAGATCGGCGGCGGCCACACTCTGCCCCCATATCAGCAGGGCAATCAGCCCCCGGCATCTCATGGTTCCGCCCTCATTCGCCGGGCAATATCCTGCTGGATTTCCCGGGTGATATCCGGTGCCCCCTGTACCACGGCAGGCGACACCAGAATGACCGCGTGGTGTTTCTGCTGCCATGCCTGCAGGCTGGCTTCCAGTGCCGTGTTAAAACGCGCTGAAAGGGCTTTTGACTGTGCTTCTGACAGTTGTTTCTGACTGGCGCTGTCAAAAAACGCATCCACGGTCTGTTTCATGTTGAAGGCGGCAGTCACCGGTGCGTTCAGTCTGACAATGCCATAACTGATGGCTGCGTTCAGTAACACCATTGCCAGGCATCCCGGCACGGTCCACCACCAGTGGCTGCGTCGGGGGGCTGTAACGTCAGTCGTTTTTTGCGTTGTGGTCATGCAACACTCCTGTATTTCTCATGTTCTTCCAGCCAGGCCTCCAGCGAAGCCATCTCCGGCCCCGATTTCTTCCACGCCAGCTGCCACACCGCCTCATGAATACTCATACCCTCTCTGCGTTTCTGCTGCACAAACTCAAAATCCGGGCCGTCAGAGCTGTACATGGCACGGCTTAACGGGTCCACAAACAGACGGTGCCAGGAGGAATGGTTTTCCACCTGCAGCAGGAAGGAACTGAACCACTGGTCTTTGGCCGCACCAAACTTACCAATCATGTCGCGCTGCAGTGGCTGGAACTGATCCGGGAATAACTGGTTATATTTCGCGAACTCCTTCGCACTCTGTTTGAGGATAATTTTGTAGGAGGAGTTACCCCATGCCGCACGGGCTGCGCTGGATGCCTTGTCAGAGTCAAAGTCGACGATGTTCTGTGTGATGGTGATATAGGCACCGGTATGACGGCGACAGGTGCGGTAACCTTTTTGAATAAACTCACCAACTTTACGATTTTTGAAGTCCAGCAGACGCCAGCCTTCATCAATGACGTTCAGTTTCTTGAGGGTACGCGGCGTGCGGTACATCCGGTTCTCGATGTAAATGATAAGGCTGAACATCACCGCAACCAGCAGTGACGGACGGTCTTCCAGTCCGCCCAGCTCCAGCACCACCATTTTTGCGTCATCCCGCAGGGACGGCTCATCAGAGTTAAAATACCGGCCGTAAGTGCCGTTGGCAGTGTACTGGTCAAGCAGCACAATCATTTCGTCCAGACGGCTGCGGATGGTCGGTGACTCGACATACTGGTCGTTATCACGTGCGTTTTTCAGGAAATCCACCACATCATCAATGCGCGCCTGCTTCTTTTTAGCCAGCCAGGAGGCTCTGACCGCCTGCAGCAACAGACCTTCATGCACTTCATCCAGGTTACCGTTGGGGCTGGCCATCACCGACAACTGGTCACGGACACGCTCCGCTGACTGGTCAATATCAGTGATGTTCGCAAACGGGTTAAAGCGCAGGGTTTCACCGTCCAGATATACGCCCCCCATGTTCTCACACAAAGACTTGTAGCCATCCCCCATGTCGAACACCACGGCAAAGCCCCCGGAGTCCAGCACGCTGCGGATAAGTGGCTGTATCAACCCGGTTTTACCGGCCCCGGATGTTCCACAGACCGCCATGTTGTAGTTGGTGTTATTCATCCCCTTAAAGAAGATATCGATAAACGCCAGCTGGTTACGGTAGGTGGGTGCCAGCAGGCCTGCCGGTGTCAGGGGGTTATCCGCCACTAACGGCATCAGGTTGGCCACATTAAAGCTCTCTGCTCGCTGAACCACACCGGCCTCTTTCAGCTGTTTAAACAGCCCTTTCCCGGCCATAAAGGGCAGGCAGGTCAGGAAATTGCGCATGTGGTTAAAGCGCGGTGAAATCAGCTCAAAACCGTTTTTACGAAAGCTGTTCAGAATGTCCTGCTCCACTTCCAGCGCCGTTTCATTGTTGTCCTTGCAGAATGCTGTGATGTTAAGGAAGTAGGACACGACAGAAGACTGACCGGAGCCCAGCCGCTGGCGCAGTTCCCCCCACTCCTTAGCTTCTTTCTCCACGGACGGAAACCATTTGGCATAGGAGGTCTTCGACTTCTTCTCCAGGTCCATGTACTTCAGGTTGGCTTCACTGTGGGTTTTCACCTGATCTTCCACCACCAGTGTCAGCGTCAGGATGAACGGGCAGGAAATGGACATTTCCGGGTTCAGCAGATTGCTGTAGTTATCGGCCATGTTCCACAGGAAGGCGATTTCCGGGTTACGGGCCAGATGGAAATTCAGGATACGGGCTGTGCTGTTCCTGCCGTTCTCACGCAGCCCCAGCGTCAGGTAATCCGCCCGGACCTTCAGATCAAAACTGTCCTCCACACACTGATAATTCAGATCAGAATACGGGTCCAACTGACGTCTTTTCGGGTACAGAGAGTCCGGATTATGGTTAATCATCTCCCCGACAATCTCGATGAAAGCCTGTGCATCCACTGTCTGTGTGGTGATTTTTGCGCCGTGAAAAGAGGCACGGATGATTTTCACCAGATTTTCCATTTCCAGAATGTCGGCCCGACTTTTTTTCTTCGAAGGAGAACAGTACGAGATAAACACCCGGTAATGGCGCAGGGTCAGGGGCAGATTCATCCCCTCCGGCAGCGGAAACTGTGTCGCTGCCGCTTTCATATAATAGGCCCGGGTAATGGCGTTAAACCGTTCAGCCTGTTCACCTGACCAGGAGAACTCACGCAGCCCGTATTCAATCCTGTCACCAACCAGCTGACTGGACATCAGATGGATACACAACGGAATACCGCGCGGCAGTTTGGTGCGCAGCATGTGATCGAGGGCCTCCACAATGGACTCATTCGCCCCATTGATGGGGATGGCTTCCAGCATAAAGCCCATCGTGGTGTCATTCATGAACAGACCGGATTCCTGGTTGTAATCACGGTACGGCAGCAGACGGCTGAACTGCGGGAAGCTCATTTCGCCCAGAACTTCATTGGCCTTTGCGGATTCGTCAGGCAGTTTCAGTGCTGTGACGAGGGAGTTAACCGCCTGAGTGACGGCCTCAAGTGGGTTATTACTCATATGAGTATTCCTTAGTACGTTTAAAAAAAGGAAAATATCAGTCTGTGGCGTGGATATATCACGCAGTGCCATTTCTGAAACCACAGCACAAATAAGAGATGGAGGCTTTTAACAGGAAACCAGGATTAACGTTCCTTTACTGAATGAGCATCATTTAATGCCTGAAGTTGTTTTTCACGTATCTTATTTCGCTCATTTTCTCTTACCCGTTTCACCTCTGCCATTTCGTTTCTTTCTCTACACGCTGATGCAAGCTCTTTTGCCTTACCAAGACTTAAAGGTTCAGGCTGATAATCAGATGTGTCAGACTTAATAGCTTCCTTAAATGCTTCTGCTGCACAGGGGATATCCTGTGTAATCTCTGTCAGTTGTTCTGGTGTTGCAGGTTGTTGCTCAAGGTAGTCATTGTAAAAAAGACCACATATCAACATAGCCATAACGCCAACAAATATAAAAGCCAGAACAGATTCTAAATATATCGACTTCATTTCATTTTCCTTTGAAGCAGTAAGCACTCATTGCCCCCCATTCAGTGTATCCATCACGTTGTTCAAAGGTTTATTTGTTTTAACTTCAATACATTCCCCTGTATTTCCAAAGCCCCTGCCTCCGTGTGCTTCGATTGTCCGAAGAACCTGCACGCATACGTCCGTATTTGGCATGGGGTAACATTCCAGCTTCCGCCACCGTTAATATTTTTTATCAGCACAAGAAAAATAAAGGTATGCATTCTTTATTACCTCCGCTTATATATTAATCACTGAATATCCTTTCAGTTAACTTATGAGGTCATAAAACACTGCAGATTCTCATTCGGATTTATTCCCTTCAGTAAACTTCCGAATAGTATCCTGTTCACGCTGACGGGTGGCAGACTCCTGCATTGCATCCATCTTTTCCCACCAGAGACTCCTGATTTCCCTCTTGTCCAGACCGGTCAGTTTTTTACCGGACAGCAGGCAGTTAAGCAGTTCCTGGTGCATATCCGGACAGTCTTCAGTCAGACTCATAAGCCAGAGCAATTCCTGACGACTGAGTACCCTGCGTGATTCCTCCGGTACGCTGTAATAATTAAAAATACGGCTGAATACCCCACAACAGCAGGCAACGGACAGGCACAGGGATTTCAGATACAGGCCAGAAACACAGAATGTGGCAACACCACAAAGAATAGCTATAACTAAAAAGCCCTTACCCAGTGCCATACACAAAGAACCCTGTTTTCTGGATATCCGCTCATGCTCATCCAGAATAAAATCTATTTTTTCATTTTCTGATTTATGCATAGTGTTTCCTCTGCCTTTCCTGATACGCCTGACATTCAACGCACAACGTCACACCGGGAAATATTTTCCGCCGGGCTTCCGGAATAGGATTACCGCATGCTTCACAGAGATAAACAGGAATACCATGAGCATTTATTTTCTGGCGTATCCGGTTTATTCCTGTCATGGTCAGTTGTTCTGTTACTGAATATGCTTCATCGACTTCATCACTCACGGAATATTCCTCCCGACATGTTCTGACACGCTACCGCCCATCCCTTTTCACGCACAGGGCACTCGTTTTACAGGCAGATTTTGAATACAGAAAGCCCGCCGGCATTGCCGGCTGATATACAACTTCAGGGCCAGTTAATTAATACGTGGTTTTCCCCACGCAGACGGTTTAATAACAAAAAACACACTGGATGGCTGATGATAAACATCCTGATTATCAATATAAGGCGCTATCCATAATGCAGCCGTCTGCTCACCCGTTCTTAGCGGACGGGGAGGTGTTACCGGCGTAACTGAACTGACCGGAACAACCGTTTTCACTTCCCGGGCAGCGGTAAACAGCGGGCGTGGTGCCAGCAGTTTCTGCTCCGGATGTGCTGTCACAGCAGGCCTGCTGCGGGACGGCGTTGTCGCCGCAACGGCCTGCACCGACGTGGTCCGGAAGTTCCCTTCAGCCAGGCGCGGCAGTGATGCCGCAGCCGGCTTTGCATCTGCAGGCTGCTCCAGCTTTTTGGCCTTCTCATTGGCCTGCTCCATCGTCATACAGGTATCGGATGTGGTGGCGTTACACTCAAATTCCGTACTGGTTCCGGCACAGCCGGAAAGTAATAAGGTCCCCAGCAGAGGAATAAATAAAGAAATCTGTTTCATTGTCCCTCACCTTTCTCATCGCAGTTCACAAAATCATTCTTCAAATCCCTGACCGTACAGGTTTTTACAATGTCAGGATTTTCAAAAACCGTATTCCGTGATGATTTATAAACATATGCCACAATGCGTTTCCCACCCGCATCAGGTTCTGGTGCACTGACTTCACATAACGGAGGTGTTATTCCGGACTCATACAGCACCGGATAATTTATTTTTTTGACGTTGCCATCAGAAACCAGCTTATTCATCGAAGGGTTCCTTATATTTCTGAATAATTCTGTCGATTAGTTCTTTCACCGAAGCAGATTTTCCGCCACCGGATTGTCCGGCAACCACAATATGCCCAGGAGAAGAAAATAAGCTCATCGACATACCCTTCTTCATCACACCGACAGCTGCCATATTAAAATTGTGCGGCAATGATTCAGAACTGAACAGCTTCGGAGCAGGAAGAACTATTTTTGTGGTGCAGTTACTGAGAACAGCATTCATAAAATCATCTGATACGCTTTTATCCGGTACAGAGCGTGCAGTAATAATATTAATATTACGCATGTTCATTTTTATCTCCGTTGTTTCTGTTTGCCCTGTCATCAGGGAAATAAACATGGCATTTCCTGATTTTTTCCGACAGAGAAGTATCTTCCGTATAAACTTCCTTCAGATGTTCATCTGCGGTTCCCACCCGGACACATTTCATTTTTCCGGGCCACATCGGATATTTCCCGGTGCCTGCCGCAAACGACATATACATAAGTGCCAGCGTTGCCCAGAATGCGGTGACCAGTTGCATCAGTGACCGGTCAGTCTCCCTGACATAATCTGCAGCATCAGCCGCGCGGTAATGGCAGATATCCTGTATTTCTGATCTGCCTGAAGAATCAGAGGAAGAAAACCAGCATTCACTGACCGGGAACTGTCCGGCAGGTGCTGTTTGTCTTACGAAGTTAATCTCCTTAACCAGTAATTTCCCCGGCGTGGTGTTGTCCTTCCATAAAACAAACAGAGCCATCAGGGCCATTGTTGCCAGCGGCCAGATAACCACAAACCTGACGACCCACAGCAGCCAGCGAACGACAAACGCCACACGGAATGTCAGTGCATCACCCGCCATTTCCGCCCTCCTTGCCGGCATCCCCGCCCAGCGGGCTCTTGTCTCCGGACATAAACTGCTGCGGATTCAGATTGCCCAGCTGTTTCAGCATCTGGTCGGTGTTAAAACCGTTCAGGTGGCTTTCTGCCGAGGGAGGATTCGGCACAGGGCTTTCCGGGTTACCCTCTTCCGCTGTACTCTGTGACTGCTCCAGCGCCATTTCCTCCACGGTTTTCAGCTGGAAGCCGTCCTGGAACACCACGGTCACTTCATTGCCCGCACCAATCGGTATCACCGGGTGATACTGTTCGGCACGTTTGATGTAGTAGTCACTGAGCGTCTGTGCGGCTTTCGATGCGCCGCCACCGATACCCATTTTCAGGACATCACCAGCCCCGTAAGCGGCTGTGGCACCCAGCCCGACAGCCGGCTGGGAGGCGCGCTCCATTCCCTGACCGATACCGTCAACAAATCCCGCGCCCCATGCCCAGCCGAGGATTTTGCCGTTACGCATCACCACTTCGCCCTTGATACCGTTTTTACCCCGGAAGCTGACATGCCCCTTAATCGGCATATCAATGGTTTTGCCATTCTTCAGGCAGCTGATATTACGGGTGCGAACAATAGCACGTTCACTGGAGACATCCCCCCAGGCTTCCAGCCCCACAAAACATCCCGTTGCGTCATACGTCTTGCTGTTCGGCATTTCCACCAGACCGGTGATACGCAGCTGCATCGGCACCGTGGATTCATTACCGGTGACTGAGGCATTGGCATCCGCCCCTTCAATCAGCATGGCTTTCGCAAAACTTCCTGACGGAATGTACGGCAGTGATGGTCCCTGTTTTCCCTCATTACGGGTAAACACCTTACGCTGTATCCGGTTAGGCACCGGCACAGACTGGTACGTCACCTGTGGTGGTGGCGTGACACCATTCCCGGGATAAAACGCCGTCGGCGGTGGAACAGCAACGCTGCCCTGCGGCGGGAAGGATACGGGGGTGTTTCCTGGCTGTGGTTCGCCTTCCGGGCCGGGCGGTGAGGCAGGCATCTGCGGTACAGGCTCACCGGTCGCCGTGACGGGATTAGCACCCAGGGCTTTTACCTGCTCTGCCAGGGCGGCATTGTCCTGTCCCAGCTTTTCAATACGACGCTGGTCATCACCGCGCTGTTTGTTCAGAACATCCAGCTCACGACGGATTTCCTCATACTGCTTCTGCATCTGCGCTGCCGTCACCTGCATCTCTGTGGTGGCATGCTGACGCACCTTGTCATCAAAGGTCGTATCCACCACACCGGTCATATCCGGCACAGGCTCCTGTTCAGCCACCGCCTCACCGTTACCGGACATGTCCACATCAGACAGATACAGTGCACCACCAATCGCGGAGGCTGCACCGACAACCACAATCCCCAGCCACAGGTACTGCTTGCGTTTCACAATGGTATTGATACTGGCCATCAGTTGCCCTCCCCGTCACGGATGACATACACATCCATGCGCGCACCTGCCAGTAACTGGCTGGCAGGCTGGCTGAACATCACGGCACGGGTTCCCGGCTGCCAGAAATCACTTTCCCGGATATTCAGGGCAGACAGCGTTTTATTTTCCACGGCAAAGCGGACCATCTTCAGGTGATTCCCCGTCCATACGGCATCTGCCACTGAAGACAGCCCCGCCGGGGCCTGCAGGGTTTCCTTTGTCACAGGAACCTGATACCAGCCTGCAGGTAATTTTCCGCCACGGACAGCCTGGCTGATGGTCACAAGCAGGGATTCGTAAGGCGTGGACGTTTCCCACGCACCGGCTTCTTCTCCGGTTCCGCGCAGGTCACTGACCAGCTGAATGGTACGCCCCGCGCCTTCACGGGGAACGGCCTGAATGGAAAGATTCAGACCACGTTCTGTTTCCAGAATGAACGTAAAGGGCTTTTTGTTGACGGTGGCAACCACCACACCGCCGGAGGCGGTCTGCTCATTATTGGTCAGGGCACCATCCAGACTGTTCACGGCGATAATCCGGTCACCGGGAACGGTAAACAGATTCGGGCTGGTATTGCTGATGGCAATACTGGCCTGACCACCGTTCACCATTGGCACCACAGTGGGGGCCAGCGTACCGTTTGCGGCCATCACGCTGCAGGAAAAAAACAGGCTGCCGAATATTATTGCCGTATTATTTTTTCTCATCGTCTGTTTCCCCGAAATTATCCAGCCAGGTCACCCCGTTTTCCCGCTTCAGAATAAGGATGTAATGTTTGATATCAGTGAAAGGTTTTGAATCACCAATCCAGGTTTTAAGCACACCATGAATTTCCACACGGCCATACTGAGGCCAGACACGAACACTGGTCTGGAAAAAGGCTGAGTTCACGTTATCGTTTTTAATACGCTTCGCTTCTTCAGCCAGAATAACTTTCATCTGGTTCTGTGCGCCCGGGCGGATATATTGCAGAAGCGCCTGATGTGAGGCATCGACGGTTTCTGATGAAACATTCAGACGGAGGGCAATAAATGACAGCGCCATCTGCTGTAAATAAGAGGCGTCGGCACTGTTCTGTGACACGGCAAAGGGCACATTAAATCCCATTGGGGTCACGGCAGTGCGTTGCTCATTCTGAAGACGGTAGTTATTCACCCCCTGAATAACGTTAACAGAGAGGCTGAGAACAATAAGCACTGACATAAATATAAAGGCGATGGCCATTACACGACTGGTACTTAAACGGGCACCGTGTTCCATATAACAATCCTGGTATCAGTTCTATTTAATCCACTGCCGGAAACACGAATCGGGAACATTATGAAAAATACCGCGCAGCAGGGCTGTTGGCATATACCAGTAAATCAGGTCACGTAACCAGGAACTGCCCCGCCCTTTTTTCAGTTTTTTAATCCCGAAATAAACCAGAACCGCTGCACCAATACCGAACAGATATTTCGATGTTGTGATACCCCAGCCAATACAGATTGCTGCGGGGATCAGTTCATCCAGTGGCAGGCCAAACCAGCGGCTCTGGTTGGTCAGTGTTTCCGGGAAACGATATTTCTTAAGTTTATTCTCGTCTCCCGACATCATTTTATTTCAGGCCAACGACGGCCATACCCACAGCAATAAATACAGAGATGATGGCAAAACCGGCCAGGAACTTGACGTTTTTGGTCATCATGTACATGACCGCACCGACCAGAACTTCAGCCAGAACAACCCATTTAACAACACTGGAGTCCTTACCGAAGGTCGCCTTAACCGTGGTGTTACCGCTTGCCATCAGGTCCTGGCCCTGTGCTGCCATTGCCAGTTGCGGGAAGAACATCATCAGAACAGCAGCAGGGATCACAGCGCGAGCCAGGCGAAGCATATTCAGACGAGTGAATTTAGAAAAAAACGATTTCTTTTTGACGGGCGCAGAAGCACCCTGAACACTTAAAACAGTATTCATATGATTCCTCTGTTTAATATTGATAGATAAAAACTAAAGTTCTTTAAATGTTGACTCGTTCTCTTCGATCACCTCCCTGAATATTTCTTCATTATAGAAATCAGGAAACCGTTTCAGATGATCTCTGAGACGGATCTGAACCTCTATAGTTTTACTTCTACCGCTACGATCTTTGGCCCGAATAAGTCGGTTATTTGTATCTTCATCGAGATACACTGAGACTGTTCTGCTTATCCCGCCTCTCGCGTTACGCCTCCTCACTCAATTCACCTCTGTTTCCCGACTAATAAAATCATGATTGCACAGAAACCGACGAAAAAAAACACGCCAAAATTGGCGCGCCTTATTTAACATTTACTTAACACCATAAAATTCACGAATTATACTTAATAGCGAATCTATTTCTCCTTTATAGATACATGACACTCTGAATAAATCAAAGTGTTCAAAAAATTCTTTTATTTTCCGTTTAACTGGTTTAATTCGATCCTCAGATGCTCTGTCTGTAATACCCAACTCTCTGGCAATTGTTGCGTGACCAACACCCAGCATATAAAAAGAGAAAACAACCAATGTCCCTGGAGAAAGATCATTCCATATCGTTAATTTATCAGAAGTATTTGTATTACTTCCACTCTGATTTAACGCAAAAAATGGATAATCAGGAAACGGATTAATTTGCCATAAAACAACAGATTCGTCATTATAAAAAGAAACATTCTCCATCCTTATCTGATAGATTTCGCCATGAAAATTAAAACGACGACAAAATGCAGAGCCATGTCCAAGAGCCTGGCATTCCAGTTCAAGTGATGAAAGAAAAATTTCAACCTGCAGACGTATATAACTCTCTCCGGATAAGGGTTTATCTTCTCTGGAAAAGAGTTCAATAAAAGCCCCATTGGCATAAAGGATTTTCCGGTTTTTGTTACGGACACAAACCGGAACGGGAGAATTTCTGTAGATATTCTGAACGTTAAGGATGTATTTATTTACAGATTGACTGTTAAGTGGCCTTTCTCTACGATCCAGCGCACACATAGGAACCTCCGTTAAGGATTCTATGGACAGTCGATGCAGGGAGTTCAGACCTCCCTGCATCGGCGATTTTCAGTTTCAATTTTTAACGTGGCATTAACCACGTAATTAATATAACCTTTATGCGGTTAATTGTCATCAAATTGAACCAGATCAAAATCCTGTTATTTGAAGCAAATCAACTTTTAATTCTTTTTTATTCCTCATCATTTTCTGGAAAGAACCTCTCCATCTCAGATGACACCTTATCCCTGATATCTTCGACCATATTCGCATATTCAAACTTTGGATTCCCGGAAACATGAGGGCTTAGTGACTCAATACCTAAAATCTTAGCAACTGTTGACTGTGTTTTTACCGCACATTCAAGAAGTACCTTATTAAACTCAGCCTGATTGAACGCTGACTCTTTACGCTCCATCTGAGCCTCATATACACGAAGCCCTAATTCGAGAAGCATAGTGGATATGCTTGAGAAACTTACATCTGTACTTTTAGCTCCTTCTGCACGTCTTCTTTCCACAATTTTATTTATTTTATAGACAATTTCGTCACTGACATAAGCCTGCACTTTCGCCATATGTATACCTCTTTATTTTCTTATCGCATCAAATTTATTTCACATATAAAAAAATGACAATTCATCGATGAATCGAATCGTGACGCAAGTTACGAAAATTACGATTCATGCAGCAAATCACATCACGAATTGAATCTAGAGTCAATTCGCTTTAACTCGTTGTTTTATTATTACTGATTCATCTATGAGTTGCGTTAAATTCATTGGTGAATCATATGCGATTCACCAATGAATCCTTTTTATAATGTAAAATAAATTAAAATACATTATTTAAAACATAAGTTAATGATTCAAATAGCAAATCAGCAAAAAATTGTTTTTGCGTGGGGTGTGGTGCTTTTGGTGGTGAGAACCACCAACCTGTTGAGCCTTTTTGTGGAGTGGGTTAAATTATTTACGGATAAAGTCACCAGAGGTGGAAAAATGAAAAAATGGATGTTAGCAATCTGCCTGATGTTTATAAATGGGATCTGCGAAGCCGCCGATTGCTTTGATCTTGCAGGTCGGGATTACAAAATAGACCCGGATTTACTGAGAGCGATATCATGGAAAGAATCCCGTTACCGGGTTAATGCCATTGGTATTAATCCGGTAACGGGATATGGCAGCGGACTGATGCAGGTAGATTCCCAGCATTTTAACGAACTGGCCCGCTATGGAATTAAGCCGGAACATCTGACAACAGATCCCTGCATGAACATTTATACCGGTGCTTATTATCTGGCAATAGCCTTTAAAAAATGGGGAGTCTCCTGGGAGGCCGTTGGTGCATACAATGCCGGATTCAGGAAGACCGAACGCCAGAACCAGAGACGTCTTGCCTACGCATCAGAGGTTTACCGGATTTATACCTGGATAAAGAGCAGTAAAGGTATCCGGGTTCCGACCACGAAGAAATCACTTTCCCAAATTAACAGTGTGCAGAACAATTAATATTGTATACATTGTCAAATACCGGTTATGCCGCGACAGCGGCATGGAAGGCCACACACAAAAATATCATATGAGTGATAATGCTGACTGGCCGAAGCCCCGCAAAGCGGGACCCCATCTTATATATATCCGGTAACTGCGCAGCCTCCTGCCAGACCATTTTTCGCGGGCACAATATTTACAGACAACCGGAAAGCCGGTTGATGGAATTGAGGTATATCAGACGACACAGCGATGCCGAAGAATGATAATATAAGTAAAGCCCCGAAAAATTTTCGGGGCTTTACTTATATTATCATGACTTCCACTTTCTGAACTGTTCGGCAATCACCCATAACGCCTTGTTGATTCTTATATCACCATCAATACCTGTAATGGCTCTTGTCCTGGTATTTTTCCCGGAGGCACTTCGCCCCGATAATCCACCTTTTATCATATTCTCCTGAACCCGCTGCCAGGTTGTCCAGAGATCGTTCTGTTTATCTTCCCGACGACGGGGAGTAATTATTTGTTCAGGCGTCACTGGCGTTTTATTTTCATCTTCATACCTGACCATCAGTGCAGCTCTGCCAAATAAATGTTGCTCGTCACTGTTAAGATGAATTTCTTTCATCGCCTCCATATTATCAGTGACCTTATCAAAGACACCGAGCACTTCATACGCTCCCTCGATAACCTGCCCGACAATATCACCTTTATGTGGAACACGGATTTCGCCAAAATTATTTCCGCACACCAGGCCATTTGTGCAGACAAAACGAAAAATTCCTGGGATCATCTGATAACTGGATGAACCATCATGTGAATTAAGCAGGATAATTTCAGGAACTTCTTTCCCGTTAATATGCCCTTCCCTGCGAAGACGTAACATATGTTTACTGTATTCGCGGCGTCCCAAATCACGAACCCGACTCTGACAGGCAAAGAACGGCTGGAAACCTTCATCACGTAACTTATTGATGATATTGATGGTTGGGATATATGTATAACGCTCACTCCGGGATTCATGTTTATCACCAGAAAAGACAGATGGAACAAACTGCATTAATTCGTCATCCGTTAACGGGCGCTCACGGCGAATAGAATTATATCGACCAAAACGGGAAGCTAATCGCATAACAGTAACTCCTTTATGAAGGCATAAAATTAATAAAAGTTTTTTCGCTTAATATCATCCCCCCTCGGTTATCGTTAACAAAAAGACAACAATTCCGAGGGGAAGGACCATCAAATCAGGTCAGTTCGGGACTGACCAACCTGCCGAGTGAAAAGCAGTAACAGCGCGATCAACTCATCAGCGTTTTTTCTGACAAGAGGAGTATGATTCTCCAGGCTATCCAGTAAGTCATGCAGCTCATTATTGACCTGGTGGAGCACCTTAAAGAGTGCACCAGAATCCCGGCAGCTCTGATATGCAAGATTTGCCTGAACAGCACGATTCTGCATGATCCCGATTTGTGCGATTGCGTCTTTCTGCTGATCGCCTGTTGGCTGATAAGTGGTGTTAAAAGAAAATGCGCTCATAATTCCTCCTGTATCTGATGTTTTCAGCCCCCATCATCTGTTGAGTTTCGGGAGCCGCGGTTTTGACGTTTTGCGGGGACCTGCCTTTTGTTCCCTCCGGTATTCACCATCACCTTTTTGAGAACCTTCGCCGCAAGGGGCATCACTGCCACGGCCTGACGCACCTGTCCT
>OGLZ01000406.1_pt1 | contig 39139 bp, 33 predicted proteins | sample 1572991 | NCBI WGS metagenome assembly OGLZ01 (sample SAMEA2581893, study PRJEB24529) | metagenome | biome: Human gut stool | place: China | collected 2011 | reverse complement strand
ACTCATCCATCGTTTTAAAATTCCCAATACAATCCGCCACTTCCCCTCTACACCCCGTATTTCAACAAATCACAATTTATTATAGCACCCACCGTTTTAAATATACAATCTATTATTATTTTTATTTTCAATCTCTCATTATTTTTTATTGACATTTATATATATTAAACTTATAATCTTGCCGTCGTATTACTATCAGAATATGACACACCTGATTTTTTAGAATTTGAGGATATTGTAAAAATAAGCCATATAGCTTATATTATCACAGATTCATAAACGAACCGGCTATTTGTTTCTGAGCAGAACAAATAGCTCTGATGGTAGAAAAAAATCACATGTGCGAATTTTTCTTCGCCTTTTTACAACAAAACTGCTCAGAAATGAGGATTATTATGAAAAAAATATTATTAATAGCCACAGGAGGAACGATTGCTTCTGAGGAAACCTGTGAGGGTCTTGCCCCTTCTATTGATGCTGACAGGATTATGTCGTATATTCCTGATATTGAGAAGCTTTGCCGTCTTGATGGCATATCTGTTATGAGCATTGACAGTACTAATATGAATCCTGAAAGAATTGCTGTTATTGCAAGGACTATTTATGATAACTATAATGATTATGATGGCTTTGTCATAACACATGGAACAGATACAATGGCATATAGCAGTGCCGCATTGACATATATGATTTCAGGTCTTAATAAACCTGTCATTCTTACAGGCTCACAGATTGCTCTTGAAGAAAATGGCAGCGATGCTGTTAATAACCTCTCTTCTGCAATCAGATTTGCATGTGAAGATATACGTGGAGTTTATATAGCATTTGATAATATAATTATAAGTGGTACACATGCCATGAAAATGAAAACTTTAAGCTTTGATGCTTTTAAAAGCATTAACTACCCTATTATAGCTACAGTAAAAGACAATGTTGTGACATATAATAGTAAACTTTCAAACGATATTAAAAATCAGCTTATTCCAGCCTCTGATATTAATAATATAACGCTTGCTGACAATATGTGTAACAATATTCTGGTACTAAAACTGTTTCCGGGAATACGTCCTGAAATATTTGACTTTATAAAAGATAATTACAAAGGTGTTATAATAGAAAGCTTTGGAATCGGCGGTATACCAAATGAATATCACAATATAACGGCTAAGCTTGGAGAACTTGTAAATGCCGGAATATGTGTTGTAGTTACAACACAGTGCCTGTACGAAGGAATTGATTTATCCATCTACGCAGTTGGTCAGGCGCTCGCAAAGGAAAATATTATATCCGGTTCAGATATGTGCATTGAAGCTCTTACCATGAAGCTTATGTGGGCCTTGGCTAATATTAATGGCATGGAGGCTATTAAGGACTTTATTGAAAATGGGGTATAAATTTAAAAATCATGTGTTGATTTTTCTGAAATTTATCCATAAATTATATGATGTAGCCTTTTAAAAGAGAGACGTCTCAAAAAGACAGTCCTAGTAAAATGGTGGTCGATTTTACCGGCCACCATAAAAAACAAAAATCACACATATACTTAGCAAGCTCACCATTTCTTACTGTCCTTACCACAATCGTACCTTGCATATCTTTTCATTTATTTTACCTAATGACATATAATCCAGAAAATTTTTAAGATGTTTCTCTTATATTCCATAAATGCAAGTAATGTGCTCATATTTAATTATATATTATTACATTTGTGTTCCATATATACAGCACAACCTGTGCACCACTCTCCGTAACATATCAACATACCCTGCTTTTTCTATATTATCAGCCGCTATTATATCCACAGTACCAATCACATTTTCTTTGTAATTGTATTCGAGTGTTCCTATCACATCCCCCTTTGTTACCGGTGCTTCTATATTTTCATTCAGTTTGATATCCTTTGTTATCTCCTCCTGATTAATCTTATCCATAGACATGTAGGAAAAGTCATCTGCATATTCAAGGCTTAACACATCCTGCTTTGCATTATTTACCTTCACCGGTTCTAACTGCGGCATTTCCTCATCGTGATAAATATCACACCTGCTAAAACCATAATTCAGAAGATTAACTGCCTCTGCAAAACGTGTCTTGCTGTCAGGTGCTCCCATTATAACGGATATCAGGTCTATTCCATTTTTATTAGCCGTAGCTGACAGACAGCATTTTGCAAGACCTGTCGAACCGGTCTTTAAGCCTGTTGCCCACTCATACTGCTTAATCAGCTTATTTGTGTTAGTTAAGCCAAACTCTGACTCCCCACGCTTTGTACTATGTGTTATGGTATCCATCCATACAGTTGAATAATCATGTATCTTAGGATATTTAGTAATAAGTTCACGGCTCATAATTGCAACATCTCTTGCTGATGACATATGACCTTCAACATCAAGTCCACAGCAATTGACAAAATGTGTATCTGCCATCCCAAGTCCTTCTGCCCTTTCATTCATATGCGCAACAAATGCTTCTTCTGTTCCGTCAATATGCTCTGCCATGCTTACACATGCATCATTTGCGCTTGCCATGCTGATACACTTTATCATGGTATTGACTGTCTGCACTTCTCCAGGTTCTAAGAATACCTGACTGCCTCCCATAGATGCCGCATGTTCTGACACTGTTACCTCTTCTTCAAGGTTAATCTTTCCACTGTCTAATGCGTCAAATATAAGAAGTAATGTCATTATCTTAGTTATACTGGCAGGATGTACCTGCTCGCCGGAATTTTTTTCATATATCACCTGTCCTGTTGATGCCTCCATAAGTATCGCCGAAGGTGACTGTATATCCAGCCCCGAAGTATCTGTTTCCTGTGCTATATATTCATAAGATTTATCAATTTTAGATTTATCTTTTTTATACTGTTCATTTATATTTTTATTACTGAACGGCTTAATTTTTTCACTTACAATATTAATTTCTGATTTTAATCTATTATCCTGTGCAAATGTTTTGGTTATATTTAAAATTACCATCTCTGTCAGCACCAAAAGACAGCTAAAAAGCACGCATACCACCCGGGTTGCGTGCTTTTTTCTTTTGCATATTATATTATTCACACTATTCTTACTATATGTATTATCACATGTTAATTTCACGTCAGCCACCATACTCATATAATTAGTATATTGTATGCTGGTATTTATAAAATATACATCTTAACAACAGCTTATATGTTAAATACAGACTAAGAATTATAAGCTGCCTTATCCTCATGTCCGATTTTTTCAATTCTGTCAATTACCCTGTTTAATACCTTATCACATACCCATGTATAAAATGCTCCTGCAACATTCATTCCTATACGAAGCATAACCGCATAAGGCATGCCAAAAAGTCCTGCTGCAATTGATAATGCTCCAAATGTATTAAAAGCTGTCTGCCATGCGTATCCTGCCGAATAACCTACTCCGATACCGCCAATCATTCCAATATACGGATACATTGATTCAGGCAGTACAAGATATAATACCATAAATATAACACATCCAACCACATTAAATACAGCTCTCTTCCCCATTCTATTCTCTATATCCTTAGAAAATGGAAGACATACTGACATACATGCTATTCCAATCCACATGCTTCTTTGAAGTCCCGCAAGCGATGTAATAAGCATTGCACTTGATACAATAAGTGTCAGTTTAATATACCATCTGTTTCTTGCCGAATGAATATTAAATTCAAGAAATAAATCTTTAAAAGTTCTTCTATATGGTCTGTTCTTCTGATTCTTATAAAATATAGCCATGCATATAACCATTCCTGCCACAAGACCTGCCACTCTTAACAGATATTCGTCTCCTGTAACATCGTAACCCTGCAATAAAAGGTATCCTAAAACAAATGTCGAATGATTATACATTATGACATTATGACAACTCATTATCATAAGCAGCATTATGCATACGATATTTATTAAAAATGCTGCCACTGCCGGTACCATATTAGAAAGCCTTGGTCCTGCAATAAGTATCATAAATATTCCCATAATCGAAAGCAGTCCATGTGAAGTCTTAATACCAAAATCAGCTTGTCTTAATACAAGTACAGCAAGAAGAACCGTAACACCTACAACACTGTTATTATTGCCTGTAAGTTTACTGAATATAGTAACAACCGCTACACAGAATATCATAACAATATATACTTTTAGATTGTATATTAAGATATGTCTTCTTTTCTCATCTTTATCTTTCGTATTTTTGATAAGCTGTTTTGAGCCAGCTGAGCTTAATTGTAATTCCTGATAAAATGTCATTAATTCTATATCCTTTCAGCCCCTATAGATTTCATCCATTTTATTAAAAGTTTAAATACAACGGGCAGCTTATATTATCGACTTTGAAACAATGATGATAATAAGTTCTCATCATATATTTCAAAATTCACAATACAGGCTGCCCACTGCCACATACATTTCAATAAAATATATGTAATTACATTTACATATATGACAGGGTTGAATAATATACCACTATTTTACTTAGATGTCAATTTTTCATCAGATCATTACATTATATTTTATTAACATTTTATATTTCATAACTTTTTATTAATTTATATTACCGACTACTCGCACATGCATTCCTGTATGCGCAGCCAGTCAGGTAATCATCTGGCTTTTTATTCCAAATTTATGTGAACTTCCCATTGTCTACTGCCAGTGGGATTACTATAACTTTATTTCAAAGTGCTGGTAATCTTTTGAATCTTCCCAGTCACCGCCCCATTCAAAGCCATGCTTTGTAAACAGCTTATAACACAGATCTTGGTGGTCTATCTTGTGTGGAAATTGTCTGTTTCTGTCAACGTACTGCACTGCATTTGCCGGCTCAATATTTAATCTTCCATCCACCTGTTTGATATATGGATTGTATAATGTATTAATATCTACAGCCAGTCCCATGGCATGCTTAGACAATGTAGTTGAATATGAAATGTATCTGAAATTAAATGCTGATGAATTATTGTCACGCATCGATAACTCGTCCTGCGCATTATATTCATCTATAAGCCTCACCTTTTCTATCTGATACCCCGCCTTGTATAATTCCTTAAATATATCTAGAACATCTTCTGCTATCCGTTTATTTACAATAAGTTCACCTTCATGCGTATTATTATCAAAACCAACGTACAATATATGAAGATATCTTAATTCTTCCCTCGGCACAGTGCAGTTCTCCTTATAAGACTTTCCCTGCATTTTTTCAAAAATATCATTAGGAATTGGTTTTATATAAAATTCTTTATTATCCATTTTAAACCTCATTTTTATGCCAATTATTTTTATGTAATCAAGCCGTCTTGATAAATATGCTTATAAAATTCTTGACGAAACAAAACATCTCATTCCCGGCAGAGATAAGATATTATTCCTATGCATAGATGCTAATATGAATATCCGTGAAACTAACCGCAACCTAAAATTATGTTCTCTCGGTATATTGTATACAGCTTACTTTACATTTATATAATCCACTTACACAATTATATAAGTATAATATCATCTGTGCTATATTCTTCTTCCTTGCCCCACGATATTACCTGTCCTTTGCCCCTTATCTGGTACAGTCTTACGCTATCCTCAACTTTATCAATATAGTGAGGAATCTCTGATTTTAATTTTTCAAGCTTCTGCCTTGTTATAACCGCCTCAAAAGCTGATTTTTGTATTCTAAAGCCATATCCCAACAATAGTTTTGCAAATTTCACCCTTTTTAACTTCAATTCCTATTGTTACACCATTCTCATTAACATACAGATAACTCATGGTATACCCCCTTTGACTTATCAGATACTATCTGTCATAAGCTCTAAACTGTGTAAAGTTAAAATAAGATTCCTTTTTATTTCCATTTACAACTGCTATTCTTTCACTACATGCAGCCACAACCGTAACATTATAATCCATTAACCTGTTAATAATCTTAAATGCAAGTGTAAATTCTCCCTGACATAATACTATAACAGGATGATAAGACATAACTTTATCAACCATTATATCACACAATTCCCTAATGTCATCTGTGCCTGCATCAGCAGGAACATTAGGAAATGGAATATCTATTACTTTTCCATACTTCTCTGCCGCCAATAATTGTTCATTACTCCATTCGTTTGATGGATGGTTCGTAAGATTAATAAATATATTATTATCTGCCTGCATTTCTTCCATATACCTTATTTCCATATTCTATAAACTTGCCAATTACTTTTCCCAAAGTTTCCTGATTAGCCCTTGGTGATTTTTCTGCCATATGATTAAAATTATTTCTTTCATTCTTTAACAGCTTGTACAATAAAAGCATATTCATAGTATCATAATATTTATTTTTATTCTGAATATAAACTGTCATTGAACCAAATATCTCTTCTTTCTTAAACCTTTTTATAATTTTAACATCAACATTTATTTTATCAGCTTTACTAATATATTTATTTTTTAATGCTCCATTAAGATTATTCATATTTCTAGTCTGTATGCAATGCTTCTTTTTATCATTATAAGCAATTGAATTCCATTCAAAACATTCTATTGCAATCTGTCCAATAACAATATTAACATCCTGTTCATATCCTTTACGCAGCCCGTCTTTTAATTTAAAAAGCACATCCGGATCAATCTTATATGTTATTATCCCCTTATCTACCCATTCCTTTGGCATTTTTGATTCTATATACGTTATTGCCTGCTGGTAGAACTTCTTCCTATACAACCAGTCAACTATATCTATCCCCGTACAATTCTTATTAAGTACCGGACCATAATCCTCTTTAATTGTATTCCAGAATATAGAAAGTAATTCGTCATTACCTGCCGGATTGGCATCTATATCTTTAATCTTTTTTCTAAGCTTTGCAAGGTTCTTGTCGAATCCATTTACATCACACATCTGTATGCTCTCTGCAATAGCTTTCATTATCTTTATAACTTCCGGCTCACTGCCACCTTCCATATTCTTATAATAATCATCCAGTTGTTCTGCTCGGCCATATCTTAACAATTCATTAATTCCTGAAACAAAATCAAATATCTTATATGTGTCAGTCTGATTCTGTATCGGATATGGAGCTTCACTATCCCTGTCAAACTTAATATAATATATTCCAGATGGAGTAATACTATTGTCTGAATAACTCTTATATTCGCCCTTTAAGAGAGATATAATTGCATTGACAATCAGGTTCATATTACGAAATCCTCCCTGTGTATCTATCCACAGCTTAGGATTATCACTAATATTATCACTCCAGAATCTTCTTATTACAGTTATAGACTCATTGATTGCCTTTGCCGGTTCATCAATATTCACATCTATAATTCTAATCTTATCACTATCTGTAATATTCATTCTTAATAAATAAAAATCCACAGCACTTATATATATTTCTTCACCATGGTATATTATCTTAACTTCTTTCCTTGTTTCCGGCGTTGCAAGTATAACAATCTTATCAAGACTCTTATGTTCTATTTCAATCATCCTGCTTATTGGCTCTAGCTGGCTGTAATATTCTATAGTTTTCGCTTCATTACATTCACACCAACAGCATGAGCTTGGTCTTAATTCTTTGTCACTCCTTGGTAATGTACTCATACCTAATACGATAATATTCTTCTCCATAATATTTTCCCTCATCATTTCCTTGTCTTTATCCCCAGTTGAAGATTTGCTTAATAGTTCTTTTATCCTTATATTGTCTTATCCCCTTATGAGGTCTTAATTCTTTTAAAATATTATATATTAACCATTTTATATGCGTCAATATGTTTATACTCTGCTAGTTATTATTGAAATCCAAGTAATTTGGACAATTCATAAAACATTATCTCAGAGTTCCGTCCCCTATCGGGGATTAATAAAATCTAACAACCAGAAATGGTTTCAAAGTCTTATCTCAGACTTGTTTCCGTCCCCTATCGGGGATTAATAAAATCTAACGCTCTATATGAAATGATAACAGATATTATGGTGAATCAGTTTCCGTCCCCTATCGTGGATTAATAAATTCTAACAGAAAGGAAGTGAACCGAATGAGTGAAAAGGAAAAAGGTTTCCGTCCCCTATCGGGGATTAATAAATTCTAACAGTAATATCAAGATTTTATGGAATTGCAATCAAAGTTTCCGTCCCCTATCGGGGATTAATAAATTCTAACTGTCTTATATCAGATTTTTGTAAAAATGATTACGCGTTTCCGTCCCCTATCGGGGATTAATAAAATCTAACTGAATACAGTTTTAGAAGTTCTGATAAAAGATTTTTGGTTTCCGTCCCCTATCGGGGATTAATAAAATCTAACTAGAATGACGTGTAACAACCATGCATAACAAGTACTGTTTCCGTCCCCTATCGGGGATTAATAAAATCTAACAATATACGTTATACGTTAGGACTTACAATGAACGAGTGTTTCCGTCCCCTATCGGGGATTAATAAATTCTAACCCTGCCTCCGTCAGCCCAGTAACCATGTGGTCTTATTTGCCACTTTGCGGAGCAGACATATATTTTACTCTGACTAAAGTAAATATTATTATCAAAGCACATGCAACCCCAGTAAAATCAAGGTGCGGCGTAAAATTCATTTTTTATCTCTGACTTGTTAATGATATCACATCAATATCATTTTTTCAAATAAAATTTAATTATTAATTATCTTTACAGTGCTATATGACCTGTTCTTAACAATTGTCTCAATTCTATTCATGTCTACACTTCCAACCTGTGTAAGATATGTCTTACAATCATTAATAATATCACACGTCTGTTTTTCATCATCATCACGGCATCTACTCTTTTCCAATGATTTGCATGAACCAAGGCATATATATTCTCCATTTTTGTATATATATATGATATAATCCTGAGAATTACCACCAAAACCATTTTGTCCAAATATATTAAAGACAATCGCCGGTTCTCCCTCTGAACATAATATTTCAGATAATTTATCGGCATATTTTTGTTTAGATTGTGTCAATGCCGACTGTGTCTCACCACTGAAAAATACTATCTGCTTAATCTGTAATGAATCAGTAGTTATTAACATAAGTGCCAAAAGCATTTCTATTACTTTTAGCACTCATATTATTTTCACACTATAATTATACAAATGTATCAATAAATATTTAAGACAAAAAGATATATTAATATGTATCTTCACAAGCCAGCCTGCATAATCCCATCTGTAATATCTTACCATTATATCCTGCATATTTAATTATATGTGGCGAAGCTCCGGCTTCACTATCACGCTCTTTCTTCTCTCTGGTTTTAAGTGTTGTATTATTTAATATAAAATTAGTCTTACGCGATCCTTCCATTTGACCAAACATCGGATATATCACAGTCTTAGACACAAAGCCACTGCCACCACCAAGCAATACATAATCATCATTTAACAGGTCTGCATCCTTAAACTGACTTACAAACACCTCATTATAGTTGCGTGCAAAACTTTCAACTGCTCTCATTATTTTCTGAATAGTTATATCATTTCCTGAATTATCCGAAACTATTGTCAATGTAAATGATATCTTAGTTCCCGGCTTTATGCACTCTCTTACAACATTAATCTGATGTTCTTTACCACTTGTATGTCCTTCAAGTTTTTTACATAATATAAGATTATTAATATCAACCGGAGAACTGTCACTTACAATTATCTTAGACATAATATCATTAACTGCATCTGTCTTTTTTTTAGAATTTCTGTTTAATTTATTAAAATAATCTGTTTCAGCTGTTGTTATTGGATCTGATAAAAAAGATTTTTTATATACCTTTCCCTGTCTGGCTGCTTTTTCTATCTCATAATCAATACCATTCTTTATATGTTGATACTCCCTATTATTCTTAATAATATCGTCTGCCAACAGGATTGTCCTTAACATCCCTTTAATAGAACTCCCTGGTATATATGGCATATTATATGCATCCTTTATATGCTCACATATTGCAACCTGATTACCGCCGCCTTTTTTTTTATAATCTATTGCTTCTCCACATTCCATCGAATATTTTGTACAGCCTGATAGCTCTGCTATAGATATTCTTTTTAATTTCAGCCATTCCTCAAGTCTTTTTCCCCTATTATCATCATTTCCTAACAGATAATTCTCATATTCAGCCGCAATACCTTTTTTCTTAAGATACATATATAACTTTTCAACATCCATAATCCGGACATGTTTTTTATCTGTAAATATATAACCTTTTTTTTCAATCTTCCTGCCATTACCTATATATACAGGACCAATTGTCTCTAGTGTCATATGATATTCCTTTAATGGTTGATTCATACTTTCCTCCATTTCCAACTGCCGGTTATTATCTTACAGATAAAAACATCGGCTTTGCATACCTGTATACTGCATGTGTACTGTTTCCCGGCTCTGATACATCATATACATCACCTTCATATCTTTGATGTACCCATGCACCAGCCTCAAGCACATATAAATCTCTCTTTCTTGTATCCCTATTGTTCTTATTACAACTATAAGAAGCGACAAATCCACTTCTTTTTATAATTCTATATTCTGCATCTTTTAATACATTTTCAAGCTCATCATCCTTTGGAAGACTCACTGATAATGTTATATATTCCTCTGACTCTTTGTTCAATCTCCTGATAAGCTCTGATACATCTGCTTCATTTGCTTTATCTACTTCAAAACGCCCAAGTCCGCTGCTTCTCTCACCACCAATACCACTTAATCCTGTTGATTTAAGAAGTGTTTCAAATTCGTTAAGAATACCTTTATTCTCTGCTCCGGCTATAATATAAAGGCCATTATTCTCATTATAATAATACTGTCCGACCCTGTAAGGAACTGTATCCTCATCTCCATTGACAAATGCCGATACTTTAACATACTTCTTACCAAATTTATCAAATTCCTGTGCTATCTTTGATTGAAATTTCCCACTCATATAATCTTCAATATACCTAACCGGAATATATTCTATCTTCTTATAAAGCTTCTTAACTGATGAATCAGAGGCTTCCTCTATCTCTTTCATGTTAATATTGCAAACAGGCTTTGGAATATAATACTCATTACCTATGTATGGAAGTCCGTCAGATATTATAAGATTCCCCTGTTTTGCATATTCTACCAGCTTTAAAAGACGTTCTTCACCATCCTTTACAGCCTCTATACATAATGCTGAAAATAATGTATCTGCCTTAAATGTATATGCCGTATCCTCAAGTCTTCCTTTACCAAAATGAACACCGGCAGGAAAATGCAGTCTAAATACTTTATATTTCATAATTAATCCTCATTTCCGGGCAATTCTGCTGCTTACTACTTAATCAGATATATTAGATATCTGCAAGAACTTCATTAACCTGCTGCATTATGCTCTCATCAACTTCACCAATAACTACATCCGCCTTAATATCTGAAAACTTAACCTTTCCATAACCTCTTGAACCATTTCCACCGAGATAATCGTATTCAAGCATTTTCATTCCATCTGCAAGTACTTTAATATCATCAATAATCTCATCAACCTTGCCAGGCATAACCTCATATATTATATCCATACCAAACTTAAGTCCGTTTATAGCACGCTCAATCTGTCTTGGATTAGCAACCGCAGTTGCTCTGCTGATACTGTTTTCAAACTTAACTTCAGTAAGTATATCTACGCCTCTTTTTTTAATATCTTCACTATTAATTACAAACATATCTGACACTATAATTCTTGATGGAGTAACCTTGCCCTCTCCATCTTTCTTTGCAGAGCCAAATAATCTTGTTATACACTTAGCATCATCATCCGGCTTATCTGCTAATTCTTTATCATATTTTCTTGCAAGAAGACTTCTTATCTTTCCCTTCAATGAACTTCCCGGAACCATTGGTTTATTAGTTCTTATATCCTTAATTACCGGAGAATCAACTGCACCTATTGCCGCAAATGCTGATGAACCACCGATGTGCATACCCGTCTTTGTTTCTAATACCCCTGTTATCTGAATCTTTGAATACATATTAATTTCCTCCTCTGATTAATCATCATTATCGTTATAAAATTTTTTAAATGCTACAAGTGCTTCCATATAATGATAAAAAAGCTCGTATCTTCTTTTACTTCCTCTTATAGTTTTAAGTAACTCAATCAAATCAGCTTTTTCAACAAGCTGCTTTACCTTATTTTCTCTTCCCGCTTCATATACAAATCTTACTCTTAAATATTCGATTTTACCATTCAGGTCATCCGGTAATTTATCGTCTGTTATTCGTGTATCAACCATAATCTCATTATAAATATTGGCTGACATAGATAAAAGGTTTCTAATTTTTGAATTTGTAACCATTTCTATCTTTCCATTTCGGTTATCTTTGCTCATTGAACTTAAAAGTTTTATAACACCTTCTGCAACTGTTACATAATTCTTTTCATTCAAAACCTTATGAATATCTGATGATTTTAAACTCTTATTATTTTGATTTATACTTTTTTTATTCTGACTATTATTTTCCATTACCATAACTGCCTCCAATCTATTCTTTAAATTATATTATTGATTATCAGGTTCTCCTTCTCTTTCCCTTATAATGTATGAGTACATATTCATTGCCGTCTTTAACTGTCTTCCGTCTTTTGTAAGCTTTCTAATATTATTCTCATCAGTATTTTCACTTTCCAACCTAACCCACTTATACATATTATCAGCAAAACTCTTATACGCCGCCCTCTTCTCAGGCTCATCACTCTTATCCGGTTCTAATCGTGCCAGAAGATATACGAATCTTGCAAAATTAATTCTATCATCCTGCTTTCGTATAAGCTCCAAAAGATTATACATAAATGACATTCCCCTGTCAGGCGTTGTACTAAAGAACTGCTTAAGACATTCATATTTTTCTTCAATAACATTATCTATAAATATATCCCAGCTATACGTTCCATCACTTATTTCTGTAGTATCACCACTCTTATGTTCAATATGCGTCTGTCCATCTTCAAATATCGTAATAGAATTCTTACCCTCACGTCTCTTAGACATGCTCTCCATATCTGCAACTTCATCGGCTATTACGCTTATCGGATAATCATGCTTATATATACCTATACCTGCTGATATTGTAAGTGTATTCTGCGTATATCGTTCAAACTTTTCCTTTATATCTATTGCAAGCTCTATAACCTCATTCCATGCACCGACTATAAATAAATCATCACCGCCGGAGTAACATATTACTGCATTTCTTGCTTTAGTTCTTACTGTACTTTCCTTTCCATCATCAATAAAGTACTCTCCATTTTTAAGAATATTATTGATATAATTCTTAAAAAATAATGAAAGATGCCTTGAAAGCGTTGCCGTTCTTGAAAGTGTTACATATCTGTTATTATTATCAGAATTATCAAAACCTGATACAAATGTTGCTCCAAGATTATCAACATCTGCCCTTAATACACCAATCCGTTCAACTCCAAGTGCTGCCTTTGCCATCTCTTCAAATGTATTACATTCCGAATTATAATTACCAACCCATATCTTTGTTGCCACATTCTTGCCTGTATACATTTTATTCTTACAATATATCCTTATTAATGCCGCATCATCTTTTAACTGTCGTTTTCTTACAATCTCTTCTTTTTCAGCTATCAGGTAATATCCAAGCGGAAGTATAAGTGCATTAGGCTCTGGCTTGTTGACTACTGTAAAAAATGCATATTTTTCATCAAGAATCTTAGTAGACAGATACTTTAATGCACTGCATACAGGACACATTCCATCATCGTCGACCTTGCCAATGTGCCTGCACACCTTGCACTCTCTTGTATAATCCTTATGCTTTGCATTGTTAAGCTCCATAATCTGTGATGCATTATATCTTTTTATTTTGTTCTCATTAATCATATTACTTATGCTATTAAATATCTTTGCATAACTGCCATCAGGTTTATTCTTAAGTGAATCACTGCTACATGCACAATATCCATGTCCGACATATAATTCTGTCTGAAAATTCTTTAAAAACCAAGAATTAACTTTCCTGTTAAATTCATCAACTGTATTTATTGCCTTTCTAGTATTAGGAATAATAATATAGCAATGTCCTCCACCTGAATATATAAGATTAGTCCTTGCAAGTCCCAGCCTGTCAAGCAGACAGTCAATAATATGTTCCATCATTATCTCAAGATAAAATGACCTTGAACGAAGCATTTTCATAGCATTTTCGGAAGATATTGTATATATAAAGTTCTGAATACCTGACACATCCATCTCATATAGAATAAATGCTTCCTTAGAATAGAAATCTTTTCCATTTGTAAATAACTCATTCCTGTAATCTGTAATATTCCTCTCATCAAGATAATAATATATACATAGTGCTATGGCTGCTGTAAGCTTAACATGGTCATATAGTGAAATATCTGCAAGCTCTTTATTAGATGTCGAAGATGGAACATATGTAAGATTGACTTCAAGCACATCAAGAAGTGAATTAATATATCCTTCGTCATATGTATCAACACCCTTTAAATTATCCTTAAGATTATCCATAACCCTGATATAGTATTCCCTGTCAAACTTTTCAGTTCTGTCAGTTGGATAATTAATAGAACCTTCTACATTAAGAATAGCAGGACTATAATGCAGATTCTGTGGCTTCTTGCTATTCTTATTAAGAATATTAAATACACTCCCAAGCGGCACTGATATATCAAATCCACTCTCCGGCTCCTGCTTTTCTCTTCTGTCTGCTGCCGAAGCTATATTGTCAGCCATGTATATAAGATATGCTATTGAATCTTTATCAATATCAGCATTTTTAAGATGCTCGGCATGATGATATCTCACACCATCTAAAATATCTTTATTCTTAACATTTCCCTCACTTTTCAGAAAATCATATCCACTTATGCTATGTTTTCTATTATCCGTTCTTTCCCTGTATATTACCTTGCCAATATCATGTAATAATGCACCGACAACGGTATTTACACATTTATCAATCATTCTATCCCTCTTTTCTGAACAACTTTGTTGCGAATTTTCTCTTTATCAATCATTAACAAAACGTATAGCACCCATTCCGATTGATGCCTTGACTCCTACACCCGAATACTCTCCAAATGTAAGAAGCAGCTTGATATACCTTGATATAGTATCATTTCCTCTCACCCTTATAGTTATGTTTCCTTTATATGAAGGAATTGTTACGCGTTCCAGCGGAAATGATGTACTGTTAAGTCTATACCTCACTATCTCACTGCTGTTTACAAGCTCTTTTAAAGTATCCTCGTCATACATGTCCACTTCACCTGATGTGGCACTGTATTTTTTCATCAGACTTCTGTAAATCATCTCAAGATTCGGAAATATCTCATATCTGCCATTGCTCTTAAATGACGTAGGAGTAGCAAACTCCACATTATAAAAGCGTTCACCCTGCTTATCATAAAATTCTCTCATAAGCTCAGTTTTCTGATGCGTTATTAATCTCTTTTCTTTTATCTTGATATTTACTAACCCTTTTTTAATAGAAAAACCGGTAAAGTTCTTATTCAGCAAAGGCACTATAATATGTTCATACGCTTCTTCACTTAAGGTACTTACACACCACATTGTAATATTATCCTTCTTTATAAGACACTGACTATATGGGTTAAGCTCCAACTGATGCATTAACTCTGCATATTGTGAGTCAATATTTTCCATAATCACCCCCTGAAGATTAGAAGAATTACGATAATTTACCTCATCTCCTCCAAGTATCATTTCAAGTCTTGCAAGCATTATTATTCCTCCATCATTGATTATCAGTTACTATTTTCTGATATTTTTTAATAATACATGGTAATTATTTAATATGATAAATAGTAACTACTATTCTGTTGTCTGTTACGATAAATTAATAATACAATTATATCATAAATTCGACAATGTATAATCACTTTATTTTTTTATACAGGGTAAACCAGAGACTTTCCTATTATAAACCTTTTATTATTTCTTCTGATATTTTTATTTTGTTTAGTAAATGTATATATGCCTTAAATATTCCACGCTTATATTATTGCAATTAATCCAGTTTCAAATTCTGATTATATATGCATTAAATAGCGTACTTACAGCATATAATGCATACTGTATTTTCACAGTTTCAATACACTTATCGTTTATAATCCATAAAAGTTTTTTATACTATTACAATATATATTTATTCAATTCTTTTTTTACTTATCTTATTATCAATAATAGGAAACACATTATAACTGACATATTATATTGATTTTTTATACAGGGTTGATGTACAATTTTAAAAAGATGTTAGTGCGAATAATCAGATTAATATGCTGATTATTCGCAAGTTCATAAATAAACCGGCTATTTGTTTCTGGGCAGAACAAACAGCCATTGATGGATGAAGAACAATCGCCTACGCGAATTTTTTGGTCTTTTAGCAACAAAACTGCTCAGGAATGGAGATTATTATGAATACATGGAATAATATTGAAGAAAGACAGCATATTAACATTTCTGAAAGCACTTATGAAACGCTGACTTATGATATAGAAAGATTCAAACTTTCATCATTTTCTGAATTAACTAATCTTATCATTGAAAACGGATTGTCAACTCTTCCTGCCAATCCTACCGGATATCTTAATGAACAATATAATTTATATAGTAAGATTCTTAAAAAAAATATGTCTGTCAAAAGTTCTAAAAAAAATATGTCTGCAGCTGATACGACGATTTATAACAACGATTATACCAAAAAATCCGAAAATATTACTTCTGATACAAAAAATATCATTGATAACATATTATACGATATAACTGAAACCGCTAAAAACTCATTTAAAGAAAAATATTACAAAAATATCAAAGGTATACAAAAAAATATCCACTACAGCAAAAATGCTATACAGCTGCTTTGTGCATCTAATACTGCCATAACCGATATCTACCGCCGACCAGGTAAATTTGTATGTGCATTATTTGACACCTATGCCCAGCTGAAGGATACTGAACGTGATTTAATTATAAAAAAAGATATATATAATACAATTTTTGAAGCAATTCACCACAAAAACATTGTAAAAATACAGATGTATAACAATAACAGTTATTACATAAAACCAATATCCGTACATACATATATTAATTATACATACATAATATGTAAAAGCTGTAATGCCTGTGACAGTATTAATGGAGAATATGTTGATATGAATCCCAGGCTTTCCAATGTAATATCAGCCGTCAACACACATAATATATATGAGATGTCAGACTCTGATATAGCCATTATACAAAAGAAGATAGCAACCAACAAAGCAGCTTATTTTTATAGTTCATCTGAAAACATACAAATAAAACTATCCAAAACTGGCCAAAAAATGTATGAAACAATTCTTCATCAGCGTCCTTCATATATATCATCTGATGGTGATGTCTATACATTCAACTGTACAAAAAGACAGATATATAATTATTTCTTTAAATTTGGAAAAGAAGCGGTAATACTTTCGCCTCAGGATTTAAAACAGGAATTTATTCAGAAATATAAAGAAGCTTATGAGATATATAATTAAAACAATATCAGACTAAGAACTATTGTGTATTTACTCATATTATTAAAACGATATAGAATTAATTAAAACAAGGTCAGACACCCTCAAAAAATCAGTGTCTGACCTTATTTTTATAATATACCCAGCCAGAACCATTCTACCGTCCCTATCTCATTAAGCTCTTTTCCCTTATGCGAGCAGGTATATAATATGCCATCTTCTTTATAAAAATACAGCTTATTCTTATAGAATACTACTCTGTTGGCAGAAGCTGTTACTTCACCACAAAGCTTAATCTCTTTGCCGGATACTGAACTGATATAATATTTGTCTGTATCCTTTGTATAAGATAATCCCTCATCAGTATTTACAACAAGGCTTAGACTTCCATCATTCACATCATTTATCACAGCTTTGACGCTGCCTTTCTTAGCATATGAAAGCCTGTTATCTGAATCTATAAATACAAGCTGCTCCTGTGATGGAATATATACAAATGATGTCATTGCACCTGTCTGCGCTATCTGGTTATAGTCGCCCATAATCTTTCCATTAGTCTTGGCATAAGATATCTTACCGGCATTAATTATATAACAGTAGCTGTCCTTTTCATATATAAACTGCATATTAGAACCGGCAGTTTTTGCAAGTACATAATCCTGTGTGTCTGCCTCATCAACAGTCTTATTGGTAACTTCCTTATCCGTTATCTCATGGTAATAACATACATTATTAATTGAATATATAAACCCGGCTGCTGACTTTAACTGATTAACTTCATCTGTATGATATGTATAAAGATTCTGTGTCTCATCAGACATTGCAAATACATAGCTTACTTCATCAGCAATCCCCGTCTTTTTATTCATCTTCTCATAATTATACAGATACAGGCTGCTGTCATTATCAAGGCATATAAGAATATTTTTCTGTGTATAAATATTAACCGTCTGTATATTATCATCTATAAGCTGCTGTGTTCCTTTTAATCCGTCAGCCTTTGTATCTATAACATATTCATACAGATTAATATCAGATATTCCACCGGCAACATTATTAGAATCTGTCGAACTCTCAGACTCACTGCTTCTAACCTCCAGATAGTCCGTATATATAAGCTTTCCACTGTCTGTAATATACTTTATAGACTTCACTTTATTATTATCAGCTATTTTAATACAACCATCCTTATTAAATATATATATTGAATACTTTGACGAATCTTCATCATAAGCAGCTGCCGCAAAATACTTACCGTTGTCACTTGCCAGCGTAGAGGTTATCTTGTCTTTATCAATATCATCGGGAAGCTGTGGTGTATAAAATGTCTTTTTATCGGTTGCAAATATTGCATCGGCACTGTCACATACATATTCAGATTCAAGCTTTGATACATTATATATCCCCCGCTCTGAACTCATATACATATCGTAATTTTTTCTTATCGCAAGCCTGTATATACATGTTCCGGCAATAACAATAACAAGTAATGCTGCAAGTCCGATGATAGTTCTTTTCAGCCTTTTCCTGTCTATTTTACCAAGTCTGTTAATAGTATGGCTGATATTTCTCTTACGGATATCAGCATTTTTAACTATATCCTCATTGCTGTTATCAGATTCATTAATAGAAGATTTTCCCATTTTTTTACTTATGCCGGATGCCTTACCTTTACCGGCTGTCTTTGCGCTTAGATGCTTTATTCCATTATGTATTGCATCAATACCCTTCTGCTTCATTATATCTATCGCATCTGGTGTGTCATCGTTTTGCTTACTACTTCTTGTAGTATCATTTATCGTATCTTTGTTGCTTTTATTGTATGCAATATTTTCAATATCCGGTTGACTAGAATTATCAGAGACTTTCTTATCCTGTGAAGCCTTTGACATATTTCCTGCCATTGCCTTAAATACATCATTTGCCACATTATCAGAAGAAGCAGACTTCTTACCAGCCTGCTTCTCCTCGTATGCCTTTTTTCGTCTCAGATAATCACTGTTATTAACTATAATCTGGGGACCTGAACATCTCGGGCACTTATCACCCTCATATTCCTGTCCGCATTTAGGACATAACATTATTATCTTCTCCCTTTATTAAAATGTGAACTTATCTTCAAAATAAGCCTTAAGGTCTTCAATCTTAACTCTTTCCTGAGCCATTGTATCTCTGTCTCTTACAGTAACAGCTCCATCCTCTTCTGATTCAAAATCGTATGTAATACAGAATGGAGTACCAATCTCGTCCTGACGTCTGTATCTCTTGCCGATATTACCTCTGTCATCAAATTCACAATTATACTTCTTAGATAATTCTGCAAATATCTTTTCTGCACCTTCATTTAACTTCTTAGAAAGTGGAAGTACACCAATCTTAACAGGTGCAATCGCAGGATGGAAATGCATTACAGTTCTTACATCTCCGCCTTCAAGCTCTTCTTCATCATATGCTGAGCAAAGGAATGCAAGTGTAACTCTGTCTGCGCCAAGTGATGGCTCGATAACATATGGAATATACTTTTCCTTAATCTCATCATCAAAGTAAGACATATCTTCGCCTGATACTGTCTGATGCTGTGTAAGGTCATAATCTGTTCTGTCTGCAATACCCCATAATTCGCCCCAGCCAAATGGGAATAAAAATTCAATATCTGTTGTTCCCTTAGAATAGAAGCAGAGCTCTTCTGGTGAATGGTCTCTTGCTCTCATCTCTTCCGGCTTAATTCCCAGATTCTGTAACCAGTCGATACAGAACTGTCTCCAATACTTGAACCATTCCATATCTGTTCCCGGCTTACAGAAAAATTCTAATTCCATCTGTTCAAATTCTCGTGTTCTGAATGTGAAGTTACCAGGTGTTATCTCATTTCTGAATGACTTACCAATCTGACCGATACCAAATGGAACTTTCTTTCTTGATGTTCTCTGTACATTCTTAAAATTAACAAAGATACCCTGAGCTGTCTCCGGTCTTAAATATACTGTATTCTTAGCATCTTCTGTTACACCCTGGAATGTCTTGAACATAAGGTTGAACTGTCTGATATCTGTAAAGTTATGCTTACCGCATGATGGACAACATATATTCTTGCTGTCGATGAAATCCTTCATCTGTTCCTGTGTCCAGCCATCTACTGAACCTTCAAGCTCATAATTATTTTCTTCTGCCCAGTCTTCAATAAGCTTATCAGCTCTGAATCTTTCATGACATTCCTTACAGTCCATAAGAGGATCTGAGAAACCTCCAAGATGTCCTGATGCCACCCATGTCTGTGGGTTCATAAGAATTGCACAGTCAACACCTACATTGTATGGACTTTCCTGTACGAACTTCTGCCACCATGCCTTCTTTACATTATTCTTAAGCTCTACGCCGAGATTACCATAGTCCCATGTATTAGCAAGTCCACCATATATTTCTGAACCCGGATATACAAATCCTCGTGACTTTGCTAATGATACTATCTTATCCATTGTCTTTTCCATCTGATATCTGCCTCCATATAAACAAAATATATTTAATTCTATACTATTTTAACTTTTATTACAAGTAAATATTATCTTATTCTTATATTGTCATTCTTATATTATCATTCTTATATTGTCTTATTATTATATTTAGTAAATATTGCCCTATTCTTATATTCAGCCCATTACATATTAATATTACATGTAAATATTACCTGCGATGTTCCGGCATTAATTATGTCTCACTTTCCAGCGTATATTAAAATATTAACAACAGGTCTTAATTGATAATCTTACACGTACAAGTAAGCTTACTCCTCCCATGGACGGATTCTGTATGTTGCACCAATGCTTTCACATATCCTACGGCACTCTTCCTCTTCTTCATGTGATATTGTCGTATCTACTGTTGTAAGCACTACATTTGGAATATATTTTGTACATTCCTTTGCAAAATCTAACATAGCGTCAAAAGACTGCTCTCCGAATTTACTCCTTACAAGTGACAGATACTCATCCTTATGAGGATTATTAAGGCTAATTGATACTGTATCTATAAGCCCCTTCATCTCCGGTGCTATATCTCTTCCATTAATAAGGCTTCCAACACCATTCGTATTAATTCTTATCTTTTTGCCATATTTTTCTTTGACAAATGCAGCAACCTTTATAAGGTCGTCAAATCTTTCTGTCGGTTCTCCAAAACCACAGAATACTACCTCGTTATATTCATCCATATTAAACTTGTTAAATTCATCACATACTTCCTGTAATGAAGGCTCTCTTTCAAGCCATAATCTGTCTGATTCGCCTATTCTGTCCATTGTCTGTCTTAAACAGAAGGTGCATGAATATGGACATTTGTTAGTCATATTGACATAAATATTATTGTGTACTTTGTATAAGATTTCCATGTTTTTATTCCTTTCAATTTTAACCTACCTAAGTCCCGTCAGTATTTCTTCAAAACACACTCCGTCAGTCACCGGTATATCAAGCTCTATTGACTTTAATATGCATTTTTTAATAAATGAAGATGCTTTCCTTACTGATGTATGAAAATCAACTTCATTTACCGCATCAGCGGCTATTATTGATGTAAATATATCGCCGGTTCCTGAACGTGACGTGCCGACCTTTTCTGTTCTTATCATGTAGGAATCCCTGTCTTTTTCATAGCAGTAGTTAGCTACATACTTTCCCTGCTGTATTCCAGTTATTACCACTTTTGAAGGTCCCATATCTGATAACTTACCGGCAAGCGTTTCAAGCTGTTTTTTTGACCAGTTATCGTGATATTGCATATCTGTAAGTATACATGCTTCTGTAAGATTCGGCGTTAAAATATCAGCATATCTTACAAGCTTTTTCATCTCTGTACACATTCCGTCTGTATATGTAGAATACAGTTTTCCATAATCTCCCATTACAGGATCTATGATTGTTATATTATTGTCAGTTTTAAAATGTGACAGAAATTCTTCAACTATCATTATCTGTTTTTGTGAACCCAGAAAACCTGTGCATATTCCATTAAACTTAAGTCCTAATTTTATCCACTCATTCATGTATGGTGTCATATTATCTGTATAATCATCAAAAAAGAAGCTGTCAAACCCCGTATGATTAGAAAATATAGATGTAGGCAGCGGACAGCACTGAACCTTTAATGCTGATATAATTGGAAGTTCTACTGCTATTGAGCATCTTCCAAATCCTGATATATCATTAATTACTGCAATCTTCTTCTGGTTATTGTGATTTACCATTTTATTCTCCATTCTGCCAATATTATGATACAAGGGGAAGAAATACAGCAGCTATTTTGTACATTTATATTCAAATAGCCTTTCTATATTTCTTTATACCGGAAGCATCTGTTCTGATTTCATTTTTTTATCAAATGTAACTGCCCTTATTCTTCCTGCTACCATTCTTAGCTGTGCAAGCACTTCGTCAGATACTACAAACGTAAACAGCTTTGCAATCGGAGTTGCAATTATATATTGTATTGTATAAAATGTAGTTTCATCCAGATGAACCGCATCAGTTATCTGATGTCCCATATATTTTATACATTCTTCGCAATATACCGCAAAATGATTCATAGAAAAGACAGTAAGCTTATCATGTTCTCCACAATGCCTGCATTTAAAAAATTCAGGACATTCACCATTAATCCATATAAGCCTTAATTCATATATATATCTTATAAGTTCATCCGGTATATTATTATTCACAAGTGCTTTAAGGGAAGCATATAACAGATTAATCATCTGTGAAGCATCGAGATTTTCCCTTGCATAATATTCGGCAAGCTCTGCAAAATAACAGGCATAGCATACCGTATCAAGATCTGTTATCACTTCTTCAAAATAATTAGATATCTCTGCCTGTTTTATATTATATGAAGTTCTGCCCTCATATAGCTGGAATTTACCAAATACAAATGCCCTTGTAACTGACATAAGCTGACTGTTAGGACGTCTCGCCCCCTTAGCAAAGGCTGCTATTTTACCGCGTTCTTTCGTAAGCAGAACTATTCTTCTGTCATATTCCCCTACAGGCATAGAAGCTATAACCATGCCTGTGACTTCTACAAGGTCACTCATATTTTATATATTCCCTCATTTTCAGATATTTCTAAATCAGCTGTATACAAAAACAGCACATCAGCATTATTTTTCACACTAATCTTTCTTTTTATCATATCCAAAGTTCTTGATAAGAATGTCACTATCTCTCCATTCTTTCTTTACCTTTACCCATAATTGAAGATTAACTTTCATATCAAGCTGCTTTTCAATCTCATAACGTGCATTTGCACCAATCTTTTTAAGCATTGAACCGCCTTTGCCGATTATAATCCCTTTATGTGAATCTCTCTCGCATATAATTGTAGCCTGTATATCAGTAATCTTTCCATTTCTTCCCTTACGCTCTTTCATGCTGTCTATAACTACTGCTATACCATGAGGAATCTCTTCATTAAGTGCATGAAGTGCTTTTTCCCTTATAAGCTCTGATACTATCTGTCTCATTGGCTGGTCTGTAATTGTATCTTCATCATAATACATAGGTCCATATGGAAGATATTTAAAAATAGCATCTACAAGGTCGTCTGTATTATTGCCATTTCTCGCCGATATAGGAATTATCTCTGCAAAATCCACCTCTGTTCTGTACTTGTCAATTACAGGAAGAATCTCTTCTTTTTTAACAGTATCAATCTTATTAATTACAAGAATAACAGGTGTATTTACTTTTTTTAAACGCTCAATAATATGCTGTTCGCCTGCCCCGATAAATGTTGTAGGCTCAACAAGCCAGCACACCACATCCACTTCATCAATAGTCTTTTCTGCTGCTCCGACCATATATTCGCCGAGCTTATTTTTAGCTTTGTGTATACCCGGAGTATCAACAAATACAATCTGTCCCCTGTCATCTGTATACACAGTCTGTATTCTGTTTCTTGTCGTCTGCGGCTTGTTAGATGTAATAGCAATCTTTTGTCCAATAAGTCTGTTCATAAGTGTTGACTTACCAACATTAGGACGTCCTATAAATGTAACAAAGCCAGATTTTGTATTTCCATTAACCGCTGCTGCACCACCGCTGATACCACTTGCAGCAAGCATTTCATCTAAATTCATATTATTCACACTATCTCCATTCCGCAGGCATTCTTGATGCCGGAGGAATCGCGGACCAAATGTCAGATTTGGCTCTGCGATAAGGGCTTCTTTGTGACGCCTGCGGCACAAAGAGCCGTGTGAAAAATCAGCACATCAGTGTGATTTTTCACACTATCTCCTCTTATGATATAAATAATGATACTATCTCATCAAACATTTCACTGTTATCATTAATCTTCGCCTGGTTTCCTACAACACTAAGATAATCCTCATCGACCGCAGACCTTATTAATGGTGCAAGATTTCTTATATCCTGTGCTGTAGCATCAAGTACCTGTAATCTTTCTTTTTTAAGTGTCTCATAATCACTATTACATATATATGCACTGAAAGAACGCATACCCCTGGCTGCCGGATTCATCGGCGTATCCATATCACCTATAGTTCCTATAATAAACTTAACCATATCTCTGTCACTGACATTGAAGTTTTCAACATAGTCAGCCGCATGCTCAAATATATCATTAGTTTCTTTAAGATTCGGATCTCTATATGATACCATATACATGTCACCATTTCTGTAGAAGCCGCTCATACAGCCGTATGCACCGCCCTTAACACGTACATTAAGCCACAGATAGTCATATGAGAATATAATCTTTAAAAGCTTAAGTGCTCCTGTATATTCATATCCGTTTTCTACATAATTACCACATCTTGCAACATACTGTACCTGTGATGATGAAGTAAATGCTTTTTTATTATTAACCGGCACAAACTGTCTCTTTGCCGCCTTTACATCTATGTCCGATTTATTCAATGTTCCTATAAATGTGCTTACAGGCTTGACAAAGTCTTTATATCCCTCTTCATCTGCTGTTATACTTACTTTAAGATTATCACTTGTAAATATTAACTGTACGAGCTTCTTAAGATTCCCAGCAATAATTTCTTTCTTATTATCAAAATCCTTATCAAGCTCCTGTATCAGTCTGTAGAATTCATAACCTCTTATCTTATTAGAATAATAAGAAGTCTCTGAAAACTGCGCCATGCCATTTAACATTGCTACCGTATGTCCTGAGCTTGTCATTGAACTTTCAAGTCTTGACTTAATTCTTGCTATAATCTCCTTAAGTCTTTTATAATCAGAATATTTTGTATTAAATATCATCTCATTCATCATATCAAGCACAAAACCCATTTTCTCATACAGTGCCTTGCCCTTAATCTCAAACATAATGCTATATTTGTCAAAGTCTTTACTGTCTGTGTAAATGGCTGCATCCGCCGTAATTCCACCACAGTTAATATTAATCTCATTAGTAAGCTCCGGATATGTGAAATTATCCGTATCCATAAGTCCTATTGTTGAGCTTAAAAGTCCTATATATGATACAAGCTCATCAGGGACATTTTTACAGTCAAACGCAAGCATTATATAAGCAATTCTATTTGTAAACATATTGTGATGTATTACATCAATTCCATGGATATCCTTCTTGTCAATATAAAACTTAGCCGGCTCCCTCTTAATATCAGAAAGTTTAAGCATCGGAATCTTTTCAAGATCTTCCTGACTTGAAGGTTCGTCCTGATACTGTTTTAATACCTTAGTATCCTTAATAAGACTTTCTATCTGATCATCTGAAAGTGATGCCTTATAATCTGCTAACCTTTGTCTTTCTTCCTGTGCCTGTTTTTGTTCCAGTCCATGGCATGGTATAAGGCTTATAACTGAAGCATGTGTATTATCAAGCAGATATTTTTTAATAATATTTTCAAAAAGACCATTTTCTGATTCTTTTCGTATCTTTGCAAATGTATCTCCCGCCTCAATATGGATAAATGGCTTATTATCATCATAAAGCCAGCTATCCATCATTGTAAGATAATACATAAGTCCCTTTGGATAAGGTCCAAAATCCGCTTCCCTGTACTTAAATTCATAATAATTAATTCCGGCAAGTATCATTCTCTCATCAATGCCATTTTCCACAATATCTGATAATACTTCCCTTACTGTCTTAACAAATTCTTCCTGCTGTGATTCGTTAGTATTCTTTGCAATAATAGAATACATCGGCTGATACATTGAAGATTCATAACTGCTTTCAATATCTGTACCTATGCCCTTATCTAAGAGAGCCTGCTTAAGCCTGGCTCCGGGTGCAAGTATAAGTGCATAGTCTAATATCTGCATTGCAAGATACAGTTTATCATCAAGTGAAGTATCGACTACAACATTATATGAAAGATACGTGTTATCCGTAATCGGTTCTTCCTCTGTCACTGAATATTCATGTGTCTCATACTTTATCTTATCGAATGGCTTCTGAATACTGATATCTGAATCTATTGATACACCATCTTTATCAAATGCACTTAAATATTCCGTGTCAAGATAATCGAGTCTTTCCTGCACGTCCATATCGCCGTAAATATATATATATGAATTAACCGGATGATAATAATTCTTATGATAGTCTAAAAATTCCTCATAAGTAAGGTCAGGAATCTGCGATGGTATACCACCTGATTCATTCTTATATGCTGTATCAGGAAAAAGTGATACAAATGTCTGTCTTGAAAGTACATCGTCTGGCGATGAATACACGCCCTTCATTTCATTAAATACTACACCGTTAAATTTAATCTCGTCCTCTGCATTTTCAAGCTCATAATGCCAGCCTTCCTGCTTGAATATCTCAGGTCTTTCATATATATTAGGATAAAATACCGCATCCATATATACATCCATAATATTCTTAAAGTCCGTATCATTACAGCTTGCCACAGGATATACTGTCTTATCAGGATAAGTCATCGCATTTAAAAATGTATTAAGCGAACCCTTGCATAATTCTACAAACGGGTCTTTAACCGGATATTTCCTGGAACCACAAAGTGTCGAATGTTCTATAATATGCTGTAAGCCTGTATTGTTATATGGGGGTGTCTTAAAACCGATTGAAAACACCTTATTCTCATCATCATTCGTAATAACGGCAATCCTTGCACCGCTCTTCTTATGCTTTAAAAGAAGCCCTATACTGTTAATATCTTTAAGCTTCTCTGTCTTTATCAAATCATATTTACTAAGATCTAATTTTTTAACTTCTTCTAGTCTTTTATCTAATTCCATTAAAGTCTTTACCTTTCATTGATTATATGCGGCTGATATAAACCTTATATACGGTTGATATAAACCTTATATATATTATAATATCACATTCACGATATACTATACAATAGGCTGGCTGGCGCATTTAACAGAATGTATTGTTGTATACTTGCAAAGAATAATATTAACATTTATAATATAAAAATATGGCTTTTATGCCTGTTAAACTGCATTTTCAGGCTGATATTTTACAGTTTATTAAATAACCGCTTTTCCATAAACTCTAAATATCCTCCTGCATTATGAATATCAGAATACTTAGAAAGGTAATATACTTATGATTTTATCATGTAACAATATAAGCAAGGCTTTTGGAACAGATGAGATTATCAACAACTGTTCTTTTAATATAGAAAACCATGAAAAAGCTGCAATTGTCGGTCCTAATGGTGCCGGCAAGTCTACACTTCTTAAGATTATCGTAGGCGAACTTTCCGCTGACAGTGGTATTGTAACCTTTGCAAAGGATACGACATACGGCTACCTTGCACAGCATCAGAATCTTTCCTCTGACAATACTATTTATGAGGAGCTTCTTACAGTCAAGCAGGATATAATAGATATGGAAAAACGGTTAAGACAGATGGAAGATGATATGAACAATCTAACCGGTGATGCTCTTGAAACACTGCTTAATCAATATACACGGCTTAACCACGATTTTGAATTAAGAAATGGATACGCATATAAGAGTGAGATAAACGGTGTGTTAAAAGGCCTTGGATTTACAGAAGAAGACTTTTCTTTATGTGTCAACACTCTTTCAGGCGGCCAGAAGACCCGCGTGGCATTAGGTAAACTTCTTCTTTCCAACCCCGATATAATCCTTCTTGATGAGCCGACTAACCATCTGGATATGGAAGCTATAAGATGGCTTGAAAATTATCTTTTATCTTACAATGGAAGCGTTATAATTGTTGCACATGACCGATATTTCCTTGATAAGATTGTAACAAAAATTATCGAAATCGACCGCACTAAAACAACTGTTTTTTCAGGCAATTATACTGCATATGCTGAAAAGAAAAAAGTGCTTAGAAATATGCAGTTAAAGGAATACTTAAACCAGCAAAGAAATATTAAACATCAGGAAGCAGTAATTACAAAATTAAAACAATTTAACCGTGAAAAATCAATCAAGCGTGCCGAAAGCCGTGAAAAAATGCTGGATAAGATTGAACTTGTCGAGAAACCTGAAGAATTAAACGACAAAATGAACATAACCCTTAATCCTAAGGTAGTCAGCGGCAATGATGTTCTTCATGTCGAAGAGCTGACAAAAAGCTTTGATGGCAATACATTATTTTCTAATATATCATTTGATATCAAAAGAGGTGAACGCATTGCAATTATAGGAAATAATGGAACAGGAAAAACTACCATGTTAAAGATTATCAATGGTCTTATCCCTGCCGACCATGGCACTATCACTCTCGGTTCTAAAGTTACCATTGGTTACTACGACCAGGAACAGCATGTGCTTGACCCTGATAAGACTTTATTTGAAGAGATTCAGGATGCCTATCCTGACCTTAATAATACACAGATTCGTAATACTCTCGCAGCATTTTTATTTACTAATGACGATGTATTTAAGTATATACGTGATTTAAGCGGTGGCGAAAGAGGCCGTGTATCACTTGCCAAGCTTATGCTTTCCAACGCTAATTTTCTTATACTGGATGAGCCTACGAACCATCTTGACATGGTTTCAAAGGAAATCCTTGAAAATGCACTGAATAACTATACCGGAACTGTCCTTTACGTTTCACATGACCGTTATTTTATTAATACTACTGCAACCAGAATTATTGAACTTACTAATAAAATGACCGTTAATTACATCGGTAACTACGACTATTATCTTGAAAAGAAGGACATACTTACTGCGGCTGCACTAAAAGATAACCAGATGAATTTAACAGATGGAAAGACATCTGCCAAATCGGAAGGATATATTACAAATAATAAAAATGACATTATAGATAATCCAGTAAAAGACACTGCCAGTTTATCACAGGAAACAGCTTCTAATTCTAATACTGCTTTTAATACATCTTCCAACTATAATCCGGCAAATGCATCCGGCAGTTCCAAGGATGAATGGAAGCAGTCTAGAGAGCTTCAGAATAAGCTTAAAAAGATGAAAAATGAACTTAAAAAGACAGAAGAACGCATATCTGAAATTGAAGACAGACTCTCTGCCATTGATGAGGAATCTGCACTTCCTGAGGTCTGTTCTGATACAGCAAGACTGCTTGAATTACATAAAGAACATGTATCACTTTCAGAAGAACTTGAAAAGCTTTATGAAAAATGGGAAGAACTATCAGAGCAATTAGGCTGATATCTATTAATAATAGTGAATTTTATCAATAAAAATATAGATTTATTAACAGATAATATTAAATTTATAATTACAAGGAGTTAAAAATGGAAATAGAAAAAAAATATCTTGTTAAAAAAGTTCCCGACAATCTGTCCGAATATAAATGCCGGCTGATAGAACAGGCATATCTGTCTACTAATCCGGTCGTGCGTGTACGAAAAGATAATGAAGATTACTATCTTACCTATAAGAGAAAGGGGCTTATGACAAGAGAAGAATATAATCTTCCACTTAACAAAGAAGCCTACGAACATCTGCTTGCAAAAGCCGATGGCAATATAATTACAAAACACAGATATGAAATTCCTGATAAAACAGGCAGAACTATCGAACTGGATATATTTGATGGTGTATTTAATGGTACTGTTATTGCAGAGGTAGAATTTGACAGTATTGATGAGGCTGATTCTTATATACCACCTGACTGGTTTTTAGAGGATGTCACGAATGACACATCATATCATAACAGTAATATGAGCAAAAAAATTTTCTGATATATACAGACAATAAAAATGTTATAAACAAAAGATTGGGAATGGAGCTTAAAATGTTTAATGGATATTTTTCATCAGAACGGTTTAACGAACACAAGATAAGAACTAAGATGTCTTTACAGACTCTTTTTAAATGGACATTATGTTCTCTTTTTATTGGAATATTTTTAGGATTAATTGGTGCAGGCTTCTATAAAGCTCTTGCATTTGTTACAGGATTCAGGGAAGCTAATCCTTATATATTATTTTTCCTGCCTTTATCAGGAATTTTAATTGTATTTTTATACAAACTTGCCGGAAAACAGACAGGCAGCGGAACTAATCTTGTAATAACTGCAATCCAGTCAAATGAAGATGTTCCTGCAAGAGTTGCTCCGCTTATTATTGTCTCAACGATTATAACCCACCTTTTCGGCGGTTCCGCCGGAAGAGAAGGAGCTGCACTACAGGTTGGCGGTTCAATTGGTAACTTCTTTGCAAAGCTTCTTAAATTCGATGACAAAGATACGCGTATAATGATAATGTGCAGCATGAGTGCATGTTTCTCAGCATTATTTGGAACTCCCATTGCTGCCGCAATATTTTCAATGGAAGTTGTAAGCATAGGCGTTATGTATTATGCGGCTCTTGTTCCATGCGTACTTTCATCATTTATTGCCGAGGGAATTGCTAATTATTTTGGCATCCCCGATACTTCATTTGCCGTTGGAATTGTACCTGAACTTAGCATAGAAACCGGATTTCAGACTATAGTAATGTCTTTATTATTTGCATGTGCAAGTGTTCTTTTATGCATAGCATTACATAAATCAGCTAAAATATATAACTACTTTTTTAAAAATCCATATATAAAGATTATATTTGCCGGTGCCCTTGTCGTTGCAATGCGTTATATTTTTAACACAACAGATTATCTCGGTGCAGGCGCAGGAATAATTGCAAAGAGTTTTATTGAACAGAGTGCATGGTATGTATTTTTGCTGAAAATATTATTTACTGCTGCAACACTCGGGGGAGGCTATAAAGGTGGCGAAATAGTTCCAACACTTTTTGTCGGTGCAACACTTGGAAGCTTCTTATCATCAATATTCGGACTTCCTGTCGGAATGTGTGCCGCATGCGGAATGGTAAGTGTGTTCTGCGGTGTAACTAACTGTCCTATAACTTCTTTTATTCTTGCAGTCGAGATGTTTGGAACAGGGTCTCTTAAATATTGTACAATAGCTATCGCACTAAGCTACCTGTTATCAGGCTATTACAGTCTTTACAACAGCCAGAAGATTGTATATTCAAAATACAAGACGACTTATATAAACAGACGTTCTATTTGAGCTTTGTTGAAATGGGCGGTGTAGTGGGGAAGTGGCGGATTGTATTGGGGATTTTAAAACGATGGATGAGTGCTAAGAAACTCTACGGATGAGCATTTAATGTACTGATACCGTCCGGGTCGTGCCAAATGCGGCGTCCTGCCGCTTGGCACTCGATTGTGCGTCCTGCACAATCGCCCCTAGGTAGTGTATGCTCATCTAAGAGTTTCTAAGCACTCACCATATGTTTTAAAATCCCCAATACAATCCGCCACTTCCTCGCTACATTTCAAAAACTCTGCGCCAGGTATAACGACCCGTTGGTTACCAGTCAGCAATATACATTGCGGATTTATTATGCAGCCATTGTTAAATTAATCCCATAAGCTGCGGTATTCCCAGTGATAATGCTGGTACAAATGTTACTAAAAGCAGTAATATAAATAACGCAATAAAGTAAGGAACCAGCTTAGGTGTAACCTTTTCAATTGAAACATCTCCAATACCACAACCAACAAATAAAACTGAACCTACCGGTGGTGTTACATTTCCAAGACACATATTGAATATAAGCATTACGCCGAACTGAATATCTGTCATACCAAGTCCTTGTGCTATCGGTAAAAAGATTGGTGTAAATATTAATATAGCCGGTGTAATATCCATAAACATTCCAACTATCATAAGAATTAAATTCATTAATATGAAAATAACATATTTATTTGTTGAAATGCTTAATAATGCATTACTAATTGCTTCCGGCACTCCTGAATATGCCATGATAAATGACATTGCAGAAGACGCTGCTATAAGGAAGAGAATTACACCTGATACCTTTGCTGAATTTTCCAAAATCTTTATAAAGCTCTTAAATGTAATGCTCTTATAAATTATTGAAAGAATCAGACAATATAATACCGCAATACCTGCACCCTCTGTTGCTGTAAATATACCTGAAACAATACCACCAATAACTATTATAATAAGTAATAAAGATGGAACTGCTCTTAAAACAGTCTTAGAAATACTTACTGACTTATCACGTCCTGTTGCTTTAATACCGAGTTTTTTTGCCCATATAAATGCTATTATCATACAGACAATGCCCATAAGAATACCCGGAAGATAACCAGCCATAAATAATGTTGATATTGAAACACCACCCGCAACTGTTGAATACACAATAAAAGCTGATGTTGGCGGAATTAAAAGTCCTGTTGGCGCTGATACTATATTAGCTGATGCTGAAAATGCAGGGTCATAGCCTTGCTCTTTTTCAATAGGACTGATACAGCCACCAATAGCTGAGGCTGCTGCAACTGATGAACCTGATAGTGCTCCAAAAAGCATGTTACCAAGGATATTGGCCTGTGCAAGATTGCCTGGAATTTTACCCACAAAAAGCTGTGCAAAGTCTACAAGCCTTTTTGCGATACCACCATTGTTCATAATATTTCCTGCTAAGATAAACAATGGAACGGCTAAAAGTGAAAAACTTTCAACACCTGTATTCATTTTCTGCATTGTAATAAATGTAATCTGATCCCATGACAGTGATGACATGGCAGTTACAATTGATGACACAATAATGCTTACTGAAATCGGAACGCCTAAGAAAAGCAGAAGTCCGAAAACAACAAATAATATAATAGTAGTTATTGCTATACTCATAAAAACCTCCTGTTAAATTAAATCTAACACTTATACTCATAAGCTGATTAATATTTATCTTGTTATTAACGATTTTTATTCAATTTTATTTCCTGTGATATCCTCATACAGGTTGATAATCTGTGCTATTGTTATAAATATTCCTGATATCGGAGTTATTGCATATACTAAAGATCGTGGTATCCCAAGAAGTGCTGAAAACTCCTGTCTTGCCGATAATGCAAGCATAAATCCACCTATTATAAACACAAATACTGCAAGTAAAAGAATCAATATATCTATAAATGATACTAAAATCTTGTGTTTAACACCTGTCACTTTATCTTTTATAAGTGTAAGAGCCATATGGTCTCTTGTAAAAAATGCGTATGCTGCACCTATAAATGCTGTCCACATAAGTGAATATTTAACAAGTTCTTCTGTAAATGCTGCCGGACTGTTTAATACATAACGTGTAAACACCTGCCATAACACAAGTATAGTCATAAATGAAAGCAATACTGAACAAACTGCAGACAATACTTTATTCATTATATTTTTAACTGCTGCCAAAGTTTTTACCATATCTAATTCCCCTTTCTTACTTTCTCAATTGTACTAAGAAGTGAATCTACTCCCGGATATTTATTTCTATAACTGGTAATCATATCTGCTGTTGCATCTCTAAATGCCTGCTTGTCTACATCGTATACAAATTCAACACCCATTTTCTTTGCTTCATCAACAGCTTCATTAATAGCTTCGTCCCACATTTCCTTATGTGCATTTGTTGCATCCTTAGCACATTCTATTATTATCTTCTGGTCGTCTGCTTCAATGTTATTCCAGACCTTTGCACTCATAACCATTACATCCGGTATCATAGCATGTTGGTCAACGGAATATACTTTGCACACCTCACCATGCTTGCCCACTGTAAGTGCTGTTTCGTTATTTTCTGTTCCTTCAATTATTCCTGTTGAAAGTGCTGTATATACCTCGCTATATGACATAGCAACAGGAGTTCCGCCTAATGCACTCATCATATCTGTCTGTGACTTCATATCCTGTACTCTTATCTTTATACCATCAAGATCTTTAGGTGTGCGTATGGCTTTGTCTTTTGTATAAAATGAACGTGCACCTGATGTGAAATATGTTAATGTTACGAATCCATCATCTTTTGTTGATAAAAAGAAATCCTGCATTTCTTTAGAATCCATGATATTATAAAAATCCTGCGTATCATCAAATATATATGGAAGTCCAAATGTGTTATATGCATCATTATACGTTGCAAGTCCCGGTGCTGAAACCTTAGTCATAGCAATAACACCTGCCTGCAGCTGCTCTAGGTTTTCTGTTTCTGAACCCAGCTGTCCATTTGGAAATATCTTTACTACAATTCTGCCATTTGTTTTTTCTTTTACTTCTTTCGCAAACTTCGTCATTGCAATATGTACTGTATGACTTTCTGATAATCCATGAGCTAATGTAAGTATCATTGGATTGTCAGCCGTTGCATTTTTACTTGAACCCGCTCCCTCATTAGCACCACAGCCTGTCATTGCGAATACATTAACAATAACAAGTACACTCATAATCACTATTGCATTAAATCTTTTAAGCATAATAACCTCCTATCCGCTTTTACATTCCAATCATGTCAAATACCTCAAATGAAATCATTACCTGATGATTTTTCTTTGGATTACTATATTTTATCTGAACAGACTTTAAACTCTGGCTGTAATACCAGCCACAATCTGCCTTTTCATACTTACTTCTATGAAGAAAATGAGGTATTTCTTTGCCATCAATCTCTACATAATATGGGGCTTTTTCTCTGTGAATCACATCAAGTTCCATACTCTCAACTGTATTTTGATAATTACCTTCATATGCAAAATCAATATATGTCTTTGCTCCTGCTTTAACATAAATATTTGTTTTAAGATAATCACCATTTTTATAATTATTTGTCTTTCCATCATCATCATACATTTCAAATGATGAATCTACATCGGGTGCAAATATTATATGAAGTGAATTGACAACGTCATTCATAAGATTGTATATCTGATTTTCTGCCATTGGAATAATAGCACCACTCTTAATAAACATCGGAATTGTATCAATCGCAACATCCTTTTCAATTGTCTGACCTGTCACATACTCTTTTCTTGTATTAAAATCATAAAATCTTACATTGCTATCCTGTGCCTTAGGCAGATAGACTTTCCTTGTCTTTGCACCTTTTTCAACAATATTTGCAATCAGAAGTGAATCCCCCCACATAAAGTCAACGCCTTCATTATATGTGTTTGTATCATTTTGAAATGCCATAAACATAGGTGTCATAATTGGCAACCCTCTTTTATGCGCTCTGTATTCAAGTGAATAAAGATATGGTGACATTCTATATCTTAACTTTATGGCTTCTGTAATGTATTTTTTCATATCTGTATACATCCACGGCTCTGTAACTGTATTATCTGTATTTACAGAATGAATCGAGAACCTCGGCATAAATATTCCATTTTGAACCCATCTTACAAAAAGCTCAGGTTCCGGTGATTCTCCATAAAAACCACCCACATCACTACCGTCATTTGCCACACCACAAAGTCCCATGCCAAGCATTGTAGCTATATTATATTTAAGTGCATCCCAACATGTTAAATTATCACCAGTCCAAACCTGCGCATATCTTTGTATTCCTGCATGACCTGACCTGCACACTGAAAATGGTCTTACATTAGGATTGTATTCTTCAATAGCTTCGTTAGACAATTGACACATGATATTACTCATTACTGGTTTAAGCTGTCCTATTGTACTTCCCTTGCCTTCAAAATATACTCTTGCATCTTTATCCACCATTGAATCATATTCACAATTATCATTCCACACAGATTCGCAGCCATATTGTAATAATCCATCTGTCAAATACTCTTTCCAATGCTTTCTTGTTTCAGCCTTTGTAAAATCTACAAATACGCCGGTGCCTCCCCACCATGTTCCTTTTCCCGGTTCGTCTTTTACACTGTCATAAACAAACATATCTTTCTTTTTCATATCTTCAAGATATGGGTGAACAAGTAACATTCCCGGTTTAACATTTGGTGATACAACCACTCCCTTCTCTTTCATTTTTGCAAACCAATCAGCCGGATCTTTAAATCTCTTATTATTCCACGTAAAACTGCATCTTTTTATACCATCTTGTGTTTCTACTGCACAATATCCTGATGATAACTGAAAACCGTCAATTGGAACATCTTCTTCTTTTACAGTATCAATAAATTCAAGTATTGCCTCGTCACAATCTTTTGGAAGCTCCGGATAATACATTGATGAACCAAGATACCCAAAAGCTGCCTTTGGAAGCAGCATTGATTTTCCTGTTAAATCTGTATACCTTTCAACTACATCTTCAATTGATGGACCTGCTATTAAAAATAAATCAACATCACCTGAATCTGCTCTGAATGTCGAATATCTATGCCAGTAATTTCTCTTTTCCCTGCCCATATTGAAATCACATTCTGCTGTTGAATGATAAAAATATCCGACTGCCTTTTTAGTAGCTGCTGATAACTTTATGTAAAACGGAATATGCTTATATAAGGAATCGGTTTCTTTCGGATTGTATCCCATAGCATCTCCCGGTGCCATATTCATATATTTTTCAGCTTTATTTATCTGTCCACTCTTTTCCCCAAATCCATAAAAATAATCATCTGCTTCTATCTGACTTGTATGAATACGTCTTTTATTAGAATCCTCACGATATGCAAGATCTGTAATATCAGCATGAATCAGAGTTCCCTCTGAATCATATACACATATACGAAAAGGATTTTTTTCTACCTCAATACGGAGCTTATTTCCAACTATTACCGCCTTATCTTTATCATCAGTTAATGTGGAATCTGCAGCCTTAACTTTTTTCCGGTAGTCTTTCATCAATTCATCCGTTCTTGAATCCCACGCTGTTTTTACAAGACTATAAGAAGCCTCATCCCAGTCACCATCAAATCCGGCTCTTATTCTTATAATATCGTCAGTTAAAAACCACAAACGTATTTCAACTGCATTTGTATATATAGAATAATAATTGCCATTAAATACAACATTTTGTGCGTTATAACATACTTTCATTATATATCCTCCTAATCAATAGCTTGTTAAATTTCTATCTATATACTACTCATTTTATAACTTTTATACTATACATATTTTGACAAATATATGTATTTTCTTTACATATCTTGCACAAAACCAATTAATAATTTATAATGGAATTATAAAATTTATCAATAATTCCAAATAATTCATATTGACTAAACACAAGCCGTATCAATTTTATAATAAAAATATTACATACTTAAATATTATATATTTTACAAAAAGAGTTAGTGTGAATAATCAGATTGATATGCCTATTATTCACACGGCTATTTGTTTCTGGGCAGAACAAATAGCCCTTGATGGCAGAAAAAAATCGCCTGTGCGAATTTTTCTTCGCCTCTTCACAACAGCGCTGCTTAGAAATGAGGATTTTTATGAAAGATATCGCCCAAAGTAATATGTCACTTGGTAAATCAATGTCTGCCGCCTATATATCAAGTGTAAATGACAATATGTCACAATTACATTACCACGACTATTATGAATTATATTTTCTTGATAATGGTGAACGATATCACTATATGGACGAGAAACTATATAAAACACAGACTGGTGATTGCATAATATTTCCACCACAGACAATGCACCGTTCATTTAGTAATAAAGATTGTTCCTTTTCAAGAATCGTTCTATATTTCAGACCGGAAATAATTATATCTGAAAATTTAAAAAATAAATTAATACACTCCGACTGTGTATACACACCTGATAAAAATACACTAAAAAATTTACGACGTTTTATATATCTTTTTTTAGAATCAGAAAACAATCCATCTGAATTAAAATTTGAATATATGTCATCTCTTACTAATTTAATTCTTACACTGGTAGTTCAGATGAAGCAAAAGAAAACCGGAATCATTCAGCAAAACAGAACTACACAAATTATTGATTATATTAATAACAATTACGACCATGATATATGTTTACATGATTTAGCTGAAAAGTTTCACGTCAGTGAATATTATCTTTGCAGGGAATTTAAAAAGAATACTAATAGAACTATCATTGATTATATAAAAAGAACCCGCATAATGAATGCCGAAAGATTTTTTATAGAAACAGATATGAATGTCACCGAAGTTTCAACGCTGACAGGCTTTTCTAACCTTACACACTTTTATCGTGTATTTAAAGAAATTACAGGGTACTCTCCATCTGAATATAGGAAGCACCTAAAAAAAAATCAATTTAAATAAATTGAGATTTGTTGAAATGGGGGTGTAGTGGGGAAGTGGCGG
>OGLZ01000400.1_pt1 | contig 39657 bp, 39 predicted proteins | sample 1572991 | NCBI WGS metagenome assembly OGLZ01 (sample SAMEA2581893, study PRJEB24529) | metagenome | biome: Human gut stool | place: China | collected 2011 | reverse complement strand
AGGGGGGATTCGAAACACCCCTCCCTACCTCTGGCCCGCGCGGAGCGCAAAGCCATTTGACCAAAAGAGAAAACCAGCCCCGCGCCACCAGCGCGAGAACCAGCTTAAAGAAAAAAACCAGCTCTGCCTCTGCCCCGCGCGGAGCGCAAGCCACTTGACCAAAAGAAAAAAACTGCCCCGCGCCACCAGCGCGCGAACCCACACAAAAGAGGAACGATAACCATGCAGAACATCGACCTGATCTGCGTCGGCAAGCTCAACGCGAAATACTTCGCCGAGGGCGTGGCCGAATACCAGAAGCGTCTGGCGGCGTTTGCGTCTTTCCGCATCGTCGAGCTGCCGGAAGAAAAAATCGAAGAGAAGAACGCCTCCGACGCCGTGGTGAAAAAGGCGCTGGACAAAGAGGGCAGAGCCATCCTCGGCAGCGTCCGCAGGGGCGCGGCCATCGTCGCCCTGTGCATCGAGGGAAAACAGATCTCCTCCGAGGAGCTGGCGCAGTTCCTCGCCGACCGCGCAAACAGCGGCGCGGGAGACGTGGCCTTCGTCATCGGCTCGTCCCACGGCCTCTCGGACGAGGTCAAGCGCGCGGCGGCGCTCCGGTTCAGCATGGGCCGCATCACGATGCCCCACCAGCTGGCCCGCCTTGTCCTCACCGAACAGATCTACCGCGCCTGCACCATCAACGCGGGGATGAAGTATCATAAATAATTGGACAAATTTTTAAGTTCTGGTATAATAAGCTTGATAAGAGGATCGGAGGACGGAACAGGCAGCCGTCGCCCATTGTTAGGAGATGCGGGAATCGTCACCCCGCCTGATTCTCAGAGAAAAGGCCGCTGCAGAAATGCAGCGGCCTTTTTTGCGTGGAAAAGGTCAGGCTCTCCTTCGTACAACCTCTCAGTCTCGCTTCGCTCGACAGCTCCCCTAGTAGGGGAGCCTCTGGCGAAACCGTTCACTTTGCGGGGACTGCCAAAGCCTCCCCTCGGTAGGGGAGGTGGCATTGCGAAGCAATGACGGAGAGGTTGAGTTCAGCGGCGGCTCACGGTCAGGCTTGTAAACTTTCTGTGCAGTGCTTGACTTTTGCGGGGAATGGCATATAATAAAAGTGATAAAGGTAGAAGCAAATGAGTCCATTGGCTCACCCAAAAGGAAAGACCCCCTCCCGGAGCGCCATCTCCGAAAGGGGGTCCTTTTTAGTGCTTACGGCCCTTCAGCCATCCGTCAAGCCACTTGCAAATGTAGTAAGACGCTACATTCGCTGCGACGGACAGGATAAAGGTAGAAATAGACTCCATTGGGCTTCACCTCCCTTCCCATAAAATGGGCGGGCAAGGCCGCAAACCCATTATACCACACGTTTCGCCAAAAAGATACAGGGAACGATGCGGCCTAGCCCTCTCAGTCTCGTCGCTCTGCTCCTCGCCAGCTCCCCCAGAGGGGGAGCCATTGGCATGTCGGTCAGCTTTCGTCTGGACGAGCGAAGCACGATGTCTCGGAAGCAGCAGTGCTCCGCTGTCTAGGGCAGCGACAGCTTGACAAGGAGCGTTGTCCAGAAGCCGCTGTCCCCGTAAGCAAGGCCCGCCCTTTTGCGTCCTGTCGAACCTCAGGCGTCCAGTGGAAAGTTATCCGGCCTGCCAAGGGCTCTCCCTCTGGGAGAGCTGGCGCGAAGCGCCTGAGAGGGCGCACCCGGGCCCTGTCACGCCTGCGGCCCGCCTGAGAGCCCTCCGTGAATTTGTGGAAAATGCACGATTGAAAAGAAAGGAATTTGTAAATGTGATAAAAATGAGAAGAAGATATTGACAAAAACGATGGGTGGGGTATAATGATAGCACAGGCCGACAGCCGGAAATGGATGGCCTGCCTGTATAATTCATTTTTATTTATGGAGGCAAAAATCATGAAAATGGCAAAGAAACTTCTGGCCGTCGTCCTCACTGGTGTTATGGCACTGTCCATGCTGACTGGCTGCGCTCTGAGCGACAAGGTCAAGGCTGAGGCAATCGAGGATGCACTGAACTCTAAGGCAGCTCAGGGCGGCACCGTTAACGTCGACTACAAGTACGACAGAAGCCTGAACGACGAGGCTCACAAGATTTGGACTGGTACTACGGCAGACCATATGCTGAACAAGACGATTCCTACTTCTATCCCCACTACTCTGAGCACTCCCGCCGCAACCATCAGCGGTAAGGACTATGCTTACTTCATCCTCACTGCTCCTAAGAAGAAGGACGCTAAGGATAAGCTGGAGTGGGTTACCGAGGCTGTAAAGTTCGATACTGCTGTTGATCCTTCTAGCACCAACATTGACGTGGTTGCAAATGCTACCGCTGGTAAGGTTCACAACTATGCTGCTAAGGATACCGACAACAAGAAGGTCAAGTTCGGCGTCGAGTTCGTTGACAACGGCAAGACCGGCGACCAGAAGGTCGATTACGCTATCGTTGTTGTTGAGATCAACAAGGCTGCCTAATCACCCCATCTGCTCAAATCATTACAGACCCTGTCTGTGATACACATTGAGAAATGACTCCAAGGCCCGGAGCGGGAACGCTCCGGGCCTTGGTTTTTTTGGAAAAGGGGCGGGGCGGAGCGGGGGAGTCGGCCTTTACAATCCCCGCAAAACATGGTAAAGTAAAGGTACTCTGCTTTGAACAGGAAAAGCAGGCCCGGCTGCGGGGAAAGCCGCCGGGACAACGACTCAACACGACACGGCAAACCAGCCGCGGACGGAAAGGATGTACTTACAATGGAACAGAGCGAAAAGACCCTTGATATGATCGTCAATCTCTGCAAGAACCGGGGCTATGTCTTCCCCGGCTCTGAGATCTACGGCGGTCTGGCCAACAGCTGGGACTACGGCCCTCTGGGCGTCGAGTTCAAGAACAACGTCAAAAAGGCATGGCTGAAAAAATTCGTGCAGGAGAGCCCCTACAACGTGGGCCTCGATGCCGCCATTATCATGAACCCCCAGACCTGGGTCACCACCGGCCACGTGGCCGGCTTCTCGGACCCCCTGCTGGACTGCCGCGCCTGCAAGGCCCGCCACCGCGCCGACAAGCTCATCGGCGACGAGCACCCCGAGGTGAACGTGGACGCCATGAGCTTTGACGAGATGGACGCTTTCATCGCCGAACACGAGGACGTGGTCTGCCCCGTCTGCGGCAAGCACGACTTCACCCCCATCCGTAAGTTCAACCTGATGTTCAAGACCGCCATCGGCGTCACCGAGGACAGCTCTTCCACCTGCTACCTCCGCCCCGAGACCGCGCAGGGCATCTTCGTCAACTTTGCCAACATCCAGCGCACCACCCGCCGCAAGCTGCCCTTCGGCGTCTGCCAGGTGGGCAAGGCCTTCCGCAACGAGATCACCCCGGGCAACTTCACCTTCCGCACCCGCGAGTTCGAGCAGATGGAGTGCGAGTTCTTCTGCAAGCCCGGCACCGACCTGGAGTGGTTCGGCTACTGGAAGGACTACTGCGAGAACTGGCTGCTGAGCCTCGGCATCAAAAAGGAGCATCTGCGCCTGCGCGACCACGAGCCTGCAGAGCTGGCCTTCTACAGCCGCGCCACCACCGACATCGAGTATGCCTTCCCCTTCACCGACTGGGGCGAGCTGTGGGGCATCGCCGACCGCACCAACTACGACCTGACCCGCCATCAGGAGGCCTCCGGCAAGAGCCTCGAGTACTTCGACAGCGAGACCAACGAGCACTACATCCCCTACGTCATCGAGCCTTCTCTGGGCTGCGACCGCGTGGCGCTGGCTTTCCTGTGCGAGGCCTACGACGAGGAGCATCTGACCGACAGCAAGGGCAAGGAGGACATCCGCACCGTCCTGCACCTGCACCCGGCTCTGGCTCCCTATAAGTGCGCTGTCCTGCCCCTGAGCAAGAAGCTGGGCGACAAGGCCATGGAGATCCGCAATGAGCTGAGCAAGTACTTCATGGTGGACTACGACGATACCGGTTCTATCGGCAAGCGCTACCGCCGTGAGGACGAGATCGGCACCCCCTACTGCATCACCGTGGACTTCGACACCGTGGGCGACGAGGCCAAGGGCATCGCCGCCGACAACTGCGTCACCGTCCGCGACCGCGACACCATGGAGCAGGTGCGTATGCCCATCTCCGAGCTGAAGGCTTATATCGAGAGCAAGATCGAGTTCTGATAAAAACTCACTTTTGTGAGTGAAAAAACAGCCCCGCCGTTGCAATTTCGGCGGGGCTGTGGTATAATACAGATAAAGAAAGCGCTGTCTGGCAAACGGTCAGCACCTTTCCGGCAAATCAATTACAAGAAATGATCGCACGAGTGGGCTAGGCACGGCAGTCATTTTTTGTTGTTGAAGATCTTCCAGGCAATATCGAAAATATCACAGCCCCGCCGTTGCAATCTCGGCGGGGCTGTGGTATAATATAACTAAAGAAAGTGCTGTCTGGCAAACGGTCAGCACCTTTCCGGCAGATCAACAAAAAATGACCGCTCAGATTAGGACACTGGGGCGGTCATTTTTTGTTATGAAAGATCTTATACGCTATGTCGAATGTGCCGAAGCCCACCGTTGCAAGCAACGTGAGCAAAGCCAGAATCTCTAAAAGCGTCATAGAACATCCCCCCTTTCGCTGTGGAGCGTCGGGGGCATAACAAAAATGTTCGCCTTCCCGACGTAAGGCCGGAAAGGTGCAGACCGCCTGCCGTTATGTAGACAGCACTCTCATACACTAGTATAACAGATGTTTCCCGATTTTTCAACCGGCAGAAACGTCTGTTTTGTTTTTATCGGGTGGACAATTCGCCCGGGAGCGGTTATACTGTCAGATAGAAAATGCACCGCCGTGGTTTGCACGGCAGAAAGGATATTCCGTGGAAAACTTTACTCTTCTTCTGAAAAAATACGCCGATTTCATCGTCCGTGTGGGCGTCAACCCCCAGCCGGGCCAGACCCTTGTCATCAACTGCTGCCTCGAGGCCGCCCCGCTGGCCCGTCTGTGCGTGCGCAGCGCCTACGAGGCCGGCGCCCGGGACGTGCTGGTGAACTGGAGCGACAACGACGTTTCCCGCAGCCGGATGGAGCTGGGCAGCGAGGAAGCCCTGACCGACTTCAAATCTTATCAGCTGCGCCGCTATCTCGACTACGCCGAGAGCGAGGGCGGCGTCTGCGTCCTCCACATCCTCGCCGACGACCCCGAGGTCTACGCCGGTCTGGACGGCGCGAAAATCAGCCGTGTGAACGCCGCGCAGCGCAAGTTCATGGCTCCGTGGCGGGAGTACACCATGAACGACCGCGTCCAGTGGTCCATCGCCGCCATGCCCAGCGCCCCGTGGGCGAAGAAGATCTTCCCGGAGCTGGACGAGGCTGCGGCCATCGAGAAGCTCTGGCAGCTCATCTTCGACGTCTGCCGCGTGACGGGCGGCGACCCCGTCAGCGAGTGGAAGGCCCACCTCGACCGTCTGACCAGCCTGAAGGACAAGATGAACGCCCTCGACCTCGAGAGCGTCCACTTCGAGAGCAGCAACGGCACTGACCTGACCGTCGGCATCGCCGACAAGGCCACCTGGGAGAGCGCCGCCAGCGTCAGCGAAAAGGGCGTGGTCTTCCTGCCCAACATCCCCACCGAAGAGGTCTTCACCGCCCCCCACAAGGACAAGGTGAACGGCATCGTCTACGGCACGAAACCCTACGTCTTCAACGGCCAGCTCATCAAGGGCTTCCATGTCACCTTCAAGGATGGCCGGGTCGTGGAGCACGGTGCCGACGAGGGCGCGGAGCTGCTGGGCCAGCTGCTGGACACCGACGAGGGCGCACGGAGCATCGGCGAAGTGGCGCTGGTTCCGGCGTCCAGCCCCATCAACCGCAGCGGCGCGCTGTTCTACAGCACCCTCTTCGACGAGAACGCCGCCTGCCACATTGCCTTTGGTGCCAGCTATCCCGGCACCACTGAGGGCGGCACCCGCCTGACCAAGGACGAGCTGCTGGCCCGGGGCATGAACCAGTCCGCCATCCACGAGGACGTCATGGTGGGCGCCGAGGACAGCCATATCACCGGCAAGTGCCGCGACGGCCGCACCGTGGAGCTGTTCCGCGACGGCGTCTGGGTGCTGTGAGAAGAGGATTTTTCACGAAAAAGCTTGCATAATCCGCAAGAGTATGCTATATTCTAGTAGTACGCTATAGTTTTATTGGAAAGTGGGCCGCAAGGTCCGCTTTTCTTGTTTGTTTGGAGGTTTTTTATGGCGAAGCAGTCTGGCGGCAACACCGCCCAGAGAGTCGAAGCGCTTGTCCGCCCCGTCGTGGAGGGCATGGGCCTGCGCCTGTGGGATGTGGTCTTTGAGAAGGAAGGGCCGGACTGGTATCTCCGTGTGCTCATCGACAAGGACGGCACCATGGACACCGACACCTGTGCCGAAGTGTCCCACGCGCTGGACCCCATCCTCGATGAGGCAGACCCCATCGACCAGAGCTATTATCTCGAGGTGGGCAGCCCCGGCCTTGGCCGCAAGCTGACCCGCCCGGAGCACTACGAGGCACTCAAGGGCGAGAAGATCGGCGTCAAGCTCATCCGCCCCACCGCCGACGGCGTGCGCGAGTTTGCCGGCATCCTGAAAGGCCGCGAGGGCAGCACCGTCACGGTCGAGACGGAGAACGGCCCGGTGAGCTTTGAGGTGAACGCCGCATCCGGCGTCCATCTCTGTGATGACGAACATCTGTTTGACTGAGAACAGCCCTCCCGGCGGGAGAGCCAAAGATGAATCGAGAAAAGATACCATTATAAACTAGGAGGAACCCGAAAAATGGCAGCAGCGAACAACGAATTTTTTGAAGCTCTCTCCATGCTGGAGCACGAGCGCGGCATCACCGCGGAGTACCTGATCGAAAAGATCAAGGCTGCGATCGTCATCGCCGTGAAGAAGAACTACGAGGTCGAGGACGACCACGTCATGGTCGAAATCGACCCCAGCACCGGCAAGTTCAACGTCGCCCTCATCCAGGACGTCGTGGCCGATGAAGACTGGTACGACGAGCACAGCGAGATCGGCATCACCGAGGCTCAGCACATCCGCAAGAGCTATCAGGTGGGCGACCGCGTCGTGACCCCCCTCAAGACCAAGGACTTTGGCCGCATCGCCGCCCAGACCGCAAAGCACGTCATCCGTCAGGGCATCCGTGAGGCCGAGCGCAGCCAGCAGCTGAGCGAGATCCAGTCCCGCGCCCACGACATCGTGCAGGCCACCGTCACCCGCGTTGACCCCGAGAAGGGCATCGTTGCCCTCGACCTGGGCAAGGGCGGCGAGGCCATCCTGCCCCGCAACGAGCAGGTCCCCGGCGAGGTCTACACCGAGGGCCAGATGCTGCAGGTCTACATCGTGGATGTCGTGGCAAGCGAGCGCGGCCCCCGCGTCATGATCAGCCGCACCCACCCCGGCCTCGTCAAGCGCCTGTTCGAGCTGGAAGTGCCTGAGATCTACGACGGCACCGTCGAGGTCAAGGCCATCAGCCGCGAGGCCGGTGCCCGCACCAAGATGGCTGTCTGGTCCAAGGACGCCAACGTCAACCCCGTCTCTGCCTGCATCGGCCCTCACGGCGACCGTGTGGCCGCTGTTGTCGAGAAGCTGGGCGGCGAGAAGATCGACATCGTGAAGTGGAGCGAGGACATCTCCGAGTTCATCTCCGCAGCTCTCAGCCCCGCAAAGGTGGTCAAAGTCGAGCTGCTGCCCGGCGAGACCCGCTCCTGCCGCGTGACCGTGCCGGACCAGCAGCTGAGCCTTGCCATCGGCAACAAGGGCCAGAACGCCCGTCTGTGCGCCCGCCTGACCGGCTACAACATCGACATCCGCCCCGAGAGCGGTTACTACGGCGAGGAAGAGCCGAAGGCTGCCGAGGCTGAGAAGACCGAAGACACCGCCGCAGAATAAGCGCGGAACACCTGCCGAAGGAGGGAAAACCGGATGGCACAAAAGAAGATCCCTGCCCGCCAGTGCATCGGCTGTCTGACCAGCCGCCCCAAGAAGGAACTGGTGCGTGTGGTGCGCGCACCCAGCGGAGAGATCAGCATCGACCCCGTGGGCAAGAAGCCCGGCCGCGGTGCTTACCTCTGCCCGGATGCCGCCTGCCTTGCAAAGGCAAAAAAGAAGAAGGCGCTGGAGCGCTGCTTTGAGCAGCCGGTCCCCGCCGAGGTATACGATGCACTGGCCCAGCAGCTGGCCAGTGTGGAAGCAGAAAAGGAGGCCGACCGCGATGGCAAAGAAGCATAACGCCCCCGCAAAACCGGCCCTTGAGCCGAATGAGGCCCTGTTCCAGGCCGTGAGCCTCTGCCGCAAGGCGGGCGCTCTGACCATGGGCTTTGACGCGGTGGAAGACGCCGTCGTCAAGGGCAAGGCATGGCTCGTGATGACTGCGTCCGACGCCAGCCCCAAGACCGTGCAGCGGCTCAACTACGCTGTGGGCGATATGGTGGACGTCATCCCCATGCCGCTGACACAGGATAAGCTGGCTGACATCAGCCGCAAACCGGTGGCCATTTATGCCGTCACCGACCGCAACCTCGCCAAGCTCTGCTTTGACCGGCTGACGGCGTGCGGAGCGATTCAAACTGAGGAGGATATGAGCGAATGACCGTAAAATATAAAGTGAGCGATTTTGCAAAGGACCTGAGCATCTCTGCCAAGAAGGTCCTCGACGAGCTGAACGCCATGGGCAGCACCGGCAAGAAGAACAGCTCCACTCTGGAAGAGAACGAGCTGAACTACCTGCTGGAGAAGTTCAGCAAGGACAACAGCGTCAAGAGCCTGGACGAGTTCCTGAACAGCGCCAAGGCTCCCAAGGCTGAGCCGAAGCCCGCCGAGAAGAAGGCAGAGCCCAAGGCCGAAAAGAAGCCCGAGGCTCCCAAGGCTCCCAAGGCTGAGCCCGCAGTGGCCGAGGCAAAGCCCGCTGCCAAGCAAAACAACAAGAAGAACGAGCAGCACAAGAAGCGCGAGGAGAAGACCGTCTCCCTGAGCGAGCTGGCCCGTGAGACCGGCGCAAAGGCTACGGCTGCTTCCGCTCAGTCCGTCTCTGTCCGCCGCGAGGACAATCAGGTCACCGTCGATACCCGCACCGTCGATATGAACGTGGACCGCTTCGATGCCCGTTACGATGATCTGGCTTCCACCAAGAACACCGAGAACCGCCGCAAGCCCACCCCCCAGGGCAACAAGCAGAAGTTCACCCAGCGCGGCCAGCGCCAGCGCCAGCAGTTCCAGAAGGGCAAGCGCGAGACCGAGTTCGAGCGCCTGCAGCGCATCCAGCTGGAAAAGGCCCGCAACGCCCAGCTGAAGGTGCTGATCCCCGACGAGATCACCGTCGGCGAGTTGGCTGCCCGCCTGAAGCAGCAGGCCGGCAAGGTCATCGCCAAGTTCATGCAGATGGGCGAGATGCATGCCATCAACGACGTCATCGATTTCGATACCGCCGCTCTGGTGGCCGAGGAGTTCCACGCCAAGGTCGAGAAGGAAGTCCACGTCACCATCGAGGAGCGCCTGTTCACCCAGGAAGAGGATTCTCAGGACGATCTCGTCACCCGTCCCCCGGTCGTCTGCGTCATGGGCCACGTTGACCACGGCAAGACCAGTATCCTGGACGCTATCCGCAAGACCAACGTCACCGCAGGCGAGGCCGGCGGCATCACTCAGGCCATCGGTGCATATCAGGTCAAGGTCAACGACAGCCTCATCACCTTCCTGGATACCCCGGGCCACGAGGCGTTCACCTCCATGCGCGCCCGCGGTGCCAACATGACCGATATTGCAGTTCTGGTCGTCGCCGCCGATGACGGCATCATGCCCCAGACGGTCGAGTCCATCAACCACGCCAAGGCCGCCAACGTCAAGCTCATCGTGGCCATGAACAAGATGGATAAGCCCACCGCCAACCCCGAGCGCGTGATGGAGGGCCTGACCAAGTACGGCATCATCACCGAGGACTGGGGCGGCGACGTCGCCTGCATCCCCGTCTCTGCTCTGACCGGCATGGGCATCAACGACCTGCTGGAGCGCATCGCTCTGGAAGCTGAGGTCATGGAGCTGAAGGCCAACCCCAACCGCCGTGCCAAGGGCGCTGTCGTCGAGGCTCGTCTGGACAAGGGCCAGGGCCCCATCGCTACCATTCTGGTGCAGAACGGCACCCTCCACTCCGGCGATGTCATCATCGCCGGTACCGCCGTGGGCCGTGTGCGTACCATGCGCAGCGACAAGGGCATTCTGCTGAACGACGCCGGCCCCTCCACTCCTGTGGAGATCACCGGTCTGACCGCTGTGCCTGAGGCCGGCGACCTGTTCGAGGCCGTCGAGGACGAGCGTCTGGCCCGTGAGCTGGCCGAGCAGCGCATCGCTGCCGCCAAGGAGAAGCAGTTCTCCGCCTTCCAGAAGGTCACGCTGGATAACCTGTTCAGCCAGATGGCTCAGAACGATATGAAGGAGCTGGCCATCGTCGTCAAGGCTGACGTGCAGGGCTCCGCCGAGGCTGTCAAGCAGAGCCTCGAGAAGATCTCCAACGACGAGGTCCGCGTCCGCGTCATCCACGCCGGCGTCGGCGCCATCAGCAAGTCCGACGTTGACCTGGCCGACGCATCCAACGCCATCATCATCGGCTTCAACGTCCGCCCTGACAACGTGGCGAAGGAAGAGGCCGCTGCCACCAAGGTCGAGATGCGTATGTACCGCGTCATCTATGACGCCATCAACGACGTCACCGACGCTATGAAGGGTATGCTGGCTCCCAAGTTCCGCGAGGTGTCTCTGGGCGAGCTGCAGGTCCGTCAGGTCTACAAGATCTCCAATGTCGGCACCGTCGCAGGCTGCCGTGTCACCAGCGGCAAGATCACCCGCGACAGCAAGGTGCGTGTCGTCCGTGACGGCATCGTCATCACGGAGGACGAGATCGCATCTCTGAAGCGCTTCAAGGACGACGCCAAGGAAGTGGCCGAGGGCTACGAGTGCGGCGTCACTCTGGCAAAGTTTGCCGACGTCAAGGAAGGCGACGTCTACGAGGCCTTCAAGATGGAAGAATACCGCGACTAAGAGTTGAAGCTGCTGTTATCATCGCCCCCCGGGCGGTGATAACGGGCTTTTCAGAGGAGAAACTATGTCTCAGAAAAATATGGGCCGTCTGGCGCAGGACATGAAGCGTGAGCTCATCGCCATCATCGGACGGCTGAAAGACCCGCGGCTGGAGGGCGGTCTGCTGACCGTCACCCGGCTGGATGTGACGCCCGACTTGGATGTGGCGAAGGTCTATGTGAGCGTGATGGGCCGTGAGGACGGCCCCAAGCCCGCCATCGAGGCCCTGAACCGCGCCGCAGGCCATGTGCGCACCGAAGTGAGCAAGAAAATGCACATCCGCAAGGCACCTCGCTTCATCTTTGTGGAGGACGACGGTGCCGCCTATGCAGCCCACATCAATGAGCTGCTCCGCACGCTGAATGTGAACGGTGACGCTGAGGACTCTCAGCCCGCCGAGACCGAGGAATAAATCCAGCGCTGCGGAAAGGATGGATCCATCAAATGACAGAACAGCTCAATGTGCAGCAGATGGCCGAGCGCCTCTGTGCTGCGGACAACATTCTGGTCCTGTGTCATAAAAACCCGGACGGCGACACCATCGGCTGCGGCAGCGCCCTCTGCCACGCGCTCAAGGCGCTGGGCAAGACGGCAGCTGTCCTCTGCTCCGATGCAGTGCCTTCCCGCTACAGCTTTACTGCACCGGTGCCGTTCCGGGGCGAGTTTGAGCCCAAGACCGTTGTGGCTGTGGATGTTGCCAGCGTGCAGCTCTTTGGAGAAAACAACGGTGTGCCGCAGTATACCCGCCACGTCGATCTCTGCATCGACCACCATACGGGCAACAGCGGCTATGCGGATTTCACCCTGCTGGACGGCAATGCGGCCGCAACGGCAGAGCTTCTGTATGAGGTCATCAGCGAGATGGGCGTGGAGATCACCCCCCTCATCGCCAACTGCCTCTACACCGGCCTCGCTACGGACACCGGCTGCTTCCGATTCTCTTCCACCACTGCCAACACCCACCTCGTGGCTGCAAAGCTCATTCTGGCCGGTGCGCAGGTGGAGGAGCTGAACACCCTGCTCTTCGACACCAAACCCCGGGAGCGGATGGAGGCGGAGCGTATCGCCCGCAACCATCTGGAATATCATCTTGAGGGCCGCTGCGCCCTGATGTATCTGACCCGGGACGAGATCGAGCAGAGCGGCGTGGACCCGGCTGACCTGGAAGAGCTGACCAGCCTGCCCATCAGCATCGAGGGGGTCAAAGTGGGCCTGCTGCTCCGTCAGCAGCCCGGCGGCAGCTACCGCATCAGCGTGCGCGCCGCCAAGGGCGTGGACGCCTGCGCCATCGCACGGCGTCTGGGCGGCGGCGGCCACACCCGCGCAGCGGGCTGTGAGCTGCTGGGCAACCTCGACAACGCCAAGAGCGCCATTCTGGCCGAAGTGGAGGCGGAACTCGACCGCCCCGAGACGCAGGAGGAAAGCTGATGCAGGGCATCCTTATCGTAGATAAGCCGATGGAGTGGACCAGCTTTGACGTCATCGCCAAGCTGCGCGGCATCCTCGGCACCCGCAAGCTGGGCCACAGCGGTACGCTGGACCCCATGGCCACCGGCGTTCTGCCGGTGTTCTGCGGCGGAGCCAGCAAGGCTGTGGACCTTCAGCTCGACCACACCAAGACCTACTGCGCCCGGCTGCGGCTGGGGATGCAGACCGACACCGGCGACATCACCGGCACCGTGCTGGAAACAGCCCCGGTGACGGCGGGGGAGGCCGAGCTGCTGGCCGTTCTGCCCCGGTTCCTCGGCCCCCAGATGCAGACGCCGCCCATGTACTCGGCGGTCAAGATCAACGGCCAGCCCCTCTATAAGCTGGCCCGCGAGGGCGTCACGGTGGAGCGGAAGGCCCGCCCCATCGAGATCCTGGACATCCGGTACGGCGGCAGCCCGGTGGAGAACGAATACGTCCTCACCGTCCGCTGCTCCAAGGGGACGTATATCCGCACTCTGTTGGAGGACATTGCCGCCGCTATGGGCCAGAAAGGCACCATGAGCGCTCTGCGCCGCACGACGGCGGGTGTCTACACCGAGGCCGACGCCCACACGCTGGAAGAGATACAGGCGGCAAAGGACGCAGGCCCCGAGGCACTGCAGGCTTTGATGCTGCCGGTGGAGAGCGTGTTCGAGAGCCTGCCTCTGCTGGTGGCAGAGCCAAGGGTGGAGCAGCACCTGTACAACGGCTGCCCCACCAGCCGCTATCCGGCGGCAGATGGCCGCTACCGTGTCCGCAATGCCGAGGGTCAGTTCCTGGGCCTTGCGAACATCACCGGCGGCGTGCTCAAGGTCGAAAAACTCTTTGTAGAGAGGAATTAAAGAACATTCATGCAGATCTATTCACAGCTTGCGCCGCTTGCGCTGGGCGGTGCCCACGGCTCTGCTGTGGCAATGGGCTTTTTTGACGGCATCCACATCGGCCACCGCGCGGTCATCAATGGCGCAGTGGAGTGGGCCAGGGCCCATGGCGCGGCACCGGCAGTGTTCACTTTCCGCCTGCCCACCGAAAACAAGATGAAGGGCAAGCGCCTGCTCTCCACCGAGGACAAGCACGCCCTCATCGCCAGCCTCGGCGTGGAGCACTATCTCTGCCCCGATTTCGAGGAGATCAAGGCCATGACGCCGGAGCAGTTCGTGCTGGGCATCATCCGGGACTGCAACGCCCGGGCGCTGTTTTGCGGCGAGAACTTCACCTTCGGGGCCAGGGCGGCAGGCACACCGGAGCTGCTGCGTCAGCTCTGCGAACCGCTGGGCGTGGAGGTAGTCGTCCTGCCGATGGCACAGTTTGAGGAGAAGCCTGTTTCCTCCACCCGCATCCGCACCGCGCTGGAAGGCGGGGACATCCCGGCGGCCAATGCCATGCTGGGGATGCCCTACGCCATCCGCTTCACGGTGCATCACGGGGCGGGCCTTGGCCGGACGCTGGGCGTGCCGACCATCAATCAGCTCTACCCGCAGGGCTTCCAGCTGCCCCGGTACGGCATCTATATCACCCGCACCAGGATAGGGGACAGGTGGTACCCCTCGGCCACCGGCCTTGGCACCCGGCCCACCGTCAACAGCGACGAGAGCAAGGTGACCTGCGAGACCTTCATCCCGGGCTTTACCGGCGACCTTTACGGCACCGACCCGGTGGTGGAGTTCCACGCCTACCTCAGCCCCAGCAAAAAGTTCGACACGCTGGAGGAGCTGCGCGAGTGCATCGACCACGCAGCCCAGCGCGCGCAGGAATACTTCGCGGAGTGAACTTTATGAAAAAACAAAACAGACCAGAAGGCCGTGTATGACATTCCGGAAAGCATGGGGGAAAGCCTGACGCTGCGATGTACCGGAACAAAGCCGAGATCAAAAAGGCTGTGGGCGGCATCATCCGCTGAATAAAACAAGAACGCACCTCACCAATGAAAGCCATCGGTGAGGTGCGTTTTTGCTTCGTCAGAAAGAGAGACCGGAAAAATAGAGGTGCTCCACCGTTTCCTTTTCGGCGGCGGAGAGGGACGTGTCTGCGGCCATGGCGGCGCGGATACTTTCCTGGGTATCCGGGTAGGAGCTGAGGGTGATGCAGGCTGTTTTGCTGTCAGCATCGAAGTGGAGGGCGTCGCGGCCTCGCGGTGTCCAGGCGTCCCAGCCCGGGGAACCGCTGGTCATGAAGCCGGCAAGCGCCTGCTTCAGCCGGGCCGAAAGGGCCTGCGCACCTGCTGAAGACAGATCAGCACAGGCAGAATAGCTGCTTTCGGACGAGAAGAGCGCCAGCGGCAGGCCGTGGAAGGAGCCGAGGCCCGGGATCGCCGTCTGACTGTCGGTCCCGCCGTAGTCGATGAGGCCAAGCCAGACCGGAGCACTGCCGCCCAGCGCTTCGGCGACAGCTTCGGTGCTGCTCCAGCGGCAGAGGGCTGAGCCGTATTTTACGGCATAGGCCCGGGCTGCGCTGGAAGCGGGCCGCAGGTCGTCCCGGACAAAGCCGCTGAATTCGGTGGCGCTGCTGAGCAGCAGGAGGGGGACAGCACTCCGTGCGTCCCGTGAGAGCACCACATCGTCTGCGTAAAGGATGGCTGGTTTGCCGAGGGCGGCAATGCGGGCCGGTTCGAGGCCGCAGAGCCATTCCCGGACGTCTGCCCCCGGCGTCAGCAGCCATTCGGCGGCGGAAGCCGTGTCAGCGGACAGCCCGTCTTCCACGGCCAGCGGCGCGAAATTTTCGGCCAGCTGACGGGCCGAAGCGTCCGGGTCGGCGAGGGACAGCCCGCCGGAGATGGCGGCGGCCTTCTGGAAGCGCCCACGGAAGAGCGGGCTGCCCGCAAGGGCCGCTGCCATCCGCCCGCCGTCAGAGAAGCCGCAGAGGGTGATGTTGTCGGCGTCGCCGCCAAAGCGGCGGATGTTGTCCCGCACCCAGTCCAGCGCCCGGGTGATGTCCAGCAGGGCAAAGTTTCCGGTGGCGTCCGGGTCAGCAGTGAGGGCGGGCAGGCAGTTCCACCCGAACAGCCCCAGCCGGTAGTTGAGCGCGACAAAGACGCAGCCCGCGTCCCGCACGAGTTCGCAGCCGGGCAGCTCGAGAGATGAGCCTGTGGAGGCGCTGCCGTGCAGATAGACGAGGACGGGCCGCTTTTTGGCCTCGGCGGAAGAATAAATGTCCAGTGTCAGGCAGTCCTCGGTGCCGAGGGGGAACGTGGTGTACTGGTAGGCCGCCGGGGCGGGGCTGGTGCAGTCCCGCACAGTGAGCCAGCAGGCGGGCTCCTGCGGCGCTGTCCAGCGGCTTTCGCCCGTGGGCGCGGCACCGTAGGGGATGCCGTACCAGCAGAGCAGGCCGTTTTCGCCCTCTCTGCCCTTCACCGGGCCGTACTGGGTCTGGCAGAGAGCAGAGACAGGGGAGAACAGGCCGTTTTCGGTTTCAGAAGAAGCCGCATCAGCCGGGAGGAGCGGGCTTGAAAGAACCGCTGCGGCGGCTGCGCTTCCTTTGAGGAAGCTGCGGCGGGAAAAGCAATGTGTCATTCGATCTACCTCTTTATTACAATAGACAGATTATAACATGATTTGACAGGAAAACAACATCCTTATTTTTGCGGATCTGTAAAAATTTTTCTTGCTTTTTACGTTGGTTTCTGTTATACTAGCCCTGTTACCGCGATACGGGGCTGGGAGTATGCCCACTCGGGAGTACCGTTTTCCCGCTGCTGTGTCGCTGGCAAATAAAAATTTTATAAAGAGGTACTGTTACTATGAACAAGCAGGAAGTTATGGCCAAAGTCGCTCTGACCGAGAAGGACACTGGCTCTCCCGAAGTCCAGGTCGCTCTGCTGACCGCTCACATCAACGAGCTGAACGAGCACCTGAAGAAGAACCCCAACGATCACCACAGCCGCCGCGGCCTGATGAAGATGGTCGGCCGTCGCCGCAATCTGCTGGCTTATCTCCAGAAGAAGGACATCGAGCGTTACCGTGCTCTGATCGCAACTCTGGGTCTGCGTAAGTAATAGAAAACAGAGGGCAGGTACCGCAAAGGGTGCCTGCCCTTTGCTCTTTTATGTTGGATTTTCCCTTGTATCCCAGGCACTGGAACAAATAGGCCGCTGCTGCGTGTTGCAGCAGTAAATCGAACGCCTGTGTGAAGCGGCACGGACGCTGGATTTATTGCTATGATGCGCGGCGGGCAGCCTTTTGGAATATCAAACGGACATAAGGAGGCAAACCAAATGGCAATCGAATTTGGTTCCCGCAAAGAAAACTTTGACAACTTCAAAGTTTACGAGACTACGCTGGCAGGCCGCCCCTTCAAGGTGGAGATGGGCAAGATGTGCGGCTTGTCCAACGCAAGCGCCCTCATCCGCTACGGCGAGACCTGCGTGATGTGCAACGTGGTCATGAGCCCCAAGCCCCGCGAGGGCGTCGATTTCTTCCCCCTGAACGTGGAGTACGAGGAAAAGCTCTACGCCGCAGGCCGCATCCCCGGCAGCTTCATGCGCCGTGAGGGCCGCCCCGGCGAGCGCGCCATCCTGACCAGCCGCGTCGTGGACCGTCCCATGCGCCCCCTGTTCCCGAAGGAGATGCGCAACGACGTCTGCATCACCATGACCGTCATGAGCCTGGACCCCGACTGCAGCCCTGAGATCGCCGGCATGATCGGCGCTTCTCTGGTCACCGCTGTGTCCGAGATCCCCTGGAACGGCCCCATCGGCGGCGTGCAGGTGGGTCTGGTGGACGGCGAGATCGTCCTGAACCCCACTCAGGAGCAGCGCAAGAAGAGCGACCTGGCCCTGACCGTCGCCGCCACCATGGACAAGATCGTCATGATCGAGGCCGGTGCCAATGAGGTCGATGAGGACACCATGCTGAACGCCATCAAGGCCGCTCATGTGGAGATCAAGAAGATCATCACCTTTATCAACGGCATCGTGGCCGAGCGCGGCAAGCCGAAGATCGATTTCCAGGTCGTGGGCCTCGATATGGACCTGTTCCACGCCATCAAGGAGAAGTATCTCGACGACTTCAAGGCCGCCATGGATACCGACGACAAGAATGTGCGTGATGCCGCCCTGCTGCCCATCATGGACAAGATCGCCGAGGAGTACCCCGACCTGACCGAGGCCGACCTCGACCTCGTCAGCTACAAGATGCAGAAGTACGTCGTCCGCCGCTGGCTGCTGGACGAGGGCAAGCGCGTGGATGGCCGCGGCATCAACGAGATCCGCCCGCTGGCCGCAGAAGTCGGCATCCTGCCCCGTGTGCATGGCTCCGGTATGTTCACCCGCGGCCAGACCCAGGTGCTCACCACCTGCACCCTCGGCGGTACGAAGGACAACCAGCTCATGGATGACCTGACCGACGAGCAGACCAAGCGCTACATCCATCACTACAATTTCCCGCCGTACTCCGTCGGCGAGGCCCGCGCACCCCGCAGCCCCGGCCGCCGCGAGATCGGCCACGGCGCACTGGCTGAGCGCGCTCTCCTGCCTGTGCTGCCCTCTCTGGAAGAGTTCCCCTACACCATCCGCTGCGTGTCTGAGGTCCTCTCTTCCAACGGCTCCACCTCTCAGGCTTCCATCTGCGGCTCCACGCTGGCTCTGATGGACGCAGGCGTCCCCATCAAGGCTCCTGTCGCCGGCATCTCCTGCGGCCTCATCACTGAGGGCGACCGCTGGATGACCATGCTGGACATTCAGGGCGTCGAGGACTTCCACGGCGACATGGACTTCAAGGTCGGCGGCACCCGCAAGGGCATCACCGCCATCCAGATGGATATTAAGATCGACGGCCTGACCTACGACATCATCGCCGAGGCCTTCGAGAAGTGCCGCAAGGGCCGCCTGTATATCCTGGACGAGATCATCAAGCCCGTCATCGCCGAGCCGCGCCACGAGCTGAGCCGCTACGCTCCCAAGATGTTCAGCATGATGATCCCCACCGATAAGATCAAGGACGTCATCGGCAAGGGCGGCAAGGTCATCCAGGACATCTGCGCCACCTGCAACTGCAAGATCGACGTGCAGGAGGACGGCCACGTCTTCGTCTCCGCTGTGGACCAGGAGGACGCAAAGCGCGCCATCTTCACCATCAGGACCATCGTGGAAGACCCCGAGATCGGTGCCATCTACAAGGGCAAGGTCACCCGTCTGATGAACTTCGGTGCCTTCGTCGAGATCGCTCCGGGCAAGGAGGGCCTCGTCCACATCTCCAAGCTGGACACCAAGCGTGTCGAGCGGGTGGAGGATGTTGTTGCTGTGGGTGATGCCATCGTCGTCAAGGTGACGGACATCGACCAGCAGGGCCGCATCAACCTGAGCCGCCGCGACGCCATCCTGGCTCTCGAAGCCAAGAAGGCACAGCAGGAGCAGGGTTGATCGATCGCTTCTGAATATGCCCCCGCGCACACAGCGCGGGGGCATATTTTGTCTCATGGGGGAAGGATCTTCAATTCCCTACTGAAAAAGTTTGTTTTAGGGGGTTGACAAATCCCGTCGAGGCGAGTACAATAAACGCAATATCACTAAAATGGCTGTGAAGAGAAGAGTAAGCTTTCGCATGAGCCTTACCAGAGAGCCCGGCAGGTGGAAAAGGGCAGGAAACAGGGAGCCGAAAATGGTCTCGGAGCTGCGCGGACGAAGAGCAAGAGCACTAGTCCGCGACGGGTGCGCCCGTTAAAGCGTCCGGCTGTAAGCAGAAAAAATTCTGCCGCAGTTTTGAGGCAGTGTCCGCGAGGATGCTGTGAACCAAGGTGGTACCACGGAAGTTTCAGGCCTCCGTCCTTGTGCAGCGCAGAGCTGGCAGGGACGGGGGCTTTTTTGATGCTTCCGTTCAAGGCGGGCGCGGACTGTGCCGCGCCGCCGCTGTACATTCTATTGATCCAATAATAGAGAGGGAACAAAACTATGATTACTCGTCGTGATTTTCTGAAAGTTACCGGTGTCGCAGCCGCTGCTGCTGCCCTGACCGCCTGCGGCGGCTCTTCTTCCACCGCAAGCTCTGCTGCTTCCAGCACTGCCGCTTCTTCTGAGGCTGCTTCCGCTGCAGCAAAGCTGGACAAGGTGAAGGTCGCTGTCCCCAACGACACCACCAACGAGGCCCGCGCTCTGACCCTGCTGGAGAAGAACGGCTTCTTCAAGCTGAAGGCTGACGCCGGCCTGACCGCTACCAAGAACGACATCGAGGAGAACCCCCTGAACGTCACCGTCGATGAGGTCGAGGCTGCTCAGGTCCCCAACGTCCTGCAGGATGAGGACTACGCTGTCATCAACTCCAACTACGCCATCTCCGCTGGTCTGGACCCCATGACCGACGCTCTGGCAATGGAGGACGGCTCTTCTGCTTACGTCAATGTTCTGGTCTGCAAGGAGGGCAACGAGAACGAGCCCAAGATCAAGGCCCTCGTCGCCGCTCTGCAGAGCCAGCAGGTCAAGGACTTCATGGATGAGAACTACAAGGGCGCTGTCGTCTCCGTCGTCGAGACCCCGACCGATGGCTATGACGCTTCCATCGACTACGATGCACTGAACGGCGAGACCGTCAGCTGCGCTGCTACTCCCGCTCCCCACTGCGAGGTCCTGGAGGTCTGCAAGGACATTCTGGCCGCTAAGGGCATCACTCTGGACATCCAGGAGTACGACGACTATGTGATCCCCAACACCATCGTCGAGGACGGCCAGTGCGACACCAACTACTTCCAGCATCAGCCGTATCTGGATAACTTCAACGAGGAGAAGGGTACCCATCTGGTGACCGTCGCCGGCATCCACGTCGAGCCCATGGGCATCTACGGCGGCAAGCAGGACAGCCTGGCACCGATTCAGGGTTAAGCAAACTCCCCCAGTCACCTTGCGGTGACAGCCCCCTCGGGGAGGGGGCCTTTGCCTGACTGTTCTGTTTCAGGCTCCCTCCATGAGGGAGCTGGCAAACCCGCAAGGGTTTGACTGAAGGAGTTTATTCAACAGCAAGGAGTAATTTCTGTGATCGAGATCAAACACCTTTCCAAGACCTTCCAGATGAAGGACGGCGCGGTGAATGCGCTGAAGAACATTGACCTGACCATCCCCGATGGCTCCATCTACGGCATCATCGGTATGTCGGGCGCGGGCAAATCCACGCTGGTGCGCTGCATCAATCTGCTGGAACGCCCCACCGAGGGCAGTGTTGTCATCGACGGCACCGCGATGGAGACCCTGTCTCCCGCAGCCCTGCGTGAGCGCCGCCGCGACATCACCATGATCTTCCAGCAGTTCAATCTGCTGATGCAGCGCAGCTGCCTGAAGAACATCTGCTTCCCGATGGAGCTTGCGGGCGTGAAGAAGGCCGATGCCGAAAAGCGCGCCAGGGAGCTGCTGGAAATGGTGGGCCTGCCCGATAAGGCCAACGCCTACCCGGCCCAGCTCTCCGGCGGCCAGAAACAGCGCATCGCCATTGCCCGTGCGCTGGCCACCAACCCCAAAGTCCTGCTCTGCGATGAGGCCACCAGTGCGCTGGACCCCAACACGACCCACGCCATCCTGACCCTCATCAAGGACATCAACAAGAAGCTGGGCATCACCGTGGTGGTCATCACCCACCAGATGAGTGTTGTGGAAGAGATCTGCGACTCCGTCGCCATTCTGGACGGCGGCGTGGTCGTGGAGCAGGGTGAGGTGCGCGAGATCTTCGCGAATCCCAAGACGGCTGCGGCCAGGCGCCTCGTCGCCCCCAACGGCGGCAGCGCAGCCCGCGACCTCTCGAGCTTTGCGCCCGACGATCACGTGGTCCGTGTTACGTTCAATGGTTCGTCCGCCGCAAAGCCGCTGGTGGCGAGCCTTGCTGCGGAGAAGGGCATCCTCGTGTCTGTGCTCAGCGCCGACACCCGCGATTTGAGCGGCCAGTGCTACGGCTCCATGCTGCTCAAACTTCCCCGCGATACCGAACAGGCAAAGCAGGCTGCGGCCTATATGCGCAGCCAGAATGGTGTGACCGTTGAGGAGGTGACTGGAGAATGAGCTTTGCAGATTATGGCTTCGCCATTTGGGAGACGTTCTACGTGACCGTCCTCTCCACGGCATTTTCTCTGGTTCTGGGCCTGCCGCTGGGCGTTCTGCTGGTGGCTGGCGATAAGGACGGCGTCCTGCCCCTGCCGGGCTGGCTGATGCACATCCTGAACATCATCATCAACATCCTGCGCAGCGTGCCGTTCCTGATTTTGATGATCTGCGTCTTCCCGCTGACCCGTGCCATTGTGGGCACCACCGTCGGCACCAAGGCCACCATCGTTCCGCTGGTGGTCGCAGCCTTCCCCTTCGTGGCCCGTCTGGTGGAGACCAGTCTGCGTGAGCTGGACGAGGGCGTCGTGGAAGCTGCCCAGAGCATGGGCGCGACTCCCTTCCAGATCATCACCAAGGTCATGATCCCCGAGTGTCTGCCCGGCCTCATTTCCAGCATGACCACTGCCCTGACGACCATCCTCGGCTACTCGGCCATGTCCGGCGTCATCGGCGGCGGCGGTCTGGGCAAGATCGCTCTGTCCTACGGCTACTACCGCTACCAGACCAACATCATGATCGTCTGCGTCGTGCTGCTGGTGCTCATGGTGCAGGTGTTCCAGACCGTCGGCACCTTCTGGGCGACCAGGAGCGATAAGCGGCTGAGAAAGTAAGTTTCTGCTTCCTGCAGGGAATAAAATTTAACGAATCGATTCCCCGCAGGAGGCTCATGCTCCTGCGGGGAATTGTGCTATACAGACAAACCCAGTAAAGGAGTATGTTGCAATGAACCGTGATACCATCTGCGTGCAGGGCGGCTACACCCCCGGCAACGGCGAACCCCGCCAGATCCCCATCATCCAGTCCACTACGTTCAAGTACGCTACCAGCGAGGACATGGGCAAGCTGTTCGACCTCGAGGCCGACGGCTACTTCTACTCCCGCCTGCAGAACCCCACCTGCGACATGGTGGCGAAAAAGATCTGCGAGCTGGAAGGCGGCACCGCCGCCATGCTGACGTCCAGCGGTCAGGCCGCCAACTTCTTTGCGCTGTTCAATCTCTGTGAGGCAGGCGACCACATCGTGGCGTCCAGCACCATCTACGGCGGCACCTTCAACCTCATCTCCGTCACCATGAAGAAGATGGGCATTACCGCCACCTTCGTGGACCCGCTGTGCAGCGAGGAAGAGCTGGATGCCGCGTTCCAGCCCAACACCAAGGTCGTGTTTGGTGAGACCATCGCCAACCCTGCCCTCACCGTGCTGGACATCGAAAAGTTCGCCAAGGCCGCACACGCCCACGGCGTACCGCTCATCGTGGACAACACGTTCCCCACACCGGTCAACTGCCGCCCCTTCGAGTGGGGCGCCGACATCGTGACCCACTCCACCACCAAGTACATGGACGGCCATGGCGCTGTGCTGGGCGGTGCCATCGTGGACGGCGGCAAGTTCGACTGGATGGCCCACGCCGAGAAGTTCCCCGGCCTGTGTACTCCCGATGAGAGCTATCATGGCATCACCTACGCGGAGCGCTTCGGCAAAGAGGGGGCTTTCATCACCAAGGCCACTGCACAGCTCATGCGCGACTTCGGCTCGATGCAGTCCCCCATGAACGCCTATATGCTGAACCTCGGTCTTGAGAGCCTCCACGTCCGGATGCAGCGCCACTGCGCCAACGGCATGGCCGTCGCAAAGTTCCTTGAGGCTCACCCGAAAGTGGCCTATGTCAACTACTGCGGCCTCGAGTCCAGCCCTTACCATGCACTGGCCGAGAAGTATCTGCCCAACGGCAGCTGCGGCGTCGTCTCCTTCGGCCTGGCCGGCGGCCGCGAAGCCGCCAGCACCTTTATGAAGGAGCTGAAGCTTGCCGCCATTGAGACCCACGTTGCCGATGCCCGCACCTGCTGCCTGAACCCGGCTTCCAGCACCCATCGCCAGATGAACGACGAGCAGCTGGCCGCTGCCGGTGTGCCTGCTGAGCTGGTGCGGATGAGCTGCGGCCTCGAGAGCAGCGAAGACCTCATCGCCGATATTGCACAGGCGCTGGATCAGATCTAAGAAACACGGTCAGCGCCATCTGCCGGTTTCGGCCCCTTCCCGTGAAAAAAGCGTCTCCGGATGCAGATAAAAACTTCCCGCTAAAACCGTCAAAAGGAGCAACTACGCTATGCCGCTGATCATCCCCAAGACTCTTCCCGCCTACGATGCCCTCTACGAGGAAAACGTCTTCGTCATGCACCGGGAACGGGCGCTCTCCCAGCACATCCGTCCGCTGGAGATCCTCATCCTGAACCTCATGCCGACCAAGATCGCCACCGAGACCCAGATCGCCCGCCTGCTGGCCAATACGCCCATTCAGGTCCACATGACCCTGCTGCAGACGGCCAGCCATGCGGCGACCCATGTCTCTGCGGCCCACCTCGAGGCGTTTTATAAGACCTTCGACGAGGTGAAGAACAACCGCTATGACGGCATGATCATCACCGGTGCGCCTGTGGAGAAGATCGACTTTGAACAGGTGGATTACTGGCAGGAGCTGTGCGAGATCATGGACTTCAGTGAGACGAACGTCTACTCCACCCTTCATGTCTGCTGGGGCGCACAGGCGGGACTTTATTACCACTATGGCATCCGCAAGCAGCTTCTCGACCAGAAGATGTTCGGCGTCTTTGAGCATAAAGTCACCCGTCCCTCGAACCCGCTGGTGCGCGGCTTCGATGAGGTGTTCTACGCCCCTCACAGCCGCCACACCGGCATCAGCCGGGAGGATGTGCTGAACTGCAAGGCCCTGCGCATCCTCGCCGAGAGCGACGAGGCCGGCCCCTTCCTGATGAGCACCGAGAATGGACGGCAGATCTTCGTCACCGGCCACCCGGAGTACGACAAGTACACGCTGGACGCCGAGTACAAGCGGGATGTCGGCAAGGGCCTGCCCATCGCGGTGCCAAAGAACTATTACCCCAACGACGACCCCGAGCAGCCGCCTCTCTTCCGCTGGCGTGCTCACGCACACCTGCTGTATGAGAACTGGCTGAACTACTACGTCTACCAGAATACGCCCTACGACCTGGGCGCGATCAGCAAGGTGGAGCACGAGGAAGAATAAGATCAGCCCTCTCCGTCTGGTGAGGAGGGGGCATTTTTGTAAGGAGAATACTTATGGGAATCGAAGCAAAATGGAAGAGCCGGGGCATCCGGGTAGGCAAACTGCCCTGTGGGCCGCTGGACAAGATAAGCGATGTGCCGGGCGTGACGGTGGGTCACTGCACACTGGCGGACGGCGAGGTCCAGACCGGCGTGACCGCGCTGCTGCCTCATCAGGGCGATATTTTCCACGATAAAGTGATGGCGGCCAGCCATGTCATCAACGGCTTCGGCAAGACCACCGGCCTTGTCCAGATCGACGAGCTGGGAACGCTGGAAACGCCCATCCTCTTCACCAATACCCTCAGCGTAGGTACTGTGGAGACAGCGCTGGTGAAGTATATGCTGGATAAGAACCCCGACATCTGCGAGACTACCGGCAGCGTCAACCCGGTGGTCTGCGAGTGCAACGACAGCGGCCTCAACGACATCCGGGGCCTCCACGTTACGGAAGAAAATGTGCGGGCCGCGCTGGCCGACTGCCGCGCCGATTTCGCCGAGGGCGCTGTGGGCGCGGGCCGGGGAATGCGCTGCCACGGCCTGAAGGGCGGCATCGGCTCGGCCTCCCGTGTGGTGGAGCTGGACGGGAAACAGTACACCATTGGTGCGCTGGTGCTCTCCAACCACGCCGTCTTCGATGACCTCGTAGTGGCAGGCACCCCCATCCAGAGCCTGCTGGACGCCCACATCCCGCCCCACGAGGACAAGGGCTCCATCATCACGGTGCTGGCGACGGACATCCCCTTGAGTGAGCGCCAGCTGCGGCGGCTCTGCCACCGGGCGCTGGTGGGCCTGTCCCGCACCGGCTCTTTCTGCGGCAACGGCTCCGGCGAGATCGTCATTGCCTTCACCACCGCCAACCGGGTGCCGCACTACTCCGAAAAGGCCATCCTGCCGATGGGTATGGTCCACGATGACGCCATCAATCCGCTGTTCCGGGCGGTGGCTGAGTGCGTGGAGGAAAGTGTGCTGAGCAGTCTGCTCCATGCCGAGACGGTCACGGGCTATCACGGCCGGACGGTCAGATGTCTGAGTGATCTGCTCGACGAGAAATAAAAAAATGGGAAGCGCTTTTGTGCTTCCCATTTTTCATAGTATTATCTGCGGGGCTTCCGCGTCGGCTTTTTCTTCCGCACGCTGTAGCCGAAGGTCCCCAGCTTTTTGCCCAGAGCCAGATATTCGCCGTGGCTGTAGACAATGAGCCTGGCCTTGTCGAGGCAGAGCTTACCGTTCTCGTCCAGCAGGCTCTCGTCCACGTCGCAGGCCACCACTTCGGCAAGGAAGAGGTCGTGGCTGCCCAGCGGGAGGACCTGCGTGACCCTGCACTCGAGGTTGACGGGGCTTTCTTCGAGGATGGGGCAGTCCGTCAGCACCGAGCCGGGGGCAGAATGGAGTTTGCAGGCCGCGAATTTATCAAAGTCCCGGCCGCTCCTGACGCCGCACCAGTCCACCGACTTCACCAGTGCCTCGGTGGGCAGGTTGATGGCAAACTGGCCGCTCTCCCTGATGAGGTGGTGGCTGTACCGCTCGGGGCGGACGCTGATGGATACCATGCTGGGCTGGGTGCAGATGGTGCCGGTCCAGCCGATGGTGATGAGGTTGGGCTTGTCCAGCCCGCCGCAGGAGACCAGCACCGGCGGCTCCGGGTTCAGGAGGGTGCTGCCTTTCCAGCTCTGTTTGCTCATCCGTGATACTTCCTTTCGTAGGGAGCCCATGTGCGCTCGCTGATGATGTAGCGGGGGCGGGCCTTGGTCTCCATATAGATCTTGCCGACGTATTCGCCGATGACGCCCAGACACACCAGCTGGACGCCGCCCATGAAGCAGACGATGCAGATGGTGGAGGCCCAGCCCGCCACAGCGCTGCCCAGAACAGCCTGCACGATGGCCCAGATGACACCGATGAAGCTGATGAGGCTGACCACGATGCCTGCGCCGGTGATGAGGCGGATGGGCTTGTTCGACAGGCTGGTGATGCCGTCGAAGGCGAGGGCCAGCATCTTGCTGAGGGGATAGTGGCTCTCGCCGGCCAGACGCTCGTGGCGCTCGTAGTAGACAGTGTCGCTGGGGTAGCCCACCAGCGGCACCATGCCCCGCAGGAAGATGTTCACCTCGCGGTAGTCGGCGAAGCTCTCCAGCACCCGGGCGCTGATGAGCCGGTAGTCGGCGTGGTTGAAGACGATGTCTGCGCCCAGCGCGTTCATCACATGGTAGAAGCCCTCGGCGGTGAACCGCTTGAAGAAGGTGTCGGTGTCCCGGCGGCTGCGCACGCCGTAGACTACCTCGGCGCCGTCGAGATACTTTTTGACCATCTCGTCCATGGCGTTGATGTCGTCCTGACCGTCGCAGTCGATGGAGATGGTGATGTCGCAGCTGCCGCTGTGGAGCGCCTCCATCAGCCCGGCCAGCACGGCGTTCTGGTGGCCGCGGTTCCGGCTCTGGGAGATGCCGATGAAGTGCTCATCCTCAGAGGCGAACTTCTGGATGAGGGACCAGGTGGCGTCGCGGGAGCCGTCGTTGACGAAGAGCACCCGGCTCTTCTCGCTGATAAGGCCCGCTGCGGCGAGGTCGTTTATCTTTTTCAGGAACATGGGGGCCGTGATGGGCAGCACCTGTTCTTCGTTGTAGCAGGGAATGACGATCCATAAAATCGGTTTGGACATGATGAAGTTCTCCTTCTATATAAGGCTCTCCCAAAGGGAGAGGCTGTTACAGCACCATGTGCCGCAGCGCGTCCGGTTCCAGCAGCTTGAAGCTGCTCTTATAGGTCTCGAGCAGGCCGTCCCGCTGCATCAGGCTCAGCTCCCGGGAGAGGGCGCTGCGGTCGCAGTTGAGGTAGTCGGCCAGCTGGATGCGGGAGTAGGGGATGGTGAAGGTGAGGCTGTGATGAACCTCGGCCTCGCTGAGCAGGTAGGCGCACACCTTGGCCCGCAGGCTCTTGAGCAGCAGCAGGTCTACCCGGCGGGAGAGCAGGAAGTATTTGTCGCTGATGGTGCGCACAAGGTTCTGCAGCACCCGCTGGCGGGCCGGGTCGGCCCCGGGCAGCAGAAGCTTCTCGTAAGGCACCAGCAGCACCTCGCAGGGGGCCGAGGCCACCACCGTCACCGGGCTGGAAAGGCTCGAGCCGCCCAGCACGTCGCCGAACACACCGCCCGGCCCCATCTGGCTGATGGGCAGACGCGCCCCGCTGGCGGCGGAATGATAGGCCTCGATGGCACCGGAGAGCACCACGCCCACCCGGCGGTTCGACTGTCCGGCCAGTACGAGGGTCTCGCCCCGGCTGTAGGTGCGCAATACGGCCCCCACTTCGCCCAGCAGGACCCGGAGCGCTTCGGCTTCCAGCCCGGCGAACAGAGAGGTGGATTGTAACAGCGGAAGATAATTTTCCATACCCATTCCGTGAGGTTTTCCCCGGGCCCTCACCGCCCTTCTGCGATTCCGTTGCGTGTGCAACGGTATTTTTTCTCTTATTATAGTAAACTTGAGGGCGTAAAGCAAATGGTTTTGCAAATTTTTTGCGGGAAAATTTCTCCCAATGAAAGTGAGGAACGAGATCCTATGAAAAAACTGACATCTCTGCTGCTGTCGCTGGTGCTGATGGTCAGCGTGCTGGCCTGCGGCGCATCGGCCAAAACGAGCACCAAAGTGCGCATCGCCGGCCTGAAAGGCCCCACCACCATGGGCCTCGTCAATCTGCTGAGCATGGAGAAGGACGGCACTGCTTCCCTCGACTATGACCTGCAGCTCTACGGCGCTGCCGATGAGATCGTGCCGAAGCTCATCAAGGGCGAACTCGACATGGCCGCTATCCCGGCCAACCTCGCCGCGACCCTTTACCAGAAGACGAACGGCGGCATCCAGGTCATGGCCGTCAACACGCTGGGCGTCCTCTACGTCGTGGAGAAGGGCAATACCGTCCACAGCTTCGCCGACCTCAAGGGCCGCACCATCCTCTCCACCGGCAAAGGCACGACCCCCGAGTACGTCCTGCGCTATCTGCTCAGGAAGAACGGCCTCGACCCCGACAAGGACGTGAAGATCGAATACTACAGCGAGGCTTCCGAGGTCACGGCCCAGATGGCCGCTGCCAGGAAGGATGCCATCGCCGTCCTGCCTCAGCCCTACGTCACCGCTGCCCAGATGAAGGACAGTGACCTCCGCGTCGTCCTTGACCTGACCAGGGAATGGAACAGGGTCTGTGACACCCAGCTCATCACCGGCGTCACCGTGGTGCGCACCGAGTACGCAAAGCAGAACCCCGATGTCATCGCAGCTTTCCTGACCGACTACCAGAAGAGCGTCAAGGCTGCCAACGAGGACATCGACGGCACCGCCGCCCTCTGTGAGGAAGTCGGCGTGGTGGCCAAGGCTGCGATCGCCAAGAAGGCCCTGCCCAAGTGCAACATCGTTTACCGCAACGGTCAGGAGATGAAGAAAGACATCTCTGCCTACCTGCAGGTGCTCTACGATGGCTCTCCCGCTGCCGTGGGCGGCAAGCTGCCGGACGACAACTTCTACTACACCGAGCCGTCCGTCCTGCGCAAGGTCATGGCGGCGATCCGCAACTCTGCAAAGTAAGCTTTGAAACAAGGAAAACTGCCGCACAGCCGTGCGGCAGTTTTTCTTACATCAGAAGGCCCACGCCGATGCCGATGAGGGCCGGCAGCAGCCAGCCAAAGCCGAGGCTGCTCAGGGGCAGAGCGTTCATCAAGGTGGAGAGGGGGCCGAAGGGCAGGGCGGCAGGGATGCTCTGGATGGCCGTGAAGAGGATGCTCAGCCGCCAGACCGATGTCCGCTGGAACCGTCCGGGCAGGAACTCCACCACGATGAGGATGATGGCGATGGGGTAGATGGCGTTCAGCACCGGGACGGAAAGGCTCAGGATGCCCGCAAGGCCGATGTTCGCCAGCAGCATGCTCATCAGCGCGAAGAAGGCCGCAATGGCGGGGTAGGGCAGCCGGGGCAGAAGCTCGTGGAAGTATTCGCCTACGCTGGCGATGAGGCCGACACAGGTGTTGAAGCAGGCGATGACGAAGATGGCGGCCAGAAGCACCTGTCCCACCCGGCCAAACAGGCCGTCGGCCAGTGCCGTCAGGACAGCGGCACCGGTGCCGCTGCCGGGGAAGGCAGCCCCCGAGATGCCGCCGATGTGGGTCAGCATGGCGTAGACCACCAGCAGCATCCCGCCCGCGATGAACCCGGCCCGGATGGTGCCGCGCCGGACGGCAGCTTCCTCCGTGATGCCCACCGCCTGAAGGTTCAGCGCGATGACCGCGCCGAAATTGAGCGCTGCCAGCGCGTCCATGGTCTGATAGCCGTCCAGTACGCCCTGTGCGGCGGGGAGGGCGGCGTAAGCCTCGGCAGGCGTGCCGTAGCCGGGCGCGGCCGGGCGGAGGATGCAGCCCGCGAACAGCACCACGATGAGCACCAGCAGGGCAGGGCAGAGGATGCGGCCCAGCCGCTGGGTCAGCTTTTCGGGCTTGAGGGCCACGAAGTACGCCGCAGCAAAGAACACGAGGGAGTAGATGAACTGTCCCGGTGTGCTCCGCCCCACCAGCGGCGTCAGCATCTCAAACGAGGTGCTGGCCGTGCGGGGGATCGCGAGGCAGGGACCGATGGACAGATAGACCAGCACAGCGAACACCTGTGCGAAGCGGGGATGGACCCGCCCGGCCAGCGCAGGCAGACCGCCCGCCCGGGCCACTGCTGCCACGCCCGCGATGGGCAGACCGATGGCGCTGACGGCAAAGCCCGCAAAAGCGAGCCAGAGCGCCGTCCCGGCCTGTGCGCCGAGGAAGGGCGGGAAGATGAGGTTGCCTGCCCCGAAGAACATCGAGAACAGGGTGAACCCCACCAGAAGGAGCTTTTTGCCCCGGAGGGCCTGAGCGGAATCGTGCATGGTCATCTCTCCCAGCTGTGCGCGGAGGCACGTAGAATAAGGATTACTTTATTCCAGTGTAGTGTTTTATGACCTTCATGTCAAGAGAAGAAAAGATGAAGGATTGTATTCTCATACATGATGTGATATTCTGAAAGCGAGAAAACGAACAGGAGCAAAGAAATACATGGATAAAACAAAAAAACGCCGCATTCAAATCTTAGCGGCGTCGGTGTTCTGGCTGGGCGTCTGGCAGGCTGCAGCTGCGGCCATCGGGCAGGAAGTCTTTCTTGTCTCGCCGGTGCAGGCCATCGGTACACTGGTGGAGCTGCTGCCGCAGGCCGAGTTCTGGCAGCGCATCGGTTTCAGCGCCGGGCGCATCCTGTTGGGCTTCGGGCTGGGCGCGCTGTCCAGCGCGGTGCTGGCGGTAGCCGCCGAAAAGTGGGAGTGGGTGGACGCCCTTCTCGCCCCCGTGATGCAGCTGGTCAAGGCTACTCCGGTGGCGAGCTTCATCATTCTGGCGCTGGTGTGGGTCAGCGGCTCGTCCCTGTCGGTCCTCATCAGCTTTCTGATGGTGCTGCCTGTCCTCTACAGCGCAGTGCGCACCGGCATCGGGAGTGCTGACCGCCAGCTTCTCGAAATGGCGCAGGTATTCCGTCTGCCTCTGGGGCGGCGTCTGCGGGCGGTCTGGCTCCCGGCGGTGCTGCCCGCGTTCCGGCAGGGGTGCAGCGTGGCGCTGGGAATCTGCTGGAAGAGCGGCGTAGCAGCAGAGGTCATCGGCCTGCCGGACGGCAGCATCGGCGACGCGCTTTACAGGGCAAAAATTACCCTTTCCACCGGGGAGCTGTTTGCCTGGACCTTCGTCATCATCCTGCTGAGCGCCGTATTCGAAAAGCTGTTCCTCGCTCTGCTGGATAAAGCGGTAGCGGCAGTTCTGGGCGAAGAGGGGGCTGAAAAATGAATAAAACCAACAACAAACTGGAAATAAAGAATCTGTCTAAACGATTCGGAGAGAAGATCCTCTTCGAAAACCTCTCGCTTACCGTGGACGACCCGGCGGTGCTCTGGGCGCCCAGCGGCTGGGGCAAGACGACCCTGCTCCGCATCCTGATGGGGCTGGAAGCGCCCACCTCCGGCAGCGTGGAGGGCGTGGGCCGGGTCGGCGCGGTCTTTCAGGAAGACAGGCTCTGCCCCCAGCTGACCGCCGAAGAGAATGTGGCGCTGGTGCTGACCGCAGAACAGTACAAGGTCAAAACACAATACAAAGAGCAGATACGAGATGACCTTATACAATTAGGACTGGATGACGAGGCCCTTGCCCTGCCTGCCCGGAAACTCTCCGGCGGACAGAAGCGCCGCACCGCCTTGCTGCGCGCGCTCTGGGCCGAGAGCGACACCCTTCTGTTAGATGAGCCCTTCACCGGCATGGACCCCGCCGTCATGAAAAAAGCCGCAGCCATGCTCAAGGCACGCTGCGGCACAAAGCCCACCCTGCTGGCGACCCATGATAAAGAAGCCATCCGGGAGCTGGGGTGGAAAGTAATCGAACTGGGCTGAAACGAAAGGAGCCTGACCATGGAGAAAAAGACGAGCTGCCTGCTCTGCATTCTTACCGCGCTGCTTCTCGCTGTGCTCTATCTCTGGGCGGCACTCCGCCCGGGCGTCTGGCTGCGGGATGCCTTTTTGTATCGTCAGGCCGACGGCAGCTTTTCGGGCAGGGATGCGTATGCCGCCTACACCATGCAGATCGCCCGGACAGGAAACGGTGCGGAAGTGGAGTTCACGGTGGACGGAGAGACGCGGCACTATCGGCTCGAATCGAAAGCCGAGGGCATGAGCGACCCGGGCGTAAAAATCGAGCAGGACGGAGTGGTCATTTTTACCGGGACCGCGCTGGGCAGCCCCGGCGACGCCATCCTGTGGCGGGAAGACGATGGGGGCCTTGCCGACGAGGTAAACGTCATCGTCAACGGCGAATACCAGAGATCCGACCTCTGGCCCAGCTGTAACTGGCTCTATAATGTGGCCGTCGGCGGGCGGCGGGAGACCCGGGGCAGCGTGGCGTTCCTGCTGCCGATCGGGGCGCTGGTGGTGCTCCTTGTGCTGGATGTCCGGTTCCCGCTGCTGTTCTGGAACCTCCGCCACGGGCTGGAAGTGTACGGCGGTGAGCCCACCGACTGGTATTACGCGATGCAGAGGGTGAGCCGCATTGCCAGCATCATCGGTGTTTTTGTGCTGGCGGCGATGAGCTTTGCTGTTCACTGAGGCTCACAGCAGCTCGGCAAGGATGCTGTTCTGTACGATGAGCCCGGCAGGCGTGAGGGCGAGGGTGTGACCGTCAAAGTTGGCGTAGCCGCTCTTCACGCAGTTTTTCACAAAGGCCAGCTGTGCGGTGGAAAACTCCCTGCCATAGCGTTTTTTGTATTCGTCGAGGCTCAGACCTTTGCGCAGACGCAGCTGCAAGATGAGATAATCCTCCGCACCGCAGCCGCCGTCCATGACGGGCGCGGCCTCGTCCCGCAGAAAGGCTTCGGTGTCGGCGGGGTAGTAGAACCGCTTGCCGCCCATGCAGGAGTGGGCGGCGGGGCCGATGCCCAGATAGTCGCCGCAGTCCCAGTAGATGAGATTGTGCTTTCCCTCATAGCCCGGGCGGGCGAAGTTGGAGATCTCATATTGCCGGTAGCCATGATGTTCCAGCTGCTCGACGGCGTAGAGGTAAAAATCTGCCGCTTCGTCGGAGGTGGGCAGACCTTCGGGCGGCGTCCGGCCAAAGGCGGAGTCAGGCTCGATCTTCAAGAGGTAGGCGGAAATGTGGGTCGCGCCGCCATCCTCAATCAGCTCCAACGTCTCGTCGAACTCGGCCTGCGTATAATGGGGCAGGGCCAGCATGATGTCGCCGCTGATGTTCTCGAATCCGGCCCGGCGTGCGGCGGCGAAAGCGGCCCGCGCCTGCTTTGCCGTGTGGGGGCGGCCCAGCGTCTTGAGCTGGCTGTCCCGGGCCGACTGGACGCCAAAGGAGATGCGGTTGACGCCCGCCTCCCGGAATGCCCGGAGGGAGTCTTCGGTCACGGTCTCAGGGTTGGCTTCCAGCGTGATCTCGGCCCCGGGCAGGGGCTGCGCGGCGGCGATGAGCCGGGCGGCGTCTGCCGGGTCCAGCAGACTGGGCGTTCCACCGCCGAAATAAAGGGTGTCCGGCCGCAGGGGCGCGTCCGGCGCAAACCGGGAGAGTTCCCGCAAAAGGGCGTCTACATAGGCCCGTGGGACGCCGCGCTGGCCGGGGGCAGAGTAAAAATCACAGTACCGGCATTTGGAAAAACAGTAAGGAATATGCAGATAAAGTCCGAGGGACATCAAATATCACAGCCTTTTTCATGAATCGTTCATTTCTATGCAGTATACTATATTTCGTAGACCGGGGCAAGGCCGAGGCCGATGCCCTGATTTTGAATGGAGGATTCCTTATGGATTACAACAACTATGACCGCGGCTATGCGGAGCCTTCGATGAGCGCATCGGACTATATGACCCGCACCTACCGCTGGATGGCCGGCGGCCTGCTCGTCACCTTCGCAATGGCCTATATCACGGCGACCACGCCCCTTATCTATCTGGTCGATTCGCTTTACTTCCTGCTTACCATCGGTGAGCTGGCACTGGTGTTCATGCTCAGCGCCCGGGTGCAGAAGATGTCCATCGACGGTGCAAGAGCCGCGTTCTTCGGATACGCCATCTTAAACGGCATGGTCCTGAGCTACTACTTCCTGATGTTCTCGGTAGGCACGCTGGTCATGGCTTTCCTCGCCACGGCGGTCTACTTCGGCCTCATGGCTGTGTACGGCACCACCACCCATAAGGACCTCACCGGCTGGGGCCCCCGCCTCATGATGGCTCTGGTGGCCATGATCGTCACCAGCCTCGTGGGTGCGCTCTTCGGCTTTGGCTTCGGTGCCTCGGTGCTCTACTGCGGCATCGGCCTGGTGGTGTTCATGCTGCTCACCGCCTACGATACCCAGAAGCTCCGCCAGATCTACGCCTACTATGCAGGCGACGCGGAGCTGGCCGAGAAGGCTTCCATCTACGGCGCACTGACCCTGTATCTGGATTTCATCAACATCTTCCTCTACGTCGTCCGCCTGCTGGGCATGAACAGCCGCAGCCGCAATAACTAAATAGGACTTTGGGCCCCTGTCCGGAACGCCGGATGGGGGTCTTTTGCACTGTGATTGACTTGATGAAACGGAGATGCTATAATCAAATAAAAAGAAAGAAGGCCGGTAGAGCGTGGAATTGACGATTGAAAACCTGCGCACACTATCCTGCAGTGGGCAGATATTCCTGACAGCACACTCGCAGGCCCGGCTTTATGAACGCGGCATCCGTTTGGCTGATATTCGGCAGGCTATCCAGAGCGGAAAAATCATCGAATATCGCCCGGACGACTACCGGTGTCCATCCTGTCTGGTACTTGGCGTCAATCTGGCGGGCCGCTGGCTCCATGTGGTGTGTGGCATCCATGAGGATGCGCTGTGGATATTGACCGCCTATTGGCCTGACCTGGACCACTGGAATGCCTCTTATACAGAACGAAAGAAGAAAGGGGAATAAGACATGACCTGCTTTTTCTGCAAGGGCGAAATGAAGCCTGATACTACCATTCATACCGTACAGCTCAAAAACTGTGTCGTTGTCATCAAAAATGTTCCCTGTATGAAGTGTGAGCAGTGCGGAGAAGTTGTTCTGTCAGCGGATACAATAGAAAAAATAGAGCATATTTTGCAGACTGTGGAAAAGGCGGTGGCGGAAATCACGGTGGTGAATTTCCCGGACTGCGCTGCATAAAAAGAACAATGCAACAGGTAAGGCCCCGGTCATCCGGGGCCTTTTTGTGTCCTTTCGAATAAAGGATGAATAAACCCCGCTCTGCCGCTCCAAACTACCACCAAAGAAACGATTCCGTACACAAAATGGATTGGAGTAACGAACGATGGAGCAATTCAGAAAGTTTTTGCGGGACAAAGCCTTTGCGCTGGTGCTTACCGCCTGCCTGCTGGCGGCGGCAGCGGCCGGTGTGTGGGCTGTGCGCACCGTGCGCAATGAGCTGAAGAAGGATCTGGACGCGGTGCGCAGCCCGTCCAGTACCGCCCCCGGCATCGACGAGGGCATCAACACATCGCCCGGCGTTGCCGGAGAGGAGGAAGCCGAATGGCAGCAGCAGAACGCACCCGCAGCAAACAGCGTGGCCAATGTGCCAAAAGCCGACAGCTCGTCCGGTGGGGCTGCGTCCTCTTCTGGTGCGCGGTCTGGCTCTGGTTCGGTGCGCGAACCCTCCGCGCTGCAAACCGAGTCCTCGCCTGCCAGCAGTTCGGCTGCGCCTGCCTCCACGCAGCCTGTCTCGGGGCGCGTCTTAAACAGCTACAGCGGCGATGAGCTGGTCTACAGCAAGACGCTGGGCGACTGGCGCACCCACAACGGTGTGGACTACGCCGCCGACAAGGGCGCGGAAGTGACCGCCCCGGCGGCAGGCAAGGTGGTGGAGACCGGAACGGACGACAAGTGGGGGCCTGTGGTCGCCATTGAAGACGCTTCCGGCAGGGTCTGGCGGGTCTGCGGCACGACGGACGCCAAGGTGAAGAAGGGCGACACCGTCTCGGCCGGGCAGACCATCGGCAAGGTAGGCAGCGTGAGCTGTGAGTGTGCCGAGGAGAGCCACATCCACTTGGAGGTCATGGAGGGCGAAAAGTATCTCGACCCCATCAAGGCCATGAAATAAGCAAAATTTTCCGGGCAGGTGCAGCAGAACGCTGTACCTGCTTTTTTCACATTGCTTTTGGCGGTCGATTCTGGTATGATAAACTAGAATAAGTGTGAAGACAGAAGAAAAAGCGGAGGAAACGAAACATGAAGGTCTTAGTGGTAGGCGGCGGCGCTGCCGGCCTGATGGCGGCGGGCGCGGCCCTGCGGCAGGGGCATGAGGTGACGGTGCTGGAACATATGGAAAAGCCGGCTCAGAAAATTCTCGTCACCGGCAAGGGCCGCTGCAATGTGACCAACGACTGCACCGCAGAGGAATTTCTGCACCATGTGCGGACGAACCCCCGCTTTCTGTTCTCGTCGCTGGGGGCTTTCCCGCCGGCCAGGACGATGGAGCTGTTTGAGTCTCTCGGTGTGGAGCTGAAGGTGGAGCGCGGACGCCGGGTGTTCCCGGTGTCAGATAAGGCCGAAGAGATTCGGCAGGCTCTTCTGCGGTACGCAGACGGAGCGGACATCCTCCACGACGGGGCAAAAAAGCTGCTGCTGGAGCCGCTGGCCCAGCCGGAAGAAGCGCCTGCCGCGCCGGAAAATCCGCGCCACCCGAAAAAGAAAAAACCCGGCCCGGCCTATCGCTGCGTAGGAGTGCGGGGAACTTCGGGCCGGGAGTACAAGGCGGACGCCGTTCTGGTGGCAACGGGCGGCCTGAGCTACCCCACCACCGGCTCCACCGGCGACGGCTACAAGCTGGCCCAGCAGGCGGGCCACACCCTCGTGGAGCCTGTCCCCAGCCTTGTCAGCCTCGTGAGCCATGACGCCGACTGCAAGAAGATGATGGGCCTCGCCCTCAAGAACGTGACCCTCACCCTCCACGAGGACGGCAAAGCCATCTTCGAGGAGCAGGGCGAGATGCTGTTCACCCACTTCGGCATCAGCGGGCCGCTGACCCTCAGCGCGTCGAGCCATCTGGGCGACATGAAAAAGCACAAGTACGAAGCTTTTATTGATCTGAAGCCTGCCCTCAGCGAGGAACAGCTTTATGACCGCATCACCCGGGACTTTGCCCTTCTGGCGAACCACGCGGCGCAGGGCGCACTGGTGAAGCTGCTGCCGTCCAGTATGCAGCCGGTCATGGTGGCCCGCTGGGGCATCGACCCGGCCACCAGGGCAAACCAGATCACCCGGGAGCAGAAGCGGGAACTGGTACAGCTGATGAAGCACTGGCGGGTGTCCATCGACGCCCGGGGCGATTTGGCCCACGCAGTCATCACGTCGGGCGGCGTGTCGGTGCGGGAGGTGGACCCCAAGACCATGCAGAGCAAAAAGGCCCTCGGCCTCTACTTTGCAGGCGAGGTGCTGGATGTGGACGCCTATACCGGCGGCTATAACCTGCAGATCGCATTCTGCACGGCACAGAGTTTTGCGAATCATCTGGGATGACCTCTATGGAAGGAGATATAAAAATGATTTCTGTTGCAATCGACGGGCCTGCGGGCGCAGGCAAATCTACGCTGGCGCGGCGTCTGGCTGCGGACTTCGGCTACATTTATGTGGACACCGGTGCGATGTTCCGCACCATCGGCCTTTACGCCCTCCGCGCAGGCAAGGACCCGAAGGACAACGAGGCAGTCAATGCCCTGCTGCCCAATATCACCCTCGAGTTTGCTTTTATCGAGGGCGAACAGCATATCTATCTGAATGGCGAGGACGTCAGCACGGCCATCCGCACCGAAGAGGTGGGAATGGCAGCTTCTGCCGTGGGTGCAAATCCGGCGGTGCGCGCCTTCCTGCTGGAGATGCAGCGGGACATGGCCAGGACGCAGAACATCCTGATGGATGGCCGCGACATCGGCACCGTGGTGCTGCCCAATGCGACTGTGAAGATCTTCCTCACCGCCAGCCCGGAGGCCCGCGCCACCCGCCGCTGGAAGGAGTACCAGCAGAAGGGCATCGACACCCCCTACGAAGATGTGCTGGCCGACGTCAAGCAGCGCGACTATCAGGACACCCACCGCGCCGCAGCCCCCCTCAAGCAGGCAGACGATGCCGTGCTGCTGGACACTTCGGAGCTGAACTTCGAGCAGAGCTTTGAGGCCATGAAGAAAATGATCACGGAGAAGGTCGGATGATACTATATTATATTCTGGTCCCGCTGGCATGGCTGGTGTTCCACATCGGCTTCCGCGTCCGGTGTGAGGGCAGGGAGAACTTGAAAAAAATCGGCACGAAGGGCTGCATCATTGCCCCCAACCACATTTCCGCCATCGACCCGGTGTTCGTCGTCATCACCCGGTTCTGGGGCCAGCGGATGACCGTGTTTGCCAAGAAAGAGCTGTTCGAGATAAACCCATTCCTGTCGTGGTTCTTCCGGTGCGCCGGTGCAGTCTGTGTCCGCGGTACGAAAGAAGAGGTCGGCGTCATCGACGACACCGTGAAAAAGTGTCAGGAGGGCGGTACTCTGCTGCTCTTCCCGGAGGGGACGCGGGAGCAGGAGAATAAGTTCCTTCCCCTCAAGAGCGGCCTCTTCGTCATCGCGGCGGCAGCAAATGTGGACGTCGTGCCTTGCCGTATCTACTACGACACCCCTGATGGTAAGATGAAGCTGTTCTGCAAGGTGCGTGTCATCTTCGGCGAGCCCATGCCCGCTGCACAGTTTGCAATGGAAGGCCGCCGCGACATAAAGAAGCTACGGGAGAATAAACAGGCCGTTCTGGATGCGTGGAGTAAATTGTAAGGCGGCTTGCCCTCTCCGTCATCGCGCAGCGATGACGGAGAGGTTGAATCTAGGAGAGTACAATGGAAATCAGACTTGCAAAGACTGCGGGTTTCTGCTTCGGCGTGGACCGCGCGGTCAAGCTGACCTACGGTCTGCTGGATGAGGGCCGCAAGGTGGCCACCCTCGGCCCCCTCATCCACAACCCCCAGACCGTAGAAGACCTCGAGCGCCGGGGCGCACTGGTAGCAGACACCCCCGCTGATGTCCCTGCAGGCTACGAGGTGGTCATCCGCAGCCACGGCGTCCCACGCAGCATTTACGATGAGCTGGACGCCCGGGGCTGTACCTATCACGACGCCACCTGCCCCTTCGTGAAGAAGATACAGAAAGTCGCTTCCGAGGCCGAAGCCGCCGGTGCGACACTCGTGGTGGCCGGTGACGTGTCCCATCCGGAGGTGCAGGGCATCGTCGGACATACCCGGGGAGAGGTATTCATTTTCAGCGATCTGGCCCAGTTGAAGGCGTGGAAAGGGCCTTCTGACCCCCAAAAGCCCATTTTTGCAGTTGCACAGACCACATTTCAGGTAACAAAATGGCAAGAAAGTTCGGAGTTTCTCAAAAAAGCCTATACAAACGCCCGAATTTTTGATAC
>OGLZ01000398.1_pt1 | contig 40008 bp, 32 predicted proteins | sample 1572991 | NCBI WGS metagenome assembly OGLZ01 (sample SAMEA2581893, study PRJEB24529) | metagenome | biome: Human gut stool | place: China | collected 2011 | reverse complement strand
ACATATTCTGTACTTGCTGCGAATAGGTCATAATCATACTCTCCTTTTGACAAATGTCGCTTGGCGGGAACACGGCTGCGCCCTGCCGGCACAGCTCGTCCTCCCGTTTTGCATCGGCTGCGCGGGCCGCTCTCTTTCGGCCGCACAGCACTACCACGCATGATTTTATTATAGAGAATGCGCGCGCATTTTGCAAGACATTTCCGCCAAAAATCCGCAATTCTCTTTTGGTTATTTTCATCTAACCGTCAATTCGTCCGCTTTCCGCCAGGCATTTGTCATTTTTCTGTCAATTCTGTCAGCAGGTCCTGTCCACGCCCCGCTGTCCACGCCCGGCAGACGGTTCCACCGGCCGCAAGGCCCGGATGCAGGCAAAGCCGGCCCCGGCGGCTGCCACGGCCATCCAGTGCCGACCGGCTTCCAGCCCGAAGAAATTGGCTGCAAACGGAAAGGCAAGGCTGCCCACGCTCTGCCCCAGCGCCAGAAAGCCATAGTTGACCCCCGCATGGGGGAAGCCGAACAGGTCGGTGGAAAGGGCCGGCAGAACCGCCGCCAGCGCCGAGTAGCAGAAGGTGAGGCCCGCATAGCAGGCCACCACGCCCCAGCCCTGTGCAAAGGCAAACCCCGCCGACAGCCCGGCAGACACCGCAAACAGCAGCATGTCGGTGGGGCGGCGGCCGATTCGGTCACTGAGCAGGGGCATCAGCAGGCGGCCTGCCGCACTGCCCACGCTGCCCAGTACCACGCTCCATAGCGCCGCCTGCTCCTCCAACCCGCGCTCCATGCCCAGCTTTAAAATAATGGGGCTGAACAGCAGCACTGCGGGGGTAGAAAAGCACACCGCTCCGGCGCACAGCCAGTACTGCTTTGTGCGCAGCATCTGCTGCGGGGCAAGGTCAATGGTGTTTTTGCCGTTCTCCTGCGGTTTTTGGGGCTGCCCGGTCTGCGGCGGGTCCTGCAAAAGCAGACTGCCCACAAGGCATACCGGCAGGGTGACCGCCCCCAGTGCCCAGAAAGCCCCCCGGATGCCCTGCACGACCCAAAATCCCCGCACTGCCGTGCGCACGAATACGGTGAGGAAGGCACCGCTCAGGCCCACCGCCCCGCCGATGACGCCGGTGGCCAGCCCCTTGCGGTCGGCGTACCACTTCTGGGCGCAGGACTGGATGGACGGATACAAAAACGCCGTGCCCAGCCCCGCCGGGATGCTGAACGCCAGAAAGAACGCCTCTGCGCTGCCCGGCGGCAGCAGGCCCGCCGCAAAAAAGCCGCCGCAGAGCAGGGCGGTGCCCCACAGGCCCGCGCAGCGGGGGCCGTGCCTGTCCTGCAGGAAGCCGCCCAGCACGCACCCCACACCGAAGGCCGCGATGAGGATGCCAAACGCATACCCCGCCCCCTGCTCCGACAGGCCGTATTCCTCCATGACCGGCTGCTGGAACACGCCCCACGCCGCCGGAAGCCCCGTGAGCACCTGAATGGCGGCCCCGGCGGCAAGGATCGTCCACGGGTGTTTTGCTGCAAACTGCTGTTTCATCGTTTCACCTCAAAATCCGTGCAATTTGCGATAGTGTGCCCATTCGGATTGACAATCCGGCAGTTTCCTTTATAATATGATGTACTGGAAACAATTCAATTGACATATAGAGAGGTATTGCAACCATGAAAACACAGGCATTGAAGGGCATGCGCGACCTGCTGCCCGCCGAGCAGACCCTGCGCGACTACATCCAGGGCAAGATCCTGGAGACCTACCGTGCGTCCGGCTTTGAGCGCATCTCCACCCCTATGCTGGAGGACATGGAAAATCTGGACAAGTCCGACGGCGGCGACAACCTGAACCTGATCTTCAAGGTGCTCAAGCGCGGCGACAAGCTCACCGCCGCCCTGAACACCGGCGACCCCAAGCAGCTCTCCGACATGGGCCTGCGCTACGACCTCACCCTGCCCCTGAGCCGCTACTATGCCGCCAACAAGGACAAGCTGCCCAGCCCCTTCAAGGTGATCCAGACCGACCGCGTGTTCCGTGCCGAGCGCCCCCAGAAGGGCCGTCTGCGCGAGTTCGTGCAGTGCGACATCGACATTCTGGGCGACAGTTCCCCCAACGCCGAGGTGGAGCTGATCGACGTGACCACCCGCGCTTTGCTGAACATCGGCTTCACCGGCTTCACGGTGAACATCAACGACCGCCGCATCCTGCGCGGCATGCTGGAGAGCATGGGCTTTGCCGCCGATACGCTGGATTCCGTCTGCATCACCTTTGACAAGATGGACAAGATTGGTGCTGACGGCGTGAAGGCCGAGCTGACTGAAAAGCAGCTGCCGGAAGCCGCCATCAACGCACTGGCCGATTTCATCGCCGCCGGTGAGGTGACGCTGGACGCCGTGGCTGCCCGCTGCGCCGACCCCGCCATCGCCGATGACCTGAAGTACGTTCTGGCCACCGCCAATGCGCTGGCTGCCGGCCGCTATCAGGTGGCCTACTGCCCCAGCCTGGTGCGCGGTCAGGGCTACTACACCGGCATGGTGTTCGAGATCACCTGCCCGCAGTTCAGCGGTGCCGTGGCCGGCGGCGGCCGCTACGACAACATGGTGGGCAAGTTCCTGGGCACCCAGGTGCCTGCCGTGGGCTTCTCCATCGGTTTCGAGCGCGTGTGCGGCATCCTGCTGGAGCAGGGGTATCAGATCCCCGGTGCCAAGCAGAAGATCGCCCTGCTGTACGGCAAGGACGCCGACTTCCCCGCCGTGCTGAGCAAGGCCGCTGCCCTGCGTGACACCTACAACGTCACCGTGCTGCAGCAGGCCAAGAAGCTGGGCAAGCAGCTGGGCCAGCTGGAGGCCGCCGGGTTTGCCGGTGCCGCCTTCATGGACAAGGACGAAGTCAAAATTTTTGCACAGCAGTAACCACAAAACGCAGACAGGCCCCCGCACAAAACCGTGCGGGGGCCTGTTTTTTACTTCGTCATCAAATGGTGAACTGCACCACGCAGAAAGCAGCGTAGATGCACAGCAGCGCAATGCCCTGCGGGCGGCTGAGCTTGCCCTTGAGCAGGGCGGGCACCGTCAGCAGCAGCATGACCGCAAACATCACCGGAATATCCATCACCAGCGAGGCGTTCATGCCAGCAATGGTGGAGTTCTGCGGGATGGTAAAGGGAGCCAGCGCGACCGACACGCCGCTCACCAGCACCAGATTGAACACGTTGGCACCGATGACGTTGCCCAGCGACAGCGCCCCGTGGCCCTTGGCCAGCGAGGTGATGGCCGTGACCAGCTCCGGCAGCGAGGTACCCAGTGCCACAAAGGTCAGAGCAATGACCGACTCCGGCACGCCCAGTGCCTGTGCAATGAGGGTGCCGTTGTCCACCAGCAGGTCCGCGCCCACCGCGATGAGCACCGCGCCCACCGCCAGCAGGCCCAGTTCCTTGGCAAAGGAAGCGTTTTCTTCCGGCTCTTCCTCTTCTTCCGGGGCGGGGGCATTCTTCATGGCCATCACGTTGCAGACGATGTAGGCCACGAACATGGCCAGCAGGATGATGCCCACCAGCCGGGTGAAGGAGCCGGTGGTGTAGGCCACACCGGCGTAGAAGGCTGCCGCCACAAAGAAGAACAGCACCGGGGTGCGCAGGCTCTTGGGGTCCACCTTGCCCGGCTTGACCACAATGGGAATGGCCGCAATGAGGGCGGAATTGCAGATGACCGAACCAATGGCGTTGCCGTAGGCGATCTCGCCGTGACCGGTGAGAGCCGAGGTGGTAGACACCATCACCTCCGGCAGGGTGGTGCCGATGGACACCACCGTGGCACCGATGAGCAGCTCCGGCACATGGAAGCGGCGGGCAATGCCGGTGGCACCGTCCACAAACCAGTCACCGCCCTTGATCAGGCACAACAGGCCCACGATGAACAGCAAAACAGGTATAAGCATGTTTTTTCTCCTTTTTGATCGTTCCTTGGCCCGGCTCCGGGAACGGGAGTCTCTCAGCCGGGCAAAAAAGAAAAGACTCCTATTACAGGGTACGCATACTACGTCCTTGTAATAAAAGTCTCAAGCATCCGGTACTGCATCGGGCATTTCTGCCGGGTTGTCGCTGCAGCACAGCGTATCATCTCTTGCGGGATCTACGCCCTTTACTCCCTTTTATCTTTGCATATTATACCTGTTTCAACGGCAAAGCGCAAGGGGAAACCTGCAAATTTCATCCTGCCTTTTCCACCTTTTTCGCATTGGGATAGATGCGTTCCATTCGGGCATTGTCGAAATGGGCGTCCAGATAGGTCTCCACGGCATTGGCAGCTGGCACCCCGCTGGTGCGGGCGTCGTAACGGGCCAGCGCCAGCGAGCTGGTGACCATGTTCACCGCCATGAACACCGCCAGCAGCACGGTCATCCACGGCCGCACCCGGCTGCGCAGACGGGTCATGCACTTCATGACCACCGGGTAGCCGTAGCGCATCCACACCACGGCCGCCATGCCCCAGAAGAAGCAGTACAGCAGGTTGATGCGCCCGCCCAGATTGAATTTGAACTTGCTGTAGTCCCAGAACACCGTGCCAAACAACAGCTCGGTCACGGCGCTGCACACATACTCGTACACGCCGCCCATCACCGTGCCGAACACAAACAGGTAGCGGTCGCTCTTGTCCTGATTCTGGCGCAGCAGCACGGTGGTCAGGGCCAGAGCCAGGCCCCACACCACGCTGAACGGTCCCCATACCAAACTGGAACGGCTCATCCAGACGCCTGCCGTCAGGCGGCAGAACACTGTTTCCACCAGGTCACCCAGAAACGCGCCCACCACGAACAGCCACAGCAGGTCGGCGGCGCTCAGGGGCGTTTCGCCGTTCTGGGCAATGGTCGGTTCCTGCCGGGCCGCCGCCGGGTAGGCCCGCTGGATGCGCTTTTCCACATACAGGGCAATGCGGCGGCGCAGGCCGTCGGAGCTTTCACCCAGCCGCTGGTTCAGCTGTTCCAGCACCGGGTGTTTGGCCGCATAGCGCCCCACCAGCACGGCCGAACCGATCTGGTCCAGCGCTGCCACGATGACCGCCGCCCACACCAGCGGGTGCAGCAGCCAGCTCGGGATGGCCTGGCACAGCCGCAGCAGCAGGCCATTGAGCCACAGCACGCTGGCAGTGCCCAGCGCGCCCCACAGCAGCGAATACTGCAGGCAGACATAGCCGTTCAGGTTGAAGCGCTTACCGGAGTAGTCCCACCATTTGCGGCGGTGCAGCCGTTCCAGCAGCTTAGCCGTCAGCCACTCCATGACCGTGGAGGCCAGCGTACAGGCAAAGAAGAGGTACACCGGGTCGCTGCGCAGATCCGTGAAGCCCACGGCCAGCAGTACCGCCGTGGAGCCGTACACAAAGCAGAAGGGCCCGGCTGCTGCGCCGCGGTTGGCAAAATGCTTGCCCCGCACCGTAGCTACTACCGTCTCCCCTACCCAGCCCGCAAACGAGTAGACCAGGTAAAGGACGCCCAGCGTATAAAAATCGTATTCCATAGCAGTCCTTTCTACCAAAAGCGTTGGTTTTCCAGCAGTTGTATTGTACCCTTTTTGCCTGCAGAACGCAAGCATGGCAAAGGGGCCGCCCGCAGCGGGTGGCCCCTTTTAGATTTCGTTGTACGATCAGAATTTGCGCCAGGTGTCGGGCAGGAACAGCACCAGCATGGGGAAGATCTCCAACCGGCCTGCCAGCATGTCAAAGATCAGCACCAGCTTGGCCGGGTCTGCAAAACCGCCAAAGTTCTGCATGGGGCCCACCAGCTCCAGGCCCGGGCCGATGTTGTTCAGGGTAGCCGCCACAGCGGTAAAGTTTGTCACCATGTCAAAGCCGTTCAGACTGATGAGCAGGAAGGACCCCACAAAGATGAAGCTGTAGGCCGCCATGAACACGTTGGTGGTACGGATGGTCTCATGGTTCAGCAGCTTGCCGTCCATACGCGCCGGAGCCACCACCTGCGGGTGCAGAGCCTGCTTGAGTTCCTTGCCCAGCGTCTTGCCCAAAATGAGGATGCGGCTCACCTTGATGCCGCCGCCGGTGCTTCCGGCACAGGCACCAATGAACATCAGCACCACCAGCACTTCCTTGGACAAGGTGGGCCACAGGTCAAAATCGCAGCTGGAAAAGCCCGTGGTGGTGATGATGGAACCCACCTGGAACGCCGCTTGCCGCAGCGCCTCGCCAAAGCTGTTGTAGATGCTGTAGATGTTGGCCGTGATGATGGCAATGGCGGCTGCAATGACCACAAAGTAGCCGCGCACCTCTTCGCTGGCTGCAGCACGGCGGAACCGGCGCATCAACAGCAGGAAGTAGGCGTTGAAGTTGACGCCGAACAGGATCATGAACACGGTCACGACCCACTGGATGTAGGGGGAAAAGCTGCCAAAGCTGTCGTTGCGGAAGCCGAAGCCGCCGGTGCCTGCGGTGCCAAAGGACGTAAGCATGGCCTCGAACAGCGGCATATGCCCCGCCAGCAGGAACAGCAGTTCCAGCAGGGTCAAGGCCAGATAGATGCCATACAGGATCTTGGCGGTAGACTGCACCTTGGGCACCAGCTTGTCCACCTGCGGGCCGGGGCTCTCCGCCTTCATCAGGTTGACGTGGGAGCCGCCGGTCAGCGGCAGCAGGGACAGCAGGAATACCAGAACGCCCATGCCGCCGATCCAGTGGGTGAAGCTGCGCCAGAACAAAATGCCCTTGGGCAGGCCCTCCACGGCGGGCAGAATGCTGGCACCGGTGGTGGTAAAGCCGGACACCGTCTCAAACAGGGCATCCACCGGGTTGGGAATGCAGCCGGTGAGCACGAAAGGCGCGGCGCCCACCACCGAGATGACGATCCAGCTCAGTGCGGTGGCAGTAAAGCCCTCCCGCATATAGAATACCTTGCTGCGGGGCTTGATGGCCCGCAGCGCAAAGCCGATGCCTGCGCTCACGGCAGCCGTGAGCAGGAACACTGCCAGTACCATCCACTCGCCGTAGATCAGGCTGGCAGCGGCGGGCAGAAGCAGCAGGGCGCCCTCGATCATCAGGATATAGCCCAGCAGACGGAAAACGATCGCATAATTCATAGCCCGCCTCCGTCAGCTCTCCACGATGTCCCGCAGGTCATGCAGGCCATGCTCCAGCGTGACCACGATCACGTTGTCGCCCACCTGGATCTGGTCGCCGCCGCGGGGGATCAGAATGCGGTCGCCGCGGGTGATGCAGCACAGCAGCAGGTTCTTTTTCAGATGCAGCTGGCTCAGGGGCACACCGGTGGCCCGGCTCTCCTCGTGCACCGTGAATTCCAACGCTTCCACGCGGTCGTCCAGGATGCGGTACAGGGTCTTGATGTTGCTGCCCGCCTCATTCTGCAGGGCACGCACATACTGCACAATGTAATCGCAGGTCATGTACTTGGGGTACACCACGCTGCCCAGGTCCAGCCCGGCCAGAATGTCATCGAACTCCAGACGGTTCACCTTGGTCACCAGCTTGCCGTGGGAATGCTTTTTGGCAAACAGGGTCAGCAGCACGTTTTCTTCGTCGATGTTGGTCAGGGCCACAAAGGACTCTGCGGACTCCAGGCCCTCCGACAGCAGGAAGTCCCGGTTGGAGCCGTCCTCGTTCAGGACCTGGGCCCCGGGCAGCTGCTCAGCCAGCTCCTGGGCGCGGGCGGCATCCCGTTCCACGATGCGCACCCGCACATGGTTGTCCAGCAGCTCTTGGCTCAGGTAGAACGCGATGGCACCGCCGCCCACGATCAGGGCGTTGCGCACCGGCCGCACCGGCATGTGGATCTGCCGGAAGAAGGCATGCGCGTTTTCCTGGGTGGCCAGGAAGGTGACCTGATCGCCGTTCTGCAGCACAAGGTTGCCGTTGGGGATGATCACCCCGCCGTCACGCTCCACGGCACACACCAGAATGTCGCTCTTGAGCCGACTGGGGATCTCGCGGATGGCTACGCCGTCCAGCCCCTGTGCCTCGGTGAGCGCAAACTTGATCAGCCGCACGCGGCCGCCCGCAAAGGTGTCGATCTTGCTGGCCCCCGGGAACCGCAGCAGATGGGAGATCTCCTTGGCTGCCGCCATTTCCGGGTTGATGATGGCCGAAATGCCGATCTGTTTTTTGATAAAGTCCAGCTCGTGGCTGTAGGACGGGTTGCGCACGCGGGCAATGGCGTGGCAGTGGCCCGCCTTTTTGGCAAACATACAGCACAGCAGGTTCAGCTCATCCGAACCGGTCACGGCAATGAACACGTCCGCATCCTCAATGCCGGCTTCGGACAGGGTGGTGATGGAGGAGCCGTTGCCCACGATGCCCAGCACGTCGTACGTCTCGATCAGGTGCTCCACCCGCGCCTTGTTCGTGTCCACAACGGTCACGTTGTGGCCCTCCTCGCTGAGCTGCCGCGCAAGGGCGGTACCGACCTTGCCGCTGCCCACCAGAATGATCTTCATAACAAGTCCTTTCTCCTTTGGCAGCCCCTTTCCCGGAGCATACAAACACAGTTTAGTATATCATATCCAGCCGCAAAGTTCCACTGTTTGCCCCACAAATACATCGAATTGCTTAAAAAGCGACGGTTCTTTTGTGCAGGATTACCTGTTTTCAGCGTGAAAGCGCAAAAAAGGGGCTGCCGCACAGCTTTTGTGCAGCAGCCTCCTTGGGTCAAAATGATTCAGAATGCCCTCCGCGTGCGCTTTGGACGTCATCAGCGGAAAAGTATCGTTATAAGAGCAAGATCTCCCCTGCTGTCAGGTCTCAGTACCGCTCTACGCCGTCCTTGGTGACAAGGGCGTATACCAGCGGGGCTTCCTCCGGCTTTTCCGCGCCGTACACAAGGCCGTTGCGGTACTCGGCGGCAGCGGCTTCAAACTTGTCCGCTGCACCGTAGAAGGTCGCCAGGCTCTCGCCCTTGTGGACGTAGTCGCCGCGCTTTTTGTGCAGGGTGATGCCGGCGGCAAAGTCCAGCGGGTCGCCCTTTTTCTGGCGGCCGGCACCCAGCAGCACACTGGCCGAGCCGATCTTTTCGGCATCATTGGCCACGATGTACCCATCCTGCTCGGCCAGCAGCTCATAGCGGGCAGCAGGCTGCTCAAACAAGCTGTAGTCATCCAGCACGCGGGTATCACCGCCCTGGGCGGCAAACATCTCCTTGCACTTGGCAAAGGCAGAGCCGTCCGCGATCACCGCCTGTGCCATGGCACGGCATTCGGCGGGGGTGCCCTTCCCTGCCAGCACCAGCATATTGGCGGCCAGCTGCAGGCACACCTCCGTCAGGTCGGCGGGGCCGTGGCCCTTGAGCACGTCCATGCTCTCCATGACCTCCAGGCTGTTGCCGATGTTGTGGCCCAGCGGGGTGTCCATGTCGGTGATCATGGCGGCCACCCGGCGGCCATGGTGGGTGCCGATGGACACCATGAGCTTTGCCAGCTCAATGCTCTGGTCCACGGTCTTCATAAAGGCACCGGTGCCGGTGGTCACATCCAGCAGGATGGCGTCCGAGCCGGAAGCCAGCTTTTTGGACATGATGCTGGACGCGATGAGCGGGATGCAGCTCACGGTGGCGGTCACATCCCGCAGGGCGTACATCTTTTTGTCTGCCACGGCGATGCCCTCGCTCTGGCCGATGACCGACAGACCGATGCGGTTGACCTGTGCAAAGAACTCTTCCTGCGTCAGGGCCGTCCTGGTGCCAGGCACGCTCTCCATCTTGTCGATGGTGCCGCCGGTGTGGCCCAGACCGCGGCCGCTCATCTTGGCGATCTTGACCCCGCAGGCTGCCACGATGGGGGCGATCACCAGCGTGGTCTTGTCGCCCACGCCGCCGGTGGAATGCTTGTCCACCTTGATGCCCGGAATGGGCGAAAGGTCCACCATGACGCCGCTGTGGGCCATCACATCGGTAAGCTCTGCCGTCTCTTCGTCGGTCATGCCGCGCAGGTACACAGCCATCATCCAGGCAGCCATCTGATAATCGGCCACCTCACCGGACACATAACCGTTGACGATGCTCTCCAGCTCTTCACGGCTGTGGGTGCCGCCGTCGCGTTTTTTGGCGATCAGATCATAAATGCGCATAACTTCACGCTCCTGTCGAAATAGTATGACATTATAGTCTCAGTATAGCAAAATTCCAGTCAAAAGCAAGGTTTTTTCTGTAACTTTTGCCCATTTTTTAAGCAAAAAGGCGCAGCTGCCCGAAAAAGCAGCTGCGCCTGTGAGGTTTGCGGAGAAACGCCCCGGATCAGCGGGAACCCTTGTCGTAGGGGATACCCTCTGCCTTGGGGGCCATGCTGTTCTTGGACGTGAAGGCCAGGATGACCATGGACGCCACGAACGGCATCATGTTGTAGATGTTGCTGGACCAGTGCAGCTGTGCCAGGAAGGTGGAATCTGCAATGTTGGCCAGGCTCTTGAACACGGCAAAGAACATGGCCGCGCCAAAGATGTTGAAGGGCTTCCACTGGCCAAAGATCATAACGGCCAGGGCCAGGAAGCCTGCACCGGCCACGCCCACCTCAAAGTTCCAGGTCTGCACCGGGGGCACGATGTAAGCCATGCCGCCGATGGCACCCAGGGCACCGGAGAGCAGCACACCAGCGTAGCGCATCTTGTAGACATTGATGCCCACCGAGTCGGCTGCCTGGGGATGCTCGCCGCAGGCCCGCAGACGCAGGCCGAAGCGGGTCTTGTACAGCACCACATAGCTGATGATCAGCAGGATGATGCCCAGCGGAACAAAGACGCTGAGCTCCAGCCCGCCGATGCTGAACAGGAAGGGCTTATTGGAATAGTTCAGCTTGGCGCTTCCGCTGTCGCTGAAGTATTTGGCGATGACCACGGCAATGGCGGTGGCCAGCAGGTTCAGGGCTGTGCCGCCGATGGTCTGGTCCGCCTTCAGGTTGATGGAGGCAAAGGCCAGCAGCAGGCTGTACACCATGCCAGCCAGGGCCGCCGCCAGAATGGTGAGCAGCACCACCAGGAAGGGAGACATGTCGGCGGGCAGCAGGGTCAGGGTAAGCACACCTGCCACACCGCCGATGACCATGATGCCTTCCAGCGCAATGTTGATGATGCCGGAGTGCTCACTGAACATACCACCCAGAGCCACCAGCATCAGCACGATGCCATACAGCAGCGTATATTTGATCAGAAGCAGCATATCATTTGCCCTCCTTCTTGGTTTCGGTCTTGGCCGGAGCAGGCTCTGCGTTCACATTGGTCTTGTCGGCATTCTTGAACAGCAGGCCGTGGATCTTGCCGCGGAACAGCATGGAGAATGCGCACAGATAGATGATGATACCGCTGATCAGGTCCGAGATCTCCGTGGGGTAATACTTGGTGGACAGGAACGAGCCGCCCACCGAGATGTGCGAGATGAACAGTGCCGAGAAGATGGTGCCGATGGGGTTGGAGCTTGCCAGCAGAGCAACGGAAATGCCGTTGAAGCCCATGGCCGGCAGGCTGGTGGAGTTCAGCGGGTTCCACTGGGACACGTTGGACAGGTAGTACAGGCCCGCACCAAAACCGGCCAATGCACCGGCAATGGCCATGGAGAGGATGATGTTCTTCTTCTCGTTGATGCCGGCATAGCGGGCAGCGCTCTTGTTCAGGCCGACGGCCTTGAGCTCATAGCCGAAGGTGGTCTTGTTCAGCACCACCCAGATCAGGATGGCCACCGCTGCTGCCAGGAAGATGGCAATGGTGGTGCTGTTGGTCTGGAACATCTTGTTCAGGCCGAAATCCGGGATGATGGACTGGGCAAAGGCCGGGTTCTTGCTCAGGTTCAGGGTACGGGTGTTCCGCACGTCGTACATGGGGCCGGTGCCGTTCTGGTAGACCAGTTCGTTTACCAGATACAGGCCGATCCAGTTGAACATGATGGAGGTGATGACCTCGTTGATGTTGAAGTAGGCCTTGAAGAAGCCGGGGATCGCGCCCCAGATGCCGCCCAGCAGGGTGGCTGCCAGCAGGCAGACGAACCAGGGCATCTTGAGCATAATGGCGCAGTACAGGGCACCGTAGGCACCCAGCGTGTACTGACCGGCGGCACCGATGTTGAACAGGCCGGTCTTGAAGGCAAATGCCACCGACAGGCCGGTCATGACCAGGGGTGCTGCGTTGGCCAGCTCCTTGCCGACGCCGTAGGGAGCGTCGTGGAAGCCGCCTTTCAGGATGCGCACAAAGCCGTCGCCCCAGGCGTGTGCCGGGTTGATGGCCAGCAGCACCAGAAAGCCCACGATCAGACCGATGAGGATGCACAGCAGAGCCGCCAGCACACTGGTGACCGAGCTTTGCAGACTGCTGTGGGAAAGTTTTTTCTTGTCCATTTGTTACTTAGTCTCCTTTCCCTGCTTGCGTGCACCGGCCATATACAGGCCCAGTTCCTGCACGGTGGTGGTCTTGGGGTCAAACTCGCCCACGATCTCGCCCTCGTACATGACCAGGATGCGGTCGGACAGGTTCATGACCTCGTCCAGCTCCAGGCTGACCAGCAGCACGGCCTTGCCCTTGTCGCGCTCGGCCACGATCTGGCTGTGGATATATTCAATAGCACCCACGTCCAGGCCGCGGGTGGGCTGCACGGCAATGAGCAGCTTGGGATCCCTGTCGATCTCACGGGCAATGATCGCCTTCTGCTGGTTGCCGCCGGACATGCTGCGCACGATGGTGGAGCTGCCCTGGCCGCTGCGCACGTCGTACTGTGCGATCAGCCGGTCGGAGTACTCACGCACCTTATCCGAGCGGATGAAGCCGCCCTTCTGGAACTCCGGCTGCCAGTAGCGCTGCAGCACCATGTTGTTTTCCAGGCTGTAATCCAGCACCAGACCGTGCTTGTGGCGGTCCTCCGGGATATGGCTCATGCCGTCCTTGGAACGCTGGCGGATGGTGGCATGGGTGATGTCCTTGCCATCCAGCGTGATCTTGCCGTTGGTCAGCTTTTCCAGACCGGTCAGGCCGTAGACAAACTCGGTCTGGCCGTTGCCCTCAATGCCCGCCAGGCAGACGATCTCACCGGCGTGCACCTGGAAGGTGACATCCTTGACAGAATCCTTCTTGCGCTGGTCGTTGTGCATGGTCACGTTCTGCACGTCCAGCACCACGGCACCGGGATTTGCAGGCTGCTTTTCCACCTGCAGCTGCACATCACGGCCCACCATCATGCGGGAAAGTTCTTCCTTGGTGGTGTCCTTGATGTCTACGGTGCCCATGTACTTGCCCTTGCGCAGCACCGTGCAGCGGTCGGCCACGGCCATGATCTCGTTCAGCTTGTGAGTAATGAACAGGATGGACTTGCCTTCCTTCTTGAACCCGCGCATGATTTCCATCAGCTCGTCGATCTCCTGCGGGGTCAGCACAGCGGTGGGCTCATCGAAGATCAGGATCTCGTTGTCGCGGTACAGCATCTTCAGGATCTCCACGCGCTGCTGCATGCCCACCGAGATATCGCTGACAAGGGCATCCGGGTCCACGCGCAGGCCGTACTTTTCGCTCAGGGCCATGACCTTCTTGCGGGCCTCGGCTTTCTGCAAAAAGCCCATTTTATTGGGCTCCACGCCCAGAATGATGTTGTCCAGAACGCTGAAGCATTCCACCAGCTTGAAGTGCTGGTGCACCATGCCGATGCCCAGTGCATTTGCATCGTTGGGGTTGCGGATGGCGACCTCCTTGCCGTTCTTGCGGATCTGACCAGCCTCCGGCTGGTACAGGCCGAACAGCACGCTCATCAGCGTACTTTTGCCGGCGCCATTTTCGCCCAGCAGAGCGTGTACCTCGCCTTTGCGCAGCTGCAGGGTGATATCATCGTTTGCCTTGATCCCAGGGAATTCCTTGGTGATGTGGAGCATCTCGATCACAAAATCCTCTGCCAATCTGCTCACTCTCCTTTCGTGCCGTATCGACACCTATACTATTCTATCTTTCATTATACCTGATTTCCGACAATTTGCACACGGCTTTTTTCGTTTTTGGCAGAAAGTACAGATAAAAGTATTACTTTTGAGGCATCCTGCACAGTTTCCGCCGGGTCTGCCCTGCCCGGACACACAAAAACAGGGTGCCCGCCTGCAATGGGCACCCTGTTTTTGCATTGAGTAATTCATAAAAGCGGCCTGCCGGTTTGCGGCCCGCAGGCTGCGGGAAACGCCGGGTTACTGGATATAGTTGACGGTGATGAACTCGCTGACGGTGGGCTTGACCCCATCATCCGAGCTGTTGTCCACGGTGATCTCGCCGGAAGCGGTCACGGTCAGGAATTTGCGGCGGGAAATTTTTATCCTGGGTTCTCCTTGAAATAGTATGACTTCTGGCTTTTGATACAACAAAAGACGGGGTGTCCCTTTCGGAACATCCCGCCTGGGGAAGCTCTTTACTGGATGTAGTTGACGGTAGTGAACTCGCTGACGGTGGGCTTGGTAGCATCGTCGGAGTTGTTGTCCACAGTGATCTCGCCGCTCTTGATCTTGTCCTTGACGGTCTCGTACTCGTCCTTGGTGAAGGTCTCGAAGTTCCAGCTGTCGTCTGCGGTGGGCAGGCCGATGTAATCGCCATCCTCCAGACCGAAGTTGCCGTTGGAAGCAGCGATCTCGCTCCAGTCACCGGCCTCGATGTCGGACAGAGCGGTGTTGACAGCCTCAGACAGACCCTTCATGGCAGAGGTGATGAACGGGTTGTAGGCATAGGTGCCGTCAGCCACGCCGTTTGCGCCGATGTAGTTCTGGTCAACGTCCACGCCGATGACATAGCCGTTGTTCTTCAGAGCAGCCTCCACAGCGGAGGTGTAGATGCCGCCGCCGCAGGCAAACACGACCTGAGTGCCGTTGGAGTACCAGCCCTCCATACGGGAGGTGATGTTGGCATCGCCGTAGAACTGGCCGCCGTAGAAGTAGTTGATCTCGACGTTCTGGCCCAGCTCCTGTGCGGCAGCATCAGCGCCCTGCACGAAGCCGTAACCGTAACGGATGACAGCGGGCACAGCCATGCCGCCCAGGAAGCCCAACTTGGTCTTGCCGTCCTTGGCGATCGCGTAACCGGCCAGGTAACCTGCCTGCTCTTCCTTGAAGGTGATGCAGTAGCAGTTTGCGGGGATGGTATCCGTGCCAATATCGCCCTGGGTCACGTCAACAGCGATGAACTTGACATTGGGGTACTGGTCAGCAGCCCATGCCAGAGAAGCACCGTACAGGTAGCCGACGCAGACGATCACGTCTGCACCCTCGTTGACAGCCAGACGGATCATGGTCTCACGATCCTCATCGGAAGCGTCAGCCTCGGGGATGTAGTACTGGCAGTCATGGCCCATGTAGCCGGAAACAGCCGTCCAGCATGCCTGGTTGAAGCTCTCATCGTCGATCGTGCCGGTGTCGCAGGTCAGAGCGACCTTGACGATCTTCTCGCCGCCCTCAGCAGCGGAGGAAGCGGTGGAAGCAGCAGCGGAAGAAGCGGTGCTGGTGGAAGAAGCGGAAGAACCGCCACAAGCGGTCAGAGCAGCGGCGGCGGCAGCAGCACCAGCCACAGCCAGGAAGTTACGACGAGAAATCTTCATAAGAAAGTCTCCTTTATTTTCAATCCATCGCGTGCCAGCCTGCAAATGCAGGCACTTACACATTTACTGGTTCAAGTATAGCGGGAAGATGTGTGAGATGCAAGCACTTTTCGATTACAAAATATTTACAAAATCTTTGTAAATATTTTCAAAAAGTATTACTTTTGCACAGTTCCCTGCCGTTCCGGTTTTGTGCCGGGAAGCGATTTATTTTTCCACAGCGGCATTTCCGGCCACATTGGAAGGCCCGAACCCAAAGGGCAGCAGTTCGTCCATGCTGCGCTCGATGAAATCCTCCGGCGTTTTGGCCATGATCACGTTCAGCTCCGGCCCGCCGAACTCGAACAGTGCCTGACGGCACACACCGCAGGGCGAGGTGATCTGTTCGTTCACCTCGCCGCGGCGGCTGCCCACCACTGCAATATCCGTGAACTCGGTCACGCCGTCGGCCACGGCCTTGAACAGGGCCGTGCGCTCTGCGCAGCTGGTGGGGGTAAAGGACGCATTTTCCACGTTGCAGCCGGTGTAGACGCGTCCGTCCTTTGCGCGCAGGGCAGCACCCACCATAAAATTGGAATACGGTGCATAAGCCTTTTCGCGGGCAGCCAGTGCCATGCGGATCAGTTCCTGCTTTTCTTCCAGGGTCAGGTTCGTCATAAAATGTTCCTCCTTTTGGGGGCGAAAACAGCGCGGCCGGCCTTTTTGCAGGCAGACCGCGCTGGATCTTCGGTTGGGTTTCTCAGTACTCTGCGCCCAGAGCCACCTTCATCATGTTGGTAAAGCTCGTCTGGCGCTGCTCGGCCGTGGTGATCTCCGGTGCCACAAAGCTGTCGGAAATGGTCAGCAGGCAGGCCGCATGCTTGCCCAGCACCTGTGCGTTGGCAAACAGGGCAAAGCTCTCCATCTCCACGCACAGGCAGCCGCGCTCATCCCGCAGCTTTTCCCAGTAGGTGGGCTTTTCGTCGGAGGGCTGGCGGTAGAACACATCCGAAGAGTGGATGTTGCCCTCAATGAGGGGAATGCCCTGCTTGGCGGCAGAAGCGCGCAGCTTGTCGTTCAGGCTCTGGCTGGGCAGGGTAATGTCCCCCTCGAAGCCGCTCTGTACCCGGGCGTAGTTGGACTCGCTCACCGCACCGGTGGACAGCACCACGTCGAACAGCTTGGCCTTTTCGGTGTAGCTGCCGGCGGAGCCGATGCGGATGATGTTGTCCACATCGTAGAACTTGAACAGCTCATAAGAATAGATGCCGATGGACGGCATGCCCATGCCGCTGCCCATCACGCTGATGGGGCGGCCCTGATAGGTGCCGGTAAAGCCCAGCATGCCGCGCACACCGGTCACCTGACGCACATCCTGCAGGAAGGTGTCGGCAATGAACTTGGCGCGCAGAGGGTCACCGGGCATGAGGACCGTCTTGGCGAAATCGCCCTTTTCGGCGCTGTTGTGAGGGGTAGACATAGAACATCTCTCCTTTTTCTTTATGATCGGCAGGCAGGCCCTTCCCGGTGGAAAGGCCCGCTCTGCATGCTTACCTGTATTTTCTGCGGTTGAACACGTTCTGCGGGGCAATGTAAGAGCCGTTGCGGCGGATCTCGAAGTGGCAGTGGTTGCCGCTGGAACGTCCGGTGCTGCCCACATAGCCGATCAGCTGGCCCTGCTTGACGGTCTGGCCTGCATGGACCACCAGCGACAGGCAGTGTGCATACACGGTGGTGTAGCCGTTGCCATGGTTGATGATGATGGAGTAGCCATAGCCCGTACCTGCACCAGCCTTGTTGTAACCGGCCTTGGTGACGGTGCCGCCTGCCGAAGCGTAAATGGGCGTACCGGCGGCGGCGCAGATATCCACGCCCTTGTGGCTGCCGCCGTACCAGCGCGAGCAGTTCCGGTAGCCGGGCACCGGCCAGATAAACTGACCGCTGCCGGTGATGTAAGAAGTGCTGGTGGTCACCTTCTTGGTGCCCACCACGATCTTTTCGGTCACAGGCTCCTTGATCACTTCGGTGCTGAGGATCTGCTGGCTGAGCTGGGTGCCGTTGGTGTCGTACACACGCTGGGCCGTCACACTGCGGATGCCGTTTTCACCGGCCTGCGTGGTCTTTTTGGTGCCCACGTTGTACTCTTTGGATTTGGTCGTCTCGCTGGTATAGGGGATCTCCTCCTGCCAGGTCTCGATCTTGGTGATGCGCACTTCCAGCGTGGCTTCCTGTTTGGTCACGATCAGCTCATCACCGGCCTGGATGTTGGAGGTCTCGGTCAGGGCCGCGCCCTTGAAGTTCGTATTCAGCTCGCACAGTTCCCGGAAGGTCAGGTCGTTCTTCTGGGCAATGCTCCACAGGGTGTCGCCGGTCTGCACGGTATAGATCTTTTCCTGCTGCTGCACGCCGGAAAGCATCGACTCCACATCATTTTCCTGCTGGAAGCTTTCATTGAAGTAGATGCCATTCTCCAGGGTGACCTCTTTGTTGAAGCCCACGGTCACATTGGGATCTTCCGGGTTCTCGTAGGGTTCCAGCAGGCTGCTCAGGTAGCTCTGCAGGGCAGTGCCGTCCGAGCACACGGCGGTCAGTTCTCCGTCCAGATACAGGGCGGTGCCCTCACTGATCTGGTCGCTGGAGGACTTCAGGATGGCGTTGGCCATCTCGTTTTCGTCCAGCACGCTGTGTGCCACCGAAATGGTATAGGTGGGCTCCACCGTCCACTTGGTGTTCTCGTCCGTGCCTGCATCGTTGATACGCTCCTGCACGGCTTCCTTGGCAGAGTTGAACACATCCTCGTTGGCCACATAGCCCACGGTCTGGCCGTTCACCTGCACTTCCAGCGCATAGGGCTGACGGATGGTGTTCTGCACCACCGTGACCATCCCGGCCAGTGCCAGCACCGGCAGGATGTACATGGCCATGCGCGGCAGGGTGCGCACATTGCGCCGCACGCCGCCGACCAGATAATGCACGCTGTCCTTTACGGCTGCGCCAAAGCCCTTTTCCTTCCGGACGCGGTGCGCATGTACCAGCAGCGAGCCCATGCCCCGGAAGAACAGCACAATGGGCCCGAACAGGTCGCGCACCATCTGGGCTGCACCGGGGAACGCCATGGACACGATGGTGTGCAGCAGGCTGCGCACCCAGAGCCGTGCACCGGACACGCCCCGGCACACCGTGCGTCCGACACGGACAAATGCATATTCGGCCGAAAATCCCAGAGCGTACAGGGCCTCACCTACGATGAGAACGAGGCGGTTCTGCAGCAGTTTCTGAGAAAAATGATTGACGTGATGCTGGGTCCTGCGGCGGAAGCGGTGCCGACGCAGGAGCTGCATGCATTGGAACTGTGCCCACAGGGAGCGCAGCTTCTGGCCGCGTTTTTTCGGCGGCTGCTGCGCAGGCTCTGCGGTCTGCGGTTCCTTTGTCTTATCTTCGATCAAACGGGTTTCTCCTTCCTTGCCGCGCGGCAAAGCTGCTCTGCATCCAGCGCGGCGGTGGTTTCCACATCCTGTGCGGCTGAATGTCAGCGCACAGACGATCTATGCTCATTTTATTATACACCCTGCACGGAATGAAACAAGCACCTGCATAAAATTTGGGCAGTTCTTTCACGCACTTTTCACGAAAGCAGGTCGGCCATATCCTGCGGCAGCGGGCTTTCCACGGTCACCGTGCGGCCTGTTCCAGCGCTCACCGGGGTGCGGATGCAGATGCCGTCCGGCACCTCGGTGTACTCCGGCACCCGGAAGGTCTGCTTTGCGCAGTGCAGTGCCTGCCGCCCGATGCGGTCCCGGCGGCCGCCGTAGAGGTCATCCCCGGCCAGCGGATGGCCGATGGACGCAAAATGCACCCGGATCTGGTGGGTGCGGCCGGTCACCGGCACGCAGGCGGCCAGGCTCAGGCCGTTCTGTACCTTTAATATGGTGTACTCGGTGCGGCTGGGCTTGCCCTCCGGGGTCACACACCGCCCGATGATGCTATCGCCCCGGCGGCCGATGGGCGCGTCGATCACGCCCGGCCCCAAGGGCAGCTCGCCCTCCACGATGGCGTAATAGAGCTTCTGCACGTTTTCTGCCAGGAGCGGCGCAGCATAGGTGTTGCGGGCTGCCAGCACAAGGCCGCTGGTGTCCTTGTCGATGCGGTTCACCGGGCGGAACACCGGGCTGCGGCCCTGCTGCAGTGCCCAGGCTGCATAGCCGTTGGCCAGCGTGCCGCCGGGGTAGTTCAGAGTGGGGTGCACCGCCAGATGGGGCGGCTTTTCCAGCACCACGGCAAAGGCATCCTCGTAGACCACCTGCACGGCAATGTCTGGCTGCGGGGCCACGCCGCCCGCTTCCGGCGGGAGGTCGAAGCTCAGCACCTGCCCCGGGTACACCCGGCGGTTGGCCAGCACGGACGCACCGTCGGCAAAAAAGCCGCCGCCCTGAAATTTGACCGCCCGGGCAAGCTCCGTAGAAACAGCACACTGGCGCAGAAAGTTCCGCACAAGCGTTCCATTTTGGGTCTGCAGGGTGTCCGGCACCGTGAAATACAGACGCACGCGCCCCCCTCCTTTGCACGAAAAACAGATATAAATAGTATAGCAAAAAACGCTTTCGCTTGCAAATCTTGTTTTTTTATGGTATTATGAGGAACGGAAAACGAGTGGAACATACGGCGGCGGGGCGGCTTTGACCGCTCTGAGGAAAGTCCGGGCCTCACAGAGCACGGTAACTGCTAACGGCAGCCGAGGGTGACCTCAGGGAAAGTGCAACAGAAAACAAACCGCCGCAGCAATGCGGTAAGGATGAAACGGCGAGGCAAGAGCTCACCAGCGCATGGGTGACCATGCGGCTTTGTAAACCCTACCGGAAGCAACGCCTATATGGGACGTACAGCGCTGCTCGCGTGTCCCGAAGGCGGCATGAACCTGTCAGCAATGGCAGGTCTAGACAGATCGTCGTTTAATACAGAACCCGGCTTACGGTCCATCTCGTTTTCCGCTTTTATGCTTTCCGGCTGCCCGCATCCCTGCGGGCAGCTTTTGTTTTGTCACACTTCTTTTACCAAGCTGTTACTTTCCGTTTGCTGCAGTTTGTGGTATACTATGGGCACTGCAGGCCCTCTGCAGGCTAAAACGAAAGACAGGATGTGAAATCCTCCGATGAAAGATGGTTTTTTAAAGGCAGCCGCCTTCTCCCCCGCCCTGCGGGTGGCGGACTGCACCTATAACGCCCAGCAGATCCTTGCCGACGTGCAGGCAGCCGCCGCGCGCGGGGTCAAGCTGGCCGTGTTCCCGGAATTCTGCCTCACCGGCTACACCTGCGGCGATCTGTTCCTGCAGCACACGCTGCAGACCGGTGCGCTGGATGCCCTGCAGACCGTGCTGGACGGCACCCGGACGCTGGACACCGTCGTGCTGGTGGGCCTGCCGCTGCTGGTACACGGCAAGCTGTACAACTGTGCCGCCGTGCTGTGCCGCGGGCAGCTGCTGGGCCTTGTGCCCAAGACCTACCTGCCCAACTACGGTGAATTCTACGAGAAGCGCCAGTTTACCCCCGGCAGCACCGAGGTGGAAACGATCACCGTGTGCGGCCAGCAGGTGCCCTTTGGCACTTCGCTGCTGTTCCGCTGCCGGTCCATGCCCAGTTTTGTGCTGGGCGTAGAGCTGTGCGAGGACCTGTGGAGCGCACTGCCGCCCTCCACCTTCCACGCACTGGCCGGGGCCACGGTCATCGCCAACCTTTCGGCCAGCGACGAGACCGTCGGTAAGGCCGAGTACCGCCGGGCACTGGTGTCCAACCAGTCGGCCCGCCTGCTGTGCGGCTACCTGTACGCCTCGGCCGGGCACGGCGAGAGCACCCAGGACATGGTGTTCGCCGGGCACGACCTGATCGCCGAGAACGGCACCCTGCTGGCCGAGACGGCACCCTTTGCGGGCGGCATTGCCGAGACCGAGATCGACTGCCAGCGCATGGAGGCCGAGCGTGCCCGTAACACCAGCTTTGAGTTGAGCCGCGATGGTTACACCACGGTGGAGTTCGATCTGGAACTCACTGAGACCACCCTCACCCGCTGGATCGACCCGGCACCCTTCGTGCCCGGCGACCCCAAGCGCCGCGCCGAGCGCTGCGAACTGATCCTGAAGATGCAGGCCGACGGTCTGGCCAAGCGGCTGGAGCACGCCCACGCCAAAACGGCGGTCATCGGCATTTCCGGCGGGTTGGACAGCTGTCTGGCCCTGCTGGTGGCGGTGCGCGCCATGAAGCAGCTGGGCCGCCCCGCCAGCGATGTGCTGGCCGTGACCATGCCCTGCTTCGGCACCACCCACCGCACCCGCAGCAATGCCGAGATCCTGTGCGATGAGCTGCAGGTCTCCTTCAAAGAGATCGACATTGCCGAAACGGTCCACAGCCACTTCCGGGACATCGGCCAGGACGAAAGCGTGCTGGACGTAACCTTTGAAAATGGGCAGGCCCGTGTGCGCACGCTGGAGCTGATGGACACCGCCAACCGCACCGGCGGCCTTGTGGTGGGCACCGGCGACCTGTCGGAGCTGGCACTGGGCTGGGCCACCTATAACGGCGACCACATGAGCATGTACGGTGTGAACGCCGGGGTGCCCAAAACGCTGGTGCGCCATCTGGTGCATTACGAAGCCGACATTGCCGCCACCGACGCCCTGCGCACCGTGCTGCTGGACATTCTGGACACTCCGGTCTCCCCGGAGCTGCTGCCCGCCAAGGACGGCGAGATCGCGCAAAAGACCGAGGATCTGGTGGGCCCCTATGAGCTGCACGACTTTTACCTCTATCAGGTGCTGCGCTTCGGCTTTGGCCCGGCCAAGATCTTCCGGCTTGCAAAGGCCGCCTTTGCAGGCCGCCCCGAATACCCCGACAACGTGCTGTACAAGTGGCTGCGCAACTTCTACTGGCGGTTCTTCGCCCAGCAGTTCAAGCGCAGTTGCCTGCCGGACGGCCCCAAGGTGGGCAGCGTGACCCTTTCGCCCCGCGGCGACTGGCGCATGCCCAGCGACGCCTGTGCCGCCCTCTGGCTCGCCGAACTGGAACAGCTTTCGATCAAGGACTGACACATGAAACACAAAAAACTGCTGACCAATCTTCTGTTTGCCGCCGTCGTTCTGGCCATTGCCGCCGTTCTGCTGCTGGTGCGCAGCGCACACAGCAGCGGTTCCAAGCTACGGGCCGAACTGATCTACGGCGACAACAACACCACCATGAACCTTCCACTGGACAAGAACGATACCTATGACGTAGACACCGGGTACTACACGGTGCACATCGAGGTCAAGGACGGTGCTGCCCGCTTTGTGGACTCCCCCTGCCCGGACCACATCTGTGAGAGCTTCGGCTGGCTGTCCAACGAAGACCAGACCGCCACCTGCCTGCCCGCCCGCGCGGTGCTGACCATCGTGCCGGCCGACTGAGCCTTGCGCTCAAAAGGAGATTTCCTATGAAGGATGATTCCAACCGTTCCCTGCGGCGTGTGAACCGCAAGAGCCGCAGTGCGGCAGACCGCACCGTGGAAGTGGACAGCTCCGCTTTTTTTGCGGAGGACCCGTCCCCCACGCCGCCGCCCCGGAAAAAGCCCGGTTCTTCTGCCCCGCGCCGCAGCGGTGCCCCGGCACAGGCTGCCGCCGCCCGGCCCTCCGCTTTCGGCAGGATCCTGCTGCCGGTGCAGGGCATCCTCAGCGTGGCTTCGCTGGTGCAGCTGTGGCGCACCCAGATGCTGCCCGTGCTGTATCTGGTCATTCTGGCCGCCCTGCTGTTCCTGCTCTGGCTGCTGGTCAAGCGCTGTCAGGAGTACAATGTGCCCGGCAAGGTGTCCCGTGTGTTCTCGGTGTTCCTGTGCGCCTGCATGGCGCTGGGCTGTGTCTGGGCCCAGCAGGGTCTGACCGCACTGGACAACATGACCAACGGTCTGCTCACCGGTGCCGAGGCCAACAAGATCACCAAGGAGCCTTTCGTCATCTACCTCAGCGGCGTGGACACCCGTGGTGAACTGACCGAAAAAGCCCGCAGCGACGTGAACATCCTGGCTGTGGTGAACCCCCAGACCAAGCAGGTGGCGCTGATCAACACGCCCCGCGACTACTATGTAGATCTAGCCGGCACCAACAGCAAGGACAAGCTGACCCACGCCGGTCTGTACGGCGTGGAGACCAGCATGGCCACCTTGGGCAACCTCTACGGCATCAATGTGGATCATTACATCCGCATCAACTTTGCGGGCTTCATCAATATCGTGGACGCCCTGGGCGGCGTGGACGTGTATTCCGACCAGGCCTTCACCTCAGTGGGCAGCCCCGGCTACTACGACCCCACCACCTTTGCCGAAGGCTGGAACCATCTGGACGGTAAGTCCGCCCTAGCCTTTGCCCGGGAGCGCCACGCCTTTGCCTCCGGCGATATCCAGCGCGGCATCAACCAGATGAAGGTCATCGACGCCATGCTGAACAAGATCAAGTCCCCTGCCCTGCTCATGGGCTTTTCCAAGATCATGGATGCCGCTTCGGACTGCTTTGTCACCGATTTTTCGCAGGATCAGATCAGTGCGCTGGTGCGCATGCAGCTGAGCGATTTTGCCAACTGGGACATCCAGAGCTACACCGTTACCGGCTCGTCCGGCACCAGCACCCAGTGCTATTCCGCCAAGGGCCAGAAGCTCTACGTCATGAAGCCGGATGAAGCCTCCGTCAGCAAGGCCAAAGAGATGATCGCGGTCGTGCTGGGCGGTGAGGGCACTGTGAGCGACACCACCCAGACCCCGGAAAAGACCGACATCTTTACCCCCACCACCGACCCGAACGCCGCTGCTTCCATTCCGGAAGAACCGGCGGAAAGCGTCATCGTGGAGGAGCCCGCCGAGAGCGTGCCGGAAGAGATCCCGGCCGAAACGCCTGCTGAGCAGCCTGCAGAACAGCCTGCCGACACCCAGCCCCAGGAGCCGGAGACTCCGGCCGACAGCGGTACCAGTGACGGCAGCACCGAAGCTCCGTCCATCTCTCTGCCCACGCAGGAAGAGGTGGAACAGGCCGCATCCTCGCTGTACAACGCAGCGTCCACCATTCTGGATGCCATCTACAATGCAGCGTCCCAGAACGACGCCGCCTGATTTCCCACAACCGCAACGAGGCCCCGGAGGGCAGAACCTCCGGGGCCTCGTTTTTTCGTTGTCAGGATCTTATGCCTTGATCTCGTTCCACACGCTGTGGCCGTCCAGGCTGGAGGCATCCACGCCCAGATACTCACAGATGGTCTGGGCAATGGTGCCGAAGCAGAGCTTCGTGCCCAGGTCCACACCGGGCTTCACGCCCTTGCCGCAGACCAGGTACGGCACATACTCGCGGGTATGGTCGGTGGTCTTGGTGTAGGAGGGGTCGCAGCCGTGGTCGGCGGTGATCATCAGCAGGTCGCTCTCTCGCATCCCGGGGATGAAGTCGGCCAGGAAGCGGTCGAACTCAGCGGCGGCGGCAGCATAGCCTGCCACGTCGCGGCGGTGGCCGTACAGCATGTCAAAGTCCACCAGGTTCACAAAGGCCAGGCCCTCGAAGTCGCGGGTCTGCAGGGCCTTGGTGAAGGCAATGCCGTTGGTGTTGCCGGTGGTCTTGATCTTCTCAGTCACGCCCTCGCCATCAAAGATATCGAAGATCTTGCCCACGGCGATGACGTCCTTGCCGGCGTTCTTCAGCAGGTCCAGCATGGTGGCGCGGGGCGGCTTCAGGCTCAGGTCGTGGCGGTTGGTGGTGCGGTAGAAGGTATCGGCGGTGCGGCCCAGGAAGGGGCGGGCAATGACGCGGCCCACGCCATACTCGCCCTTGAGCATCTCGCGGGCGATCTCGCAGTAACGGTACAGCTCGTGCACCGGCACCAGCTCTTCGTTGGCGGCCACCTGGAACACGCTGTCGGCACTGGTGTAGACGATGAGGGCGTTTTCCTTCATGGCCTGCTCGCCGTAGTCCTTCAGCACCTGGGTGCCGGAATAGGGCTTATTGCAGAGCACCTTGTGGCCGGTTTTTTCCTCAAACTCGTGGATGAGCTCTGCGGGGAAGCCCTCCGGGAAGGTGGGCAGCGGCTTCGGGCTCACCACACCGGCGATCTCCCAGTGGCCGATGGTGGTGTCCTTGCCCATGCTCTGCTCCTGCAGGCGGGCAAAGGAACCGGTGGGAGCGGCGGTCTTTTCCCCGGCGGTCACGCCGTCGATGTTGAACAGGCCCAGCTTTTGCAGGTTGGGGCAGTTGAAGTTGGGATGCTTTGCAATGGCTCCCAGCGTGTTGGTGCCCTCGTCGCCAAAAGCGGCGGCATCCGGCTCGGCACCGATGCCAAAGCTGTCGAGCACGATCAGAAAAACACGTTTTTCCATCTTGGTTTTCTCCATTTCTTCCGGGTCAGCCCGGATAAGTGACACTTTTATCTGCCACCATTATAAGCAAAAACAGGCCCGTTTGCAAGGGCTGTCTTTCCATGCTGCACAGCTGTCCTGACGGGCAGGATCTTAGCCATTTCTTTAACGATTTCTCTGTGCAACATCCGCAAAATTACCGCGTCCCTGCGTCAAGCATCTGTTCAAACCTCCCGGTATGCAAAAAAGTTGTATTCATCCTGAAATTTCACTTGCTCTCTTGTCAGAAAGCGATTATAATAGTAGTTGGTAAAGTTTTGGATTTTCACTTTACCGTACATTCCAACCCACAGCACGGGGAGTTTTCCCTGTTGGTCGTGTGCGCGGGCCGTTCTGCATGACAGCAGACAGCCTGCTGCAAAATAAATGAGAGAGTGAGAACGTAGACGGAGGTATTTTGAATGAGAAAAACGAAAATTATCTGCACCCTGGGCCCTTCCACCGACAAGGACGGCGTCCTGCGTGAACTGATCGCCAACGGCATGAATGTTGCCCGCTTCAACTTCTCCCATGGCTCCCACGAGGAGCACAAGGGCCGTCTGGACCTGCTCAAGTCCCTGCGCGAGGAGCTGGGCAAGCCCGTGGCTGCTCTGCTGGACACCAAAGGCCCTGAGATCCGCCTGAAGGACTTCAAGAACGGCACCGAGATGCTGGAAGCCGGCCAGGCCTTCACCCTGACCACCCGCGATGTGGAGGGCACCAAGGAGATCTGCTCCATCACCTACAAGGATCTGCCTCAGGACGTGGCCCCCGGCGGCACCATCATGCTGGATGACGGCCTGATCAAACTGCAGATCCAGACCGTGAACGATACCGACATCGTCTGCACTGTGCTGAACAACGGCAAGATCAAGAACAAGAAGGGCGTCAACGTGCCCGGTGTGCATCTGTCCATGCCGTATATGAGCCAGCGCGATAAGGACGATATCATCTTCGGCATCGAGCAGGGCTTTGATTTCATCGCTGCTTCCTTTGTGCGCACTGCACAGGACGTGTACGAGATCCGCAACCTGCTGAACGAGTACGACTCCAACATCCGCATCATCGCTAAGATCGAGAACCGTGAGGGTGTGAACAACATCGACAGCATCTTGGCTGCCGCCGACGCCGTCATGGTGGCCCGCGGCGACCTGGGCGTCGAGATCGACTTTACCGAGCTGCCCGGCATCCAGAAGACCATCATCGACCGCTCCTTCTCCTTCGGCAAGCCCATCGTCACCGCTACCCAGATGCTGGACAGCATGATGGTGAACCCCCGCCCCACCCGTGCTGAGATCTCGGACGTGGCAAACGCCATCTACGACGGCACCTCTGCTATTATGCTGTCCGGTGAGACCGCTGCCGGTGCTTACCCCGTGGAGGCACTGAAGACCATGTCCGCCATCGCCGAGCGCACCGAGCAGGAGGGTCACTACCTGCGCGGCCGTCTGATGGAGCCCAACACCGGCAAGATCAGCGTTTCCGACGCTACCGCTCACGCCGCCTGCCTGACCGCCAAGGACGTGAACGCCGCTGCCATCGTCACCGTGTCCGAGTCCGGCACCACTGCCCGCCTGCTGAGCAAGTACCGCCCGCAGCAGCCCATCATCGCCTGCGTCATGAAGGAGCAGGTGCAGCGTCAGCTGTCCCTGAGCTGGGGCATCACCTCCCTGATGATGCCTCTGGCGCACAGCACCGACGAGCTGATCGAAATGTCCACCGCTCTGGCCAAGGAAAACGGCTTCCTGCACGACGGTGAGCTGGCCGTGGTGACCGCCGGCGTGCCCGTGGGCATTTCCGGCACCACCAACATGATCAAGATCCACATGGTGGGCAACTGCCTGGCCACCGGTGTGGGCGTCGGCCCGGAGAACGCCGAGGTGTCCAACGCCACCGGCAAGGCCTGCGTGTGCCGCACCCTGGACGAGGTGCATGCCAAGTTCAAACCCGGCATGGTGCTGGTGGTGCCTTCCACCAGCAACGAGATGCTGAACTATGTGCGCGACGCCGCCGCTCTGGTGGTGGAGGAGCCCGGCCTGAACAGCCATGCCGCCATTGCCGGCAAGGCTCTGCTCAAGCCCACCGTCGTGGGTGCCGTGGGTGCCACCTCTCACATCCGTGACGGCCTGATGATCGCTGTGGACTGCGCACACGGCAGCGTGCAGCGCCTGCAGGCCTGAGAAAGAGGGCGACACAATGGAACGCATTGCGAGCTTCTGTGTTGACCATACCAAGCTGGACCGGGGCATGTACCTGAGCCGTCAGGACGGCGATGTGCTCACTTGGGACATCCGCATGAAGAAGCCCAACCAGGGCGATTACCTGTCCACGGCCGCTGCCCACACGCTGGAGCACCTGTTTGCCACCTACGCACGCAATAGTGCCTTCCAGGATGGTGTGATCTATGTGGGCCCCATGGGCTGCCGCACCGGCTTTTACCTGCTGACCCGCGGCCTGACCCCTGCGCAGGCTTTGGAGCTGACCGTGGAGTCCTTCCGCTTTATGGCCGCCTTTGAGGGTGCCGTGCCCGGTGCCAGCGAAGTGGAGTGCGGCAACTACCGCGACATGGATCTGCCTGCCGCCAAGGCCGAGGCTGCTGCCATGCTGCCGGTTCTGGAAGCCCTGACCTCTGACCGTCTGCACTACTGAGCCTCTGTGCCGGAACTCTAGACAAACAACAAAACCCGGAACTTCCTGTCGGACAGGAAGTTCCGGGTTTTTGGTTTTGTTCGGTTTATTCGTCCGGGTCGCCGCGCTCGGGCATGGTGCGCAGCTCCCGCACCAGCATGGCGCGCAGCTGGTACTGATGCTGCTCGGACGCAAGGTCGGCTCCGGCATGCAGCTCCACCTCCGGTGCCCGCCCATCGTCCGTGTACAGCGGCACCGTGACCACGGCCTGGGTGCCCTTTTCCGGGGCACACTCCACGCTCAGCCCCCAGCCCATGCGGCGGCAGCACTCGCGGCAAAGCAGCAGCCCCAGCTGAGCCCCGCCCAGAAAGCTGCGCCGGTTTTCCAGCCAGGCTTCCTGGCTGCCCTCCGGCAGACCGCAGCCATTGTCCCGCACAGTCAGCTGCCACATGGTCTCGCTGCGGCGCAGCAGGATCCTCACCGTACCGCCTTCGCGGCAGGCGCGCAGCGCGTTGGACAGCAGATGCAGACACAGCAGCTCCACATCATCCCGGTCAGCCAGCACACGGCAGGTCGTCCAGCCGCCGTAGTCCAGCTCCAGGGTGACCCCCAGCTGCGCACGCACCATGTCGGCCTGGGCCGCCACCTGCTGCAGCAGCTCGCACAGATCCAGCGGGTAAAGCTTAGGCGGCTGCCCGGCACGCAGAAATTCCAGCGCAGACAGCAGTTCGTTGATGGTCCGTTCCAGCTTGGCCGTGGCCGCGCTGATGTCGCTGACTGCCTGCAGGGACTGGGCGTCTGCCCCCACGCGGGCCAGATGCTGCTCCAGATACTCGCAGTTGCGCCCGATCAGCCCCAGCGAATGGAAGCAGGCATCCTCCACCGCCTGCTGCGGGATGGCCTGCGCCGTCAGCTCCTGCGCTGTATTCTGCTGTGCCTGCTCCATTGCTACCGCCTCCAAGACCGTGTGCGTTATTCCCTGCTCTTCTGCTGGATGAGATACCGTTTGATTGCATAGATCAGCTTGCCCGTAGTGGGCTTTTCCGCTTCAAAGCCGCTTTCAGCCTTGAACTGCGTCCAGCCCTCGGCCGGTTTTGCTTCCAGCTGGTCGATCATGCGCCGGATGCCGCTGTCCACGGCCGAGACCGAAACACCGTACTGCTCACTGACCGCCTGCAGGATCTCCTTGCGGATGGCCAGCTTCTGCGAGGTGCCGTAGACCACGCCCACCGCACTGGTCAGATAGCTGCAATTGATGTCCGGGATGCGGATGCCCCAGCTGTGGTACAGCTGCTGGCACTGCTGCTCGGTGCGCTGCCACTGCTGGCCCGGCATCCGGTACAGCTCCCGCAGCAGGTTCTTGAGCTCCATGCGCTCCACGCAGCAACAGCTGCCGGAGTCCTCCATGCGCAGTGCCGAGCTGTTCTTGCGCCGGCCCTCGTCGAACAGCATCAGCAGCGGCTTGTGCTCCAGCTTGCGCAGTTCCATCATGAACTCGATGCTGCTCATATCCTCCATCTGGCTGCACAGCACCACGATGTCAAAATTGTGGCCCTGCTGCAGCTCCTGCAGCAGTTTGTGTCCGTTCAGAAAGCAGGTACAGGCCAGCACTGGGTTCTGTTCTTCCAGATAGTTTTTCTGTACCCGAAGCTCCTTGCGGTCATAGCTTGCAAGGGCGACCTGCAGCACATCTGCCGTCCGCTCATTGTCCACGCCACGCGCCGCCTTCCTGTTCGGTCTGCTGTGCCGCATCCAGCTCTGCCACCACGTCCTGCCAGATCTCCGGCTGAACGCCATTCTCACACAGATATTGCAAAACACGGTAGCCAAACTCCGGTGCAACGGCCATATACTTGCTGTCCATGCGCTGGCTGCTGCCAGTACGGCAAAGCGTCAGGCGACAGCCGGTTTCGCCGTCCGGGTCAAGGGAGTAAACCAGCGTATATGCCTGCTGCAACCCGGCGATGGCAGAAAACTGCCGGACCATGGGTGAAAATGTACGTTCCATAGAAATTCCTCCTTGCTACAAGGCATTGCGACGTTTTTAGTGCATTTCCTTGTTTTTCCTTTTTTATTGTATGGAGCAGGAAGGAACCATTCAACCCCGAAAAAGTGTCTAAAAGTGTCAGATTGTTTTTCTGTTCGATTTTGCGTCGTGTTGTTTTGCTTTCCGACGTTTTTACAAATCATGTTGCCTGTGCCGCACCGTATTTTCATCGTTCTGGATGGTTTGCGCGGCTTTTTTCAGTACCCTTACAATAACACGAACGCCGCAGGATTGCAACCCCTGCCGCCGGGTTGGGAATTTTTTCCTCTCTGACCCGGCCAAAACAGAGAATTTCTGCTTCCGCTTCCGGAAACACTTTCTTTTCCATACACAGTTTTTTCATATAGATTTGCTAAAATCATATCGATTCTTCTGTGCAGTCTGCGCGCCTTTTGGCCCGCAGCGGCACAGCTGTCCGTTTCTCACCTCTCCGGCCCCGGCCGGAACCTTTTCCCCAGAAAGGCACACACATGCTACAAATCAAACAGATCTGCAAACAGTACAAGACCGGCGATCTCGTGCAGAATGCGCTGAACAATGTCAGCCTGAACCTGCGTGATAACGAATTCGTCGCCATCCTCGGCCCCAGCGGCTCCGGCAAAACCACTCTGCTGAACATTATCGGCGGTCTGGACCGGTATGACAGCGGCGATTTGATCATCAACGGCATCTCCACCAAAAAGTACACCGACCGCGACTGGGACTCCTACCGCAACCACACCATCGGCTTTGTGTTCCAGAGCTACAACCTCATCCCCCACCAGACCGTGCTGGCCAACGTGGAGCTGGCCCTTACCATCTCCGGCATTTCCGGGGCCGAGCGCCGCCGCCGCGCCACCGAGGCACTGGAGAAAGTGGGTCTGGGCAACCAGCTGCACAAGCACCCCAGCGAGATGTCCGGCGGCCAGATGCAGCGTGTGGCCATTGCCCGTGCACTGGTGAATAACCCCGACATCCTGCTGGCCGACGAGCCCACCGGTGCACTGGACAGTGAAACCAGCATCCAGGTCATGGAGCTGCTCAAGGAGGTGGCCCGGGACCGTCTGGTGGTCATGGTCACCCATAACCCGGAGCTGGCCGAGCGCTACGCCACCCGCATCGTGACCCTGAAGGACGGCGTCATCCGCTCCGACACCATGCCCTATGAGCCGGACACCCAGACCCTTGCGGCCCCCGTGCACAAGAACATGGGCCGCTCGTCCATGTCGGTGCTCACCTCGCTGACCCTCAGCTTCAACAACCTGCGCACCAAAAAAGCACGCACCCTGCTCACTGCCTTTGCCGGTTCCATCGGCATCATCGGCATTGCGCTGATCATCTCCCTGTCCACCGGTGTCAACAACTACATTGACGACATGGAGCGCTCCACCCTGTCGGAGTACCCGCTGCAGATCATGAGCAGCGGCATGGATTTCACCTCCATGCTCTCCTCCGGTGCCCCGTCATCCAGTTCCCAGGACACCACCCAGGAAGAAGACATGGTGCCGGTGCGCCAGCTGCTCTCGCAGATGGTGTCGGGCATCACCACCAACGACCTCAAGTCCCTCAAGCAGTATCTGGAGACCACCGACACCACCGTTGCCGACAATGCCACCGCCGTGGAGTATGCCTATAATGTGTCGCCCCAGATCTACCGGCAGGACCCCGACGGCAGCATCCGGCAGGTGAACCCGGATTCCTCCCTGTCCTCGCTGGGCATCAGCTCCGAGACCTCTTCCAACAACATCATGTCCTCCATGATGAACACCAGTGTGTTCTCGGAACTGCCCCAGACCCCGGAGCTGTATGCATCCCAGTACGACGTCAAGGCCGGCCGCTGGCCGGAAGCCTACAACGAATGCGTGCTGGTGCTGGACGCCACCGGCAGCGTGACCGACTACGCCCTGTACGCGCTGGGCATGCGGGACAACGCCGAGCTGGACAAGATGATCCAGCAGTTTGCCCAGAACCAGAACGTAGACGTGCCGGATGACTTCAAGACCTATTCCTATTCCGACTTTCTAGGCAAGCAGTTCAAGCTCATCAACAGCTCCGACCGCTATGTCTACGACGAGACCTACAGCTTGTGGCGCGATAAATCGGATGACACCGACTATATGAAGCAGGTGGTGGCCGACGGCACCGACCTGACCATCGTGGGCGTGGTGCAGCCCGCCGAGGATTCTTCTGCTGCCATGCTGTCCTCCGGCATCGGCTACACCCACGACCTCACCCTGCACGTCATCGAGCAGGCCAAATCCAGCGCCATCGTGCAGCAGCAGATGGCCGACCCCCAGATCAATGTGTTCACCGGCGAGGAGTTCGGTGCCGACAACAGCACTTCCTTCGATATGTCCTCCATGTTCTCGGTGGACACCGATACGCTGAAGAACGCTTTCCAGTTTGACACCAGCGCCCTGAAGTTTGACCTGAGCGGCGCCTTTGATCTGAGCGCCGGTTCCTTCGACCTCTCTTCCCTGCTGGACCCGGACAGCTTCTCACTGGACCTGGGCGACCTGCCGCAGCCGGACATGGACATGAGCAGCGTGTTTGAGAACATGGATCTGTCCATCTCCCCGGAGGCCCTGCAGAATATGATGCAGAAGATCCTGAACGGCTACAAGGACTATGTGGTGGGCAACGGCATCCTGAATCTGGACAAGATCAGCTTCTCCGCCTATATGCAGACCGAGCAGTTCCAGCAGCTGCTGGCCAGCTCCATGAGTGAACTGCTGGCCGACGCCAACCTGCAGGAGCAGTTCTCCGCCGCTATGCAGACCGTGATGGAGAGCTACTCTGCCCAGATCAGCCAGGCCCTGCAGAGCCAGCTGAGCACCGCCATGAATACGGCCATGCAGCAGATGGGCACCCGGATCAGCCAGCAGATGGAAAGCGCCATCCAGAAGAACATTGCCCAGCTGGGCAGCCAGATGGAAAATGCCCTGAAGATCGACGCCAGCGCCTTCCAGAATGCCATCCACATGAACATGACGCAGGAAGAGCTGGCTGAACTGATGAAGTCCTCCATGCTGTCCTCCACCTCCACCTACGACGGCAACCTGCAGAGCCTGGGCTACGCCGACCTCGATGACCCCAGCACCATTTCCATCTACCCGAGGGACTTTGACTGCAAGGCCCTGATCGTGGATGCACTGGACGCCTACAATGCCTCCGCCGAGGCAAATGGCGAGGATGACAAGGTGGTGCGCTACACCGATGTGGTGGGCACCCTGATGACCTCGGTGACCAAGATCATCAACATGATCAGCAACATGCTGGTGGCCTTTGTGTCCATCTCGCTGGTGGTGTCCTCCATCATGATCGGCGTCATCACCTATATCAGCGTGCTGGAGCGCCGCAAGGAGATCGGCATCCTGCGTGCCATCGGCGCGTCCAAGCGCAACATCTCGGAGGTATTCAACGCCGAAACCTTCATCATCGGTCTGTGCTCCGGCTGTATGGGCGTGGGCCTGAGCCTGATTCTGCTGATCCCCGGCAACATGCTCATCCACTCCATTGCCGACAGTGCCTCGGTCACGGCAGCCCTGCCGCTGCAGGCTGCACTGGTGCTGATCGCACTGGCCACACTGCTCACCATTCTGGGCGGCCTGATCCCCGCCAAGAGCGCCTCCAAGTGCGACCCCGTCAAGGCCCTGCGCTCGGAGTGATTCCCGGCAGACAAAACACAAGCGGACGGTTCCCCGGTCGGGCAGCCGCCCGCTTTTTGCATTGCGGCGCATCTTGTGCTAAAATAAGAAAAAAAAAACACAAAGGAGCCTTTTTCCATGCCCAACATCATTGAGATCACTGATTTTTCCGCGCCGGAGCTGGACGTCTACGCCCGCCTGACCCAGGCCCAGCTGCGCAATCGACTGGAGCCGGAAAAGGGCGTTTTTATTGCCGAGAGCCCCAAGGTGATCGCGCGGGCGCTGGATGCCGGCTACCAGCCGCTGTCCCTGCTCATGGAACGCAAACAGATCACCGGCCCGGCCCAGGACATCCTGACCCGCTGCGGGGACGCCCCGGTATACACGGCCGACCGCGAGATGCTGGCCCGCCTGACCGGCTACGAACTGACCCGCGGCGTGCTGTGCGCCTTCCGCCGCCCCGCGCCCCGCACAGTAGAGCAGGTATGCCGGGATGCCCGCCGGGTGGCTGTGCTGGAGGGCATCGTGGATTCCACCAACGTGGGTGCCATCTTCCGCAGTGCTGCCGCATTGAACATGGATGCGGTGCTCATCACGCCCTCCTGCTGCGATCCGCTGTGCCGCCGGGCGGTGCGCGTGAGCATGGGTACGGTGTTCCAGGTGCCCTGGGCGCAGATCGGCACCACCCCCGCCGACTGGCCGGAACACGGCATGGCACAGCTGCACGCTCTGGGCTTCAAGACCGCTGCCATGGCCCTGAGCGACCGTTCGGTGAGCATCGACGACAACGCCCTTGCCGCTGAACCCAAACTGGCCATTGTGCTGGGCACCGAGGGCGACGGCCTGGCCCACAGCACCATCGCCGCCTGCGACTATACCGTGAAGATCCCCATGTCCCATGGGGTAGACTCGCTGAACGTAGCCGCTGCCAGTGCCGTCGCCTTCTGGCAGCTGGGCCGTACCTGACACAATCTGCTTGACAAATCTCCTGATTCGAGTTACACTTACAGGGTCATCTGGTATGGGCCTGTAGCTCAGTTGGGAGTGCAAGCGTATCGCTTTTGTGCCCCACAGAGTTGTGGGCATTCAAATGGGGAGTATGTCGGTTGGTCGCCCAACCGAGTTACGCCCCTCAATATGGGCCTATAGCTCAGCTGGGAGAGCGTTCGGTTCGCATCCGAGAGGTCAAGGGTTCGAATCCCTCTAGGTCCACCAATTTGCCGCATCGTTTTGTACGATGCGGCGTTTTTTATGTCTAAAAAACTTTGGCAGACCGTGCCGGGCTCCGAACCCTGAAGTCGGATGCGAACCGGGCGGGGTCATCAATGTACTTTTTGAAAATCCATCGGTTTCACGCTTCTTTCTTTGCATTTTGCATGGTGCTGCGGGCAAGAGCATCGGTTTTATGCCCCCTTTTCGGAAATTTCTTCAAAAATTTCCGCACCATCGTAGGTTGATACCGCCTTGAGCTGCTCCACTTGGTTGAAGCTGGCATTCAGGGTGATCGAGATTTCATAGTCTTTTCGGACGCGAATCTCCTTAATGAACTGCTGCAAGATAGCGCGGCGTTCATCGTGGTTGGCGGTGTCGTACACATCCGCCCATGTAAACAGCTCGTTGCAGATGTAGTTGCTGCGCTTTGCTGTTTTGGTGGCTTCTTCGTATTCTTCCTGTGCCTGCACGAGCTGCTTTTCCAGAGTTTCCAGAGCCTCTCTTGCCTCGGCTACCAGTGTGCCCAGCAGTTCTTTGTCCAAGGCACTTACGCCCCGAATGACCAGAATGGTTTCGGCTTTCAGGTCGTCCAGCTCTTTCTGCTTGGCTTCCAAGTCCTTCTGAAATTTCTTGATTTTCTTCTGGATGCGGGCGGTATTGTTGGTCTTGACCGATTCCAGCAGCTTCTTCCGGGAAACCTCCCGGAACTGTGCGAAGATCTGCCGGACAACTTCTTCCACAATGGAATCCAGCTTGGAAACACCGTAGCCGGACTGCCCATCGCAGTCACCCGGATGCCGAATCTTATAAAAGCAGCTATACCGGGGCCGGACTTCTTTCACCGTATGCCCATCGGCGTAGGTGTGTGTCCGTCCGCTGCTGGTCAGGCTCAGGCGGTTGCCGCAGTGACCGCAGTAAACCAGCCCGGTCAACAGAGCTTTGGAACTGGTGCCCAGTGAAGTGCCGCCACGCTCACAGGTGCGTGCCTGCCGCAGTTCCTGTGCCTGCTCGAACAGCTCTGGTTCGATGATGCGGAGCTGCGGACACTCCGTCTCCACCGCACCGTTGATGAGGTATCCCGTGTATCCTTTGTTCTTGATCATCCGAACGATGCTGGTGTTGGGAATGTTTTTGTTGTTCCGTCCTACGACTCCCTGTTCATAAAGATAGTGGCTCAACTTCTGTGCGCCGTAGCCCTCGTAAACGTACTTGTGGAAAATCAGCCGGACGATCTCAGCTTCCGCTTCATCAATCACAAGGTCGCAGACTTCCTGATTCTTCTTGTTCACCCGACCAAGGCGGACACGCTTGTAGCCAAAAGGCACGGTGCCGCCTGTATAGTGGCCTTCCCCGGTGAGCTGTTCCAGCCTTGTCCGGGTACGGACAGAGGTTTTCAGACTTTCGCCGGATGCCTGCCAGTAGCGGATGTAGTTCATCAGCTTGTCCACATGGGTGTCAAATCGCTGCTGTCCTTCGTTCACGCTCCAGACTTCGATGCCCTGCTTCGTGAACCATTCCACGATAAAGGGCGTTTCATCATCACGGCGACCGAGACGGTCAAACATGAACACCAGCAGGATGTCAAACTTGCCCTCCATTGCGGCCTGTTGGATTTTCTGGAGTTCATCACGGTCTTTGGCAGACTTCTTAAAGCCGGAAACGCCTTTTTCGGAAAATTCCTTGACGATCTCCCAGCCCTGACTTTCTGCAAAGTTGCGGCAGGCTTCTTTCTGCATGGGGATGTCGTCTTTCTCGACCTGTCCTTTGGTCGAAACACGGTATAAGGTATAGACACGTTTTTTCATTTCAATCTCTCTTTCTTTGAGTGAGAAAGGAAAAATCAAACGTGTTTCGTCCATATTTTGTTTTCAAGGTTCAGTTCGATTTTATCTTATCTCACGCATTCAAGGAACACAAGGATGTCAGGCAGCGGTGTGCCCTGCCGTGCGCAGGATGGTGGTTTGCAGCAGCTTCTGGATCGCATCCAGACAGTCCGTATCCGCAGGCGCATAAGTAATCTTGACTTTGCAGCCTTTGACGGAAAGAGTTTCCGATTTAGCGGTGGTATCGCAGATAGCGTTCATAGGCCTCCTTTCTCCATACCCATTCGTTCAGATCGAGCTGATACAGCAGCGCATAATTGAGCCGAATGAGTTCCGGGATGCTCAACCGCCCCATCGGGCGGATCAGCCGTCCCTTGCTGATGGTCTGGACAGATTCTGCCAAGATCATAGAGGGCTGCAAAAAAGCCCGATTACCGTCCACAAGAACGTGGGCTTGGTGATCGGGCTTCTTTGCAGTATTGGATGTAACAGGCGCAACAATGAGGTTGGGCGAATAGCAGTTTGCGGTGTTGTTCTGCACCACGACCACAGGGCGGATACCGCCCTGCTCGGAGCCAAGGTGCGGCTCCAGATTGGCGTAGTAAATATCACCGCGCAGAAACTTTCGGTTGACTGGGATCATGTTCATCACCGCTTGCAGGGCAAATTGTGGGTACGGCCAGCACCGTTGTAGATGGACAGGATCTGTTTCATGTGGCGGTCTGCCACATTGCCAGTGTCGTTTTGTGCCAACCGGGTGATGGTCTTGGGATGCACTGTGCGCAGCCGGAGAATCAGCCGTTCCCGGCTGTATTCGCCCTGATACAGAGCCAGAAAACGAGCCATGCCATGCAGAATGCCAGACAGGAACGAATCCGAATCGCCACCCCAAGCGTCTACGAGAACGCTCAGCATTTCATGGTAAAGTGATGCACCGTAGCTCTTGTAGATGTAGTAAGCCGAGCGGATGCAGTAGATTTTCCACGGGGCACGAATCCCATCCAGCGCAAAGCGTACACCGGTATTTTCCGTTACGGCGGCAAAGTCGCAGGCGTTTTCTTCGTGTGCCACCAGTTTGGCACGAAGCTGTTCACCCGCGGTCAGTTCGCTGGAAATGCCTGTCTGCACAGCAAACAGCAGAGCTTCATGCTCTTTGGAAAGGCCGTAGAAGACCTTGCAGCGAATCGGGAGGTCACGCCCACCGTTGCACGTTTTCCGTGCCTCAATGGTGTTCTGACCATCAAAGACGAAGTAGCGGCCATCCCGGTAGCTGACCTTCGGCTCATTGGCGATGTACTCCGAAAAGTTTGCTGCGATTCGTGCAACCTTGCCCATGCGGAGCAGCCGCTGATATTCGGCGCAGGGGTTCAGCAGAACGCTGTCAACGTACCGCACCTCGAAGTTGCACTCCGGCAGGCTGGAAAGGTTCAGGTTAGAAAGCATCATAGCGTTTTCTCCTTTATTTTCAGAAGATACTGTACGGCATCTTCGGTCAAGTCATGAATGATCTTGCGGCAGTCCGAATCTTCAAAAACATCCGGGTATTCTTTGAAAATGCTATTCCAGCGGCGAATGAAGTCCTCTTTCGCACCCTGCACTTCGCACATCATCAGGGAACCGTTTGCAACGGCTCGTTCCTGATAGCGGTTGTCAATGGATGCTTTCAGAAAGGTTCTTTCTTCGGTAGTAAGCTGGCGTTGATGCCCTTGGATGCTTTTGCTGATTTCAGAAAGCGTTTGTTTTGAAGAAGATGTTTCGGCTTTTCGGGGCTGACGTTCCTGCTTTGGCTTCCGCAATTCTGCGAGAGCAGCAGGAATTTCTGCCTTTGGCGTTTTTGCCAAGGCGGTGATTTCTGCGTCCGTTGCCTTGATGTGTCCAGTCAGGATATCCTCTCTTGCACCGGGGACCGCATCTTCCGCTGCGTCCACGCCTTTGGCATATTTTTCTGCTCTTTTTACAGTGGCTGGTCCCACACCGTTCTGGGCGGCAATGCGCTCACAGGTGGAGAGCTGCTTTGCCCTCAATGGATCATTTTGAACCATTGAGGTGAACCGTCCGTTCTCATCGTGTGCCCGCTCTTTGGAGCCGCCCCGTGCCAGCTTTTCGGATTCATACAGCTTGCCCATCAGAAACTTCTTCCGTTCCGGGTCGAGATTTCTGCGTCCAAGCTGGTTCTGGCAGATCCATGAGAGAGCTGCGTAGCGGTTGGCCAGTTCGATCTCCTGTATCTGGTAGACAATGAACGGATGCTTCCGCAGGATGCGGTAGCGGGTATCCCCAGCGAGGGCATACAGTCCAGCAGGATATAATCGTACTCCCGCTTTGCCCCCTCCAACACCTGTTTCAGCATCTTTTCCCGGTTCATGCTGTTCACCAGAGCCACTTCCAGCCCTGCCAGTTCGATACTGGCAGGGATCAGGTCAACGCCCTCTGCGTGGTGCAGGATGCCCTCACCGGGCTGAATGGGCTGGTCATTCATGGCTTTTGCCATCAGGGTGGAGAGGGTAGTGGGCAGTTCATCGGGCTGCTGCCAGCCCATGCTGATGGTAAGACTGCCCTGTGGGTCAGTGTCCACCAGCAGAACTTTCTTGCCCTCCATCGCCAGCCCGATGCCCAGATTTTCACAGGTGGTGCTTTTCCCCACACCGCCTTTTTGATTGGTGACTGCAATAATCGTAGCTTTCTTTGCGATAACATCACCCCGCTTTCGGAGAACCACGCGCAAAGTCGTGGTTCGTCTTGTTCTGATAGTAGAGGTTCATGGTGGTGGGCGCA
>OGLZ01000393.1_pt1 | contig 40391 bp, 43 predicted proteins | sample 1572991 | NCBI WGS metagenome assembly OGLZ01 (sample SAMEA2581893, study PRJEB24529) | metagenome | biome: Human gut stool | place: China | collected 2011 | reverse complement strand
AAGCGACTTCTTACGTATTCTGTATCCATGATATTTATATTTTAAAGGTGAATAATAATAATATAGAGAATTATGATTTCTGATTTCTGAATTATGAGCTATGAACAATTCATAATTCAGAAATCAGAAATCGAAATTTATTCCACAGGAATATCCTTGTTTACATTTTTGCAACCTACCAGACCGTAGAACAGCAGGTAAGCAAGTGCGGCGATGATAACCCAGTAGCTAGGCATGAAACCGGCGATGTCAGCTACCCAACCTTGGATAACAGGCAGGATACCTCCACCACAAACCAGTACCATAAACAGACCGGAAGCAGCAGCCAGATATTTTCCTAATCCTTCTACTGCAAGGTTGAAAATACCACCCCACATGATAGAAGTACAAAGACCTACTAATACCAAATACATAGCGTTGATAGGTACTTCAGCAAAACCGAATGACAAACCGCCGGTAGCACTCTGTTGAAGTACAGGCAGGTTAACCAATGTTCCGGTAGAAGAGAAGATAGCAAGGAATACTAAAATCAAACCCAGTGCAGATGTAAACGTAAGCATCGCTTTACTGGAAATTTTAGCACCGAGTGATGCGCCGGCCAGACGACCGATCAGCATTAAGAACCAATAAGTTCCTGCCACAAAACCGGAAATAGTAGAAGCAATGCCTGCTCCGCCTTTTTCTACGGGGTCTGTCAGGAATAGATTCAAAGTACCCGGTACACCAACTTCAATACCTACATATACAAAGATTGCAATAGCTCCCAGGATGAAATGACGGAACTTTAAAGCACCCTTCATCAATTTGCCGATAGGTTCTGTTGCAGCATTGGCATTAGGTTCGGGGATTTGTACAAACAGAAGTACGAAGAAAGCGAAAGCGAACACAGCCATAGCAGTGTACATCACAGGGAATATTTGAGAAATAGTGGCTTTTTCGATAGATCCGGCGATCAGGATACCTACAAACATCGGAGTAATGGTAGCCATTACAGAGTTGAAAGATCCACCTACCTGGATAAGCTGGTTACCTTTGTTACCTTCACCACCCAGTTTGTTCAACATCGGGTTTACAACAGTGTTAAGCAAACACATAGAGAAACCTGCTACGAATGCACCAATCAAATAAACGGCAAATGCCATTTCCGGGCTTGAATGACCGGATAAGAATTGGATACCTACACCAATGAAACCGATAGCTACTGCGATCAGTGCTGTTTTCTTATAACCCACGCGTTGCAACAGGATACCGCTCGGAATACCCATTACTGCGTATGCAATAAAGTTTCCGAAGTTTCCCAGCATACCTAATGCGTTTGATACGTCAAACTGGTTTTTCAACACGATACCCATAGGAGCAGCGAGGTTGGTAACAAATGAAATCATACCAAAAAGGAAAATCATCGTAATGATTGCAATGATTTTACCGTTCTTTTTTTCTTGTGTCATGGTTCAAAAAAAATGTTAGTTTATAAAATTAGGTTAGTTGTTTTTTCAAATCTTATTCTTCCACTGCAAATTTGTAGACAGTGATCTGTTGGTATTCATCACCCGGCAGCAAAGTAGCCGATGGGAAATGCGGTTTGTTCGGGGTATCCGGGAAACACTGTGCTTCAAAGCAGATAGCGCTTCTTGCAGGGAATGTAGCTCCGTGTGCGCCTTCAAATCCATTCAGCCAGTTGCCTGTATAGAGTTGCACGCCGGCTTCGGTGGTATACACTTCCATGATACGGCCGCTTTTCGGGTCTTTGCAAGTAGCAGCCAGGTCGAGTGAGCCGCTCTCTATCTTGTTCAGTACATAGCAGTGGTCGTAACCGGCACCGAAAATCAGTTGCTGGAATTTGTCATTGATACGTTCGCCTACGGTATACGGAGTACGGAAATCCATCGGAGTACCCTCTACTTTGGCAATTTCGCCTGTTGGGATAGAAACTTCGTCGATAGGCGTATAGAAATCAGCGTTGATAGTAACGATGTGGTCGTTGACGGTAGGAGTAGGAGTGGAGATACCGGCGAGGTTGAAGAAACCGTGGTTAGTCAGATTAACGACTGTGGCTTTGTCGGTTGTTGCGCGGTATTCGATAGTCAGTGCGTTTACTTCGTTTTCCAGGCGGTAGGTCATTTCTACTTCCAGGTTGCCGGGGAATCCTTCTTCGCCATCGGCAGAAACATAGTTGAATTGCACTGTGCTCTCGTCAAGTTGTATAGCGTCCCATACACGAGCGTGGAAACCGGTAGGTCCTCCGTGCAGGGAGTTAGGTCCGTTGTTGATTGTGAGTTCATGTTCTTCGCCGAACAGAGTGAATTTTCCTTTGGCGATGCGGTTGCCGTAGCGTCCGATAGTAGTGCTTAGGAAAGGTTCCGGGCTGTTGATGACGTGGTCGATGCTGTCGTGTCCGAGGATTACATTGGCATACTTACCGTTTTTGTCCGGTACCATGATAGAAAGAATGGCGCATCCGTAATTTGTTACAGCTACTTCCATTCCCTTTGTGTTTTTGAGGATAAATAAATCAGTTTTCTTATCATTTATATCCTTTTGGAAATCTTTCCGGCTGAGCCCTGATAGATTCCCTTCTGTTGGGAATGTGTTATTCATGTCTGGTATTATTAAAAATTTCCTGCAAATAAAGGGAAATTCTTTCTTTCTCACAAATTATTCCGACTAAATATAATAGGTACTTTAGGAAAGTTTAGCTTTATTACTTCATGTTCTTTCGGATACGCAAAGCAAAAGAATCTTTCTTAAATGAATTTTCATCCTCCTTTTCTTAAAAACTGAACATTTTTTTGTATGTTTGTTCCCGGATTGTAACAATCCGAGCGAATTTAATCTAGGTTTATAACAAGAAAAACAAAAATGTATCCATTAAAATTCGAACCAATTCTGAAGCAGACGCTTTGGGGGGGCGACAAAATTATTCCGTTCAAGCATTTGAACTCTGACTTGAAAGGAGTAGGAGAAAGCTGGGAGATTTCCGGCGTTGAGGACAATGAATCCGTTGTGGCTAATGGCCCGGATAAAGGTTTAACCTTAGCCGATATGGTAAGAAAGTATCGTGAGGAACTGGTTGGTGAAGCGAATTATGCTCGTTTCGGCAACAAATTTCCGCTACTCATTAAGTTCATCGACGCCAAACAGGATTTGTCAATCCAGGTACACCCAACAGACGAGTTGGCGAAGAAACGCCATAATTCGATGGGAAAAACCGAGATGTGGTATGTGGTAGATGCCGACAAAGGAGCTAAATTGCGTTCAGGATTCTCTGAACAGATTACCCCGAAAGAATATAAAGAACGCGTGTTGAACAATACGATTACCGACGTATTGCAGGAATATGAGATCCATCCGGGTGATGTGTTTTTCCTTCCTGCCGGACGCGTACACAGCATCGGGGCAGGTTCTTTCATCGCCGAGATTCAGCAAACCTCTGATATTACTTATCGTATTTACGACTTCAACCGTAAAGATGCGAATGGCAAAACCCGCGAACTTCACACCGACTTAGCCCGTGAAGCCATCAACTACGAAGTATTGGATGACTATCGCACTAAATACGAACCGTTGAAGGACGAACCGGTAGAACTGGTTGCCTGCACCTACTTTACGACTTCTCTGTATGACATGACTGAAGAAATCAGTTGCGACTATTCCGAACTCGATTCATTCGTGATCTTTATCTGTATGGAAGGATCCTGCAAGATGAGAGACAATGAAGGCAATGAACTGACTGTTAGTGCCGGAGAATCTATTTTGTTGCCTGCAACTACACAAGACATCACAATCACTCCTGAAGGAGGAAATGTGAAATTGTTGGAAACATACGTATAAGAGATTATTATACAGAATTAAAGTCATCCGACTTTGCTCCATTCTAGTAATGGACAAAGCCGGATGACTTTTTTTATTACCAATAGAGTAAAAACGGCAGAGAAGTCTTTAACTATATTTATCAAAAACTTTGCGTTGAAGACACAAAAAGATTCGTTCTTTTGCCACTTGCCAAGTGGCATAATATATAAAATAACTAGTGATGCAAATGATGAACAAAAATGGATTTAGCCGGTGTGCGGAATTCTACATCGGTCGTTTGCGAAAGGAGGGACGGCATTCTACGGCGCATGTCTACAAGAATGCCCTCTTCTCTTTCAGCAAATTTTGCGGCACGTCTAACGTGTCGTTCAGACAGATCACCCGTGAGCGTTTACGGCGTTACGGTCAGTATCTTTATGAGTGTGGCTTGAAGCCCAATACGATTTCTACGTATATGCGTATGCTTCGTAGTATCTATAACCGTGGAGTGGAAGCGGGCAGTGCGCCATACGTGCCGCGACTGTTTCATGATGTTTATACAGGTGTGGATGTCCGCCAGAAAAAGGCTCTGCCTGCTACGGAATTGCATAAGCTTCTGTATGAAGATCCAAAATCGGAGCGTTTACGTCGTACGCAAGCTATCGCTGCCTTGATGTTTCAGTTTTGTGGAATGTCATTTGCCGATTTAGCCCATTTGGAGAAGTCGGCTTTGAATCAGAATGTGTTGCGATACAATCGTATCAAAACCAAAACTCCGATGAGCGTGGAAGTGCTGAATACTGCAAAGGAAATGATTAACCAGCTCCGTAGTAAGGAAAGTTCTCACCCCGATTGTCCGGATTATCTGTTTGATATTCTTCGTGGGGATAAGAAACGGAAAGATGAAAGAGGTTATCGGGAATATCAGTCCGCTCTTCGTCGATTTAATAATAATCTGAAAGACCTGGCAAGAACCTTGCATTTGCAATCTCCTGTCACTTCCTATACGCTTCGTCATTCCTGGGCAACGACTGCGAAGTATCGGGGAGTCTCCATTGAAATGATTAGTGAATCATTGGGCCATAAATCTATAAAAACCACACAAATCTATTTGAAAGGCTTTGAGCTTAAAGAACGTACGGAGGTAAATAAAGGGAATTTATCTTACGTAAGAAACTGCTGTGTAGGCAGAAATAAAAGCGTAAAGTTCTAATAATCAGAACTGATATATGTGTGTTACTTCTTAGGTAACGGAACTTAAATTTGACGCAAAGATAGACAAAAACATAAATAGTAAGCAAATATTCTTCCATTTTTTTTCGTTTTATCTAAAATATAGGAAAAAAACTATCCGAACATGAAATAAGATTATTTTCATGCCCTATACTTTTTATTGCCTAATCTCTGGATTCTTCCCGTTGAGTATTAGGCTGTTTCCTTCTTATGCCCTATTTCTATATGTGATTTCCATTTTTTGTTGAGATGTGTGCCTTGTGTATGTATTGTCCGTTACCTAAGAAGTAACGGAAGAACATGAGGTAAAAAAACATGATTTTAACAAAGCCGAAATCAATTAGTGCTGGGCCTAGCGATGGGACAGGGGAAGGCGTAGCACACTCTAAACGCTGGTATGTTGCTCTGGTTCGTATGCATCACGAGAAGAAAGTAGCCGAACGTTTAGATAAAATAGGGATTGAGAATTTTGTTCCTGTTCAGCAGGAAATTCATCAGTGGAGTGACCGGCGCAAGATGGTTGAGTCTGTCCTTCTTCCAATGATGGTGTTTGTACACGTTAATCCGAAAGAACGCAAAGAAGTTCTAAGTTTTTCTACAGTGAGCCGTTATATGGTGATGCGTGGTGAGAGCTCTCCAGCGGTGATTCCAGATGAGCAGATGGCTCGTTTTCGTTTCATGCTCGACTATTCAGAGGAAGCTATTTGTATGAACAGCTCTCCTTTGGCACGTGGTGAGAAGGTTCGTGTAGTGAAAGGACCTCTGACCGGGCTGGTTGGTGAACTGGTTAATGTAGATGGCAAAAGCAAGATTGCCGTCCGGTTGAATATGCTGGGATGCGCTTGCGTGAATATGCCTATTGGTTATGTCGAAGCTATCTGCGAGAAAAACTAGTACTCGTCATCATTTATCCACAAATTACATGAATATGAAGTTTTCTTGTGCTTTTACACTGATATTCTCTTTCTTCTTCTTTTCAGCTTGTCAATCCTATAAGAAAGTACCTTATTTGCAGGATGCGGAGGTTTTGAAACAGGTGAATACGCAAGTTTCCCCTGTTCAGGACGCAAGGTTGATACCGGGAGATGAGGTTTCCATTCTTGTTTCTACTTCCGATCCGGTTGTTTCGCAGCCATTCAATGCACAAGGCAGTACCTTTTTGTTGGATGACCAGGGAAATATCAATTATCCGGTTTTAGGTAAACTCCCTTTAAACGGATTAACGAGTCGCGAAGCTGAAAACCTGATAACGGAGCGACTGAAATCTTACGTGAAAGAAAGACCTACGGTAGTAGTCCGCATGTCCGGTTTTAAAGTTTCGGTTTTGGGAGAAGTGGCCTCTCCGGGTGTTTATCCGGTGGTGAATGAGCAGATCAATGTACTCGAAGCCCTTGCTATGGCAGGAGATTTGACCATTTATGGTGTTCGTGATAATGTGAAACTAATCCGCGAAGACAAGAACGGGCATAAACAGTTTGTTACACTCAATCTGAACGACGCGGATTTGTTATTATCTCCTTACTATCAGTTGCAACAGAATGACATCCTGTATGTCACTCCCAATAAAACCAAAGCACAGAGCGCGGACATCGGAACAAGTACCACGATGTGGATTTCGGGATTTTCCATCTTAGTGTCTATTGCCAGTCTGCTGGTCAATATACTTAGATGATCCTTACAACTCTCCATATTCTTTGATACAGTTAAAACACGGACATTCCTTCATCGGATTTAAATCATGATGGCCTACAATCAATGCTTTGGGGAATCTTTTCCTCAATTCGCGGAGCAAAGCGAGCAAGGAACCTCGTTGCGCCAATGTACGTGTGTCTTGGGGACGTCCGGCAATATCCAGCCCTCCTTCGTAACAAATACCTATCGAATGGGTGTTATGGTCACGGCAGTGTGCCCCGACCTTTTCCAGAGGACGGCCCTGGCAAATTTCTCCATCGCGAGTGATGTAGAAATGGTAACCAATGTCACGGAACCCACGGTGTTGGATATGATCTTGTCGGCAAGCCTCCGCTGAAAGGAATTTTCCTTCCGGCGTGGCACTGCAATGAATGATAATCAGCGTGATGGTGCGCATGAGCTACATACAACTTTGTACTCCGATCAAGCCTCCGATAGCGGTGGCAACGGTGATAATCACTTTGATAATGAAGCTCCATACGGAGCGGGGAGAAGATGAATTACTCATAAATAAGAGGTTTTAAATAAATTAATAATAGTTTTCTTATTCACCACGGAGTACACAGAATCTTTTTACCATAGATTATTCCTTTTCTCTGTGTCCTCTGCGTCCTCTGTGGTGAATCTGCCTTAGGCAGCCGGGTCAGGCGCTTCACCGCTTCCGCCCGGATTTGGATTCGGCGTATTGCCTGAATCGGAATCTCCACCAGGGGTAGTTGGTTTCTGATACTCCGCTTGCTGCTTCAGTTGACTGTCGAGTTTCAGGTTGGTAGTCGACAAATTACCGGTGGCACGAGCTTTAAGGCGCATACCAGTGATGTTTTTCTCTAACGAAAAATCTTCCAGTGTTTCAGCCGCCTTACTTCGGATGCCTACCCCAAAGATGGCAAGGTCGTCGATTTTCACGCATTTGCCGTCGAGCAGCAATTCTTTGATGCAGTCTACCATGTCAGAAAGTACACCTTTGATGACACCACCGGAATACGGTGAATTGTGTTTCGACATGTGTTCGGCAAGCTTGGCCAAATCAAACGTCTCGTCGCTTACCGCACGGGCGAACCACTTGCCTGCATTCAGGCCTTTCTGCTGTTGGTTTTGATAAATTTTGTAACGAATCATAAAACAATAAATTAAAGGGTTAAACATATTGTCCGGGGATTCTTTTCCCCTTCCGACAATACAAAGATACTACCCTGGAACATCGATAAATCAATTGTTTTCGATTGCACACGATTGTTGTCAATTATATGTCATAATGGTCGTTTATTCAATGGAAAAGCGTTGGTTATGTGGTACTATTTTGTTATTTTTGTAACTGCAAATCAAAATTTATCCATTATGACCGAATTCAAAATACGTGCCTATGGGCGCATGGAACTGGCGCAACTTTATTCTCCGACACTTACCGACATTGCTGCTTATCGAAAAATGAAGAAATGGATCTCTTTATGTCCCGGACTTCTGCAACGTCTGTACGACTTAGGGTACGAATCAAAGCGTCGCTCATTCACACCGTTGGAGGTGAGAGTGATTGTGGACGCTTTGGGAGAACCTTGAAGAAGTTGAGAATTGAGAGTTGAAAAATGAAAGTGGAAATGGAGAGAGGAATAGAGGCGGTTTGTGTGGGATAAAGCGGCGCTTTATGGTTGCTAAACCTATGCTTTACGAACGCTAAAGCGATGCTTTATTAAAATACAAGAAATACACTTTTACCCCCCTCTCCCTAACACACGCACACGTGCGTGCGCGTATAGATCCCTTTATCGTCTGCGTTGGTAAACAATCCTTTTTTAATCAGACGATTTAGCCAGCCGAAAGCGGTGTTAGGTTTGATTTTCATGATTGTAGCCTGCTCCGACAACTGTGCACGGGTGAATTGGTTGCCCATTGCTTCGAAAAGTGCATCCCGGTCGGCATTGGCTCTATGCTTGACTTCTGTGGAGGGAAGAAAAGACAAGATATGCGTGGCATGACGATAAAGCGGAGTTACAAGCTCCAGAACCGCTTTAAAATCTTCAGCGGTGATCGTTACATCCCAACGGGTGATAATGCCGTCTTTGATATTATCAGTGGCAATCTCCTTATCAGGAGTAAGCAGATGGATAGAAGAATTCTTGAATTGGTAAGGTTGATCACATTCCAGTGCACGTATCATAGCTACTTCTGCCATGATACGGCACGTGTTGACAGCCAGTCGGGCGATGGAACTGCTCATTTCGTTGTCGTTGGCAAGTCCCGAACGGAAGAACAAATCGGAAAAGAGAGTGTTGAACTCTTGCTTTTGCTCGTCGGTGAGCCGGAGCGTATGGACTCCATGTGTTTTCATTAGGTCGAGTTGCTTTTTCCATTCCAGGCCTATGTCTGTGAAGATAGCTTCCAGATCGGCTTCGCCACTTTCAAACTGATTGATCCATGCCCATATACCATGCATGTAATAAAACAGTTGGCGCGAGAACAAGCCGTTCTCTGTCGAGGGAATAAGTGGTTTCACTTGTGCGGGCGTACCGGAAAGCAGGACGGACAGATAGCTTTTCTTTACTTCCCGGTATTCTTGGTCGGTACGCCGGTTGTACGACAAACGGTCATGGTCGAACGCTTTGCGGAGCGTGTCGCTCCAGTGTCCGTATTCCGAGCCGATGGCAGCAGAAATAGTATCTGCTTCCGTTTCGCAGATAAGTCCTGTGCCGTTGGCATCCATGATATTTTGCAGAATACCTGTTCCGGTGTTATTGCCAGAGATGAGAAACATTCTGTTTTTGGGCATTTGGGGAGCTTCCACTTTGCTACGCTCTTTTCCCATGACGTCGTAGGCGGCTTTCTCTTTTTTGTAAGCCTTGACCTCTGTCGCTACTTGTTGGCGGATCTCGTCATGGATAGGTTCGACGAGCAGACGGATAAGCGAAAGAATTCCCTTACCCGAGGCAGAAGGAGCCACGATGAAACTTTGCAGGCAAGGAGACTGGAGTTTGCCGGCGTATGGACATCTCACATATCGTTCCATGCTGGCACCTATGGCAGTCAATGCTCCAATCAGCATGACGTCACGCTGGGTAGGGCTGGTGGCATAGCTCATGATGAGCAAGAGGATTTTCGGCCAGTCCGCTTCGGGGAAAGTGGGCAATGGCTGGTTCGGGTCACTACCGTTCAGCAGCTCTTCGGATTCGTCCGGTTCGTCATTCTCCACCTTATTATATACGTGTGCGTGTGTGAGAACTTTGGACGGTGTATTTTCCGTATTTTCTGTATTTCTACGGTTGTTCATAACTTCCGTATTACAGAGTTTCACATTTGCCATTTCGGCAAGATGGAAAGCCGTACCCAGGTGTACTTCCCCATGCCGGGTAGTGAGAGCATTGGAGAATATCCGTTCGGCATGTTCACGTTGGTACTTGGCGGACGTCCGGCACAAACGGTGGAAAAACTCGCGTCCCGCTTCTCCGCAATCCGTTGCGATGGCAAACGCCAGTTGTACATATTCAGCATAGGTAGGAGCAATATCCGCTCCTGCAGTTTCAACCGCTTCAGTGAGGCGGCGTAAAGATTCAATATCAGTCATTATTTTGATTTATGATTTATAATTTATGGTTATTCGTTGGTGGCTCTAAATAATGCTCCCGGGTCATGGCAAAGGAAGCAGGATCTCACAATGTCTTTACCGGAAAAGTCTACGCCTTTTTTCTTTTCTCCGAAAGGAGGAGGTGTTCCTGTACCATAGATCATCACAGTGTATAACATTGCTAACTTCATTTTTTCCGTAATACAGTTTGCGTCATCGGCCATGGGTAAATGATTATAGGGTATGAAGGCTTTTACGCCCCGTCCGCTAGGACTGATAAACGTGAGCACAGGGTGGAGAAGAGGATCATTGAACAACGTCTTACGCATCTCCACTGCTTCCTGATAGGAGGTGAGATAGTCTATATCTACTACTGTTAGGAGGGAAGGATCTATGAGGCATTTGCTGCTGCGACGCGAGAATGTACCACAGGGAGTCACGTATGGTAATAGTGATGCTTTTGCCGTCCGTATATCTTCGGAGTTGCGTACTTGTTCGGTCAGAACTTTGAGATTCTCGTTGCAGGTAATCATTTGAAAGACTTGCTCTACGGAGACTTCGCAGCAGGGAATAAGCGTAGGAGGAGTAACTAATTGTCCGTGTTCGTCTTTAATGGGCGCAATGGGAGGCATGAAATAAGACATTCTAAAATCGTTTGTCATAACGTATCTAATTATTTGATTATCGCCTTGAATTTTCAAAACGCGGGGCGAAGGTAGGAATAGCTTTTAAATCAACTGTTCTGACATATCAGAACAGTTATAGGTAGAATCATGTATTATTTAATAACTTTAACAATTAACAGAATTACAAAAATGAAAAAGTACTCTCATGTAGCACTCGGTCTTTTCATCGCCGAGCAGTTTAAGAAAGCAGGTGTGAAGATAGCTCCCATGTGCGCTGAAATAGGTTTGGGCAAGGCTGTCTACTATGCAAAGGTTATAAAAGGGGAGACGTTCGTTTAAGCCATTTCACCCGTCTTTTGGCTTACTTCTATGACTGTCATACCAAAGAGGAATTTCGAGCCAAAGCAATTGAATGGGTCGACCGTTATATTGATTATCGTGAGAAACACGGGTGATGGGAAAGAAATTTAATCAGTTGATAATAAAATAATGCAGGAAGTCCAACGTTTCAATAAAGTCCTAAAATCTTTTGTCCTTCTAGGGGACATCATCTTATTGAACTTGCTGTTATGGATGTTTACTTCGATCTGGGAAAACCGGTCTCTATTTGAGTATTCAATGCCTCTTCTCCAGAACATGGCTCTGATGACTTTATGTTATCTGGTTTGCAACATCCGTTCAGGAGTGATCCTTCATCGTCCGGTGGTCCGCCCGGAACAAATTATGCTTCGGGTGGCCCGGAATATGATTCCTTTTGTATTGATAGTCTTTGGGCTTTCATACATATTCCATTTTGAATGTGTCAATCTGCGTCAGTTGGGGGTATTTTATATAGTTCTCATTATCGTTATCATTTCCTATCGTCTGACGTTCCGATCTATTCTGGAGCTTTATCGCAAAAGTGGGGAAAATGTCCGAAAGGTAGTGTTGGTGGGTAGCCATGAAAATATGCAGGAACTTTACCATTCCATGACGGATGATCCGACATCCGGGTATCGTGTATTGGGATATTTTGAAGATTTTCCGTCAGACCGCTATCCTATGAACATAGCTTATTTGGGACAGCCGTGTGAAGCTGTTGATTATTTGACTCGTAATGCGGGAAAGGTGGACCAGCTTTATTGTAGCCTTCCTTCCGCCCGTAGTGCTGAAATTGTGCCGATTATCAACTATTGTGAGAACCATCTGATTCGTTTCTTCAGCGTTCCCAATGTCCGGAACTATCTGAAACGGAGAATGTATTTTGAAATGTTAGGTAATGTCCCGGTACTTTCTATCCGTCGTGAGCCACTTGAATTATTGGAAAATCGTATGATGAAACGTGGCTTTGATATTATTTGCTCGCTACTGTTCCTTTGTACTTTTTTCCCGATTATATACATCATTGTGGGACTGGCTATAAAGATAAGTTCACCTGGACCTGTTTTTTTCAAACAGAAACGAAGTGGGGAGGATGGTCGTGAATTTTGGTGCTATAAGTTTCGTTCAATGCGAGTAAATGCTCAATGTGATACATTACAGGCTACAGAACATGATCCTCGTAAAACCCGAATCGGTGATCTGATTCGTAAGACGAATGTGGATGAACTTCCTCAATTTATTAATGTATTGAAAGGAGATATGTCTTTAGTGGGTCCCCGTCCGCACATGTTGAAGCACACAGAAGAATATTCCCATTTAATAAATAAATATATGGTTCGTCATTTTGTAAAGCCTGGTATTACAGGTTGGGCACAAGTGACAGGTTTCCGTGGAGAAACGAAGGAGCTTTGGCAGATGGAAGGACGTGTGCAACGTGACATCTGGTATATTGAGCATTGGACGTTTCTTTTGGATTTATATATCATGTATAAGACTGTGTATAATGTAATCCGTGGGGATAAAGAGGCTTATTAGGCGAAGAGTTGGAATTTGAATAAAGATTAAATCAATAGTTGTAAAATTACATGAGTAGGTGGTTATGAGAAAATTGAAACGATTGACTTTGGGTGCGTTACTTGCTTTTTTGCTGGTATCCTGCCAATCATATAAGAAAGTGCCTTATTTGCAGGATACGGCTTTTGTGAATGATACAGAACAGAGTGTTCGTCAGACAGGTGTGAAGGTTATGCCCAAGGATTTGTTGACGATTGCCGTATCTTGTTCTACTCCGGAACTGGCTGCACCTTTCAATCTGGTAAATTCGGGTACTGCTAATGGAACGGAGGGAAAGACGGTAGGACAAGGAACTGCATCATCTGCTCTACAGCAATATCTGGTGGATAATCAGGGGAATATCAACTTTCCAGTATTGGGCGAGATTCATGTAGGTGGATTGACTAAACTGGAGATAGAAAATCTGATTATAGATAAGTTGAAGGTTTATTTGAAAGAAGCACCGCTTGTAACTGTACGTATTGTTAATTATCGGATTTCGGTATTGGGAGAGGTTACTAAGCCAGGAAGCTTTGTAGTCTCTAACGAGAAGATTAATTTGCTGGAAGCACTCGCCATGGCAGGTGATTTGACTATTTATGGTATGCGTGATAATGTGAAATTAATCCGGACAGGGCAAGATAATAAGCAGGAAATTATTACTATGGACTTGAATAAGGCTGAAACGGTACTTTCTCCTTATTATCAGCTACAGCAGAATGATATTATTTATGTGACACCTAATAAGACTAAGGCGAAGAATTCGGATGTTGGAACTAGTACGGGATTGTGGGTCTCTGCTACTTCCATCTTGTTTTCACTTGCAAATATATTGGTAATTTTATTAAATAAGTAATTAGTAATGAAAGAGAATTCGTATAACAATAATATGAGTGAATTAGACGAAGAGAAAGTAAATTATCAGGAAATTCTCTTTAAGTATATAATTCACTGGCCTTTGTTTGTTGCTTCGGTTTTAGCTTGTTTTATTGGTGCTTGGATGTATTTGCATTTTCAAACTCCCGTGTATCAGGTTTCTGCTTCTATCATGATAAAGAATGATAAAAAGAATGGTGGTGGAAATACTGCAGATTTGGAAAGTTTGGGATTAGGTGGGGTGATTACTTCTACGCAGAGTATTGATAATGAGATAGAAGTGCTACGCTCGAAAACAATACTGAAAGAGGTCGTTAATAATCTGGAACTTTATATTACTTACTATGATGAGGATGAGTTTCCTAAAAAAGAGTTGTATAAAACCTCTCCGGTAATCGTGAATTTGACGGCACAAGAGGCGGATAAATTGTCAAGTGCAGCTTTGGTTGATATGGAGTTAGCTCCAGAAGGTAGTTTGGATGTGAATCTAAAGATAGGCTTGAATGAATATAATAAGCATTTTGATAAACTTCCGGCAGTGTTGCCTACGGATGCAGGTACATTTGGGTTTACATTGAAAGATTCTTTATCAAATGGGAAGATAGTAGGGCAAAGTGTAGTACGAAATATCAGCGCTGTAGTTTGTCAGCCATTTGGAGTCGCAAAAGGATATCAGTGGGCATTGGAAATAGCACCTACTTCAAAAACGACTTCTGTAGCAGTTGTTTCATTGATGAATACGAATATACAGCGAGGACAGGACTTTATCAATAAGTTGATGGAAATGTATAATCGGAATACGAATAATGATAAAAATGAGGTTGCCGAAAAAACAAGAGAATTTATCAATGAACGTATTAAGATCATTGATGAGGAACTTGGTACTACAGAGGATAAGCTGGAAGCTTTTAAAAGAAATGCAGGATTGACGGATATCAGTAGTGATGCCCAATTAGCAGTATCGGGAAATGCCGAATACGAAAAGAAACGAGTGGAAAACGGTACGCAGATCAATTTAGTTCGTGATCTTAATAAATATATCAATAATCCATCGAATGAGTATGAGGTGTTACCTAGCAATATTGGTTTATCTGATAATGGGCTAACTACCCAAATAGATCGTTATAACGAATTGATTATTGAACGTAAGCGTTTACTCCGTACTTCTACGGAGAGTAATCCGATGATTGTAAATCTGGATACAAGTATTCGTGCCATGAAAGCAAATGTAAAAGCTGCTATTGATGGGACTTTACAAGGTTTGCTTATCGTGAAGGCTGATTTGGATCGTGAGTCCAGTCGTTTTTCCCGTCGTATCAGTGATGCTCCGGGGCAGGAACGGCAGTATGTAAGTATTGCACGTCAGCAGGAAATCAAGGCTGGGCTTTATTTGATGCTTTTGCAGAAACGTGAAGAGAATGCTATTACTTTAGCCGCTACTGCGAATAATGCGAAGATTATTGATGAGCCGGCGGTTGAAGGTGGGCCAGTATCTCCTAAGCCTAGGATAATCTACTTAATAGCTTTAGTGGTAGGAGTGGGGGTGCCTGTCGGTACTATTCTCTTAATTGATCTGACTAAATTTAAAATAGAAGGTCGTGGCGATGTTGAGAAATTAACAAGGTTACCTATTGTCGGTGATGTACCGTTAACCAGCGAAAAAGCTGGTTCTATTGCTGTTTTTGAGAATCAGAATACTTTAATGAGCGAAACTTTCCGTAATATCCGTACTAACCTTCAGTTTATGCTTGAGAATGATCAGAAAGTAATTTTAGTGACTTCGACAGTTAGTGGTGAGGGTAAGTCTTTTATTTCTTCAAATCTTGCGATTAGTCTATCTCTGTTAGGAAAGAGGGTAGTAATTGTAGGGCTTGATATTCGTAAACCCGGTTTGAATAAGATTTTTAATATCCCTCGAAAGGAGCAAGGAATCACCCAATATCTGTCGAATCCAGAGAAAAATCTAATGGATTTTGTTCAGATTTCAGATTTCAGTAAGAATTTATATATTCTTCCAGGTGGAACAGTACCACCTAATCCTACGGAATTACTGGCTCGTGATGGATTAGATAAAGCGATTGAAGCTTTGAAAGAGAACTTTGACTATGTGATTTTGGATACTGCTCCTGTTGGTATGGTGACCGATACTTTGCTTATAGGTCGTGTGGCTGACTTATCTGTTTATGTATGCCGTGCAGATTATACCCGGAAATCGGAGTTTACCTTGATTAATGAGTTGGCTGTTGATAATAAACTTCCCAATATCTGTACCGTTATTAATGGTCTTGATCTCCAAAAGAAGAAATATGGTTATTATTACGGTTACGGTAAATATGGTAAATACTATGGTTATGGTAAGCGTTATGGCTATGGTTACGGGTATGGAGAGCATAAGGTAAAGGAAGACTAGTGAAAGTTGTGGGCTAATTCACAGGAAGTTTCAAGTAAAATATTACAAGATGGCTCAAATGCTGAGTCGGTTTACGCTTATATCCGTCCTTTAATAGTTTTAGTATCAACTCTTTGCTTAATATATATAGCTAGAAAAGAAAAGATTATAGCATAACTTATAATAAATGAACAAACAACAAGCTAACAACAAACGGATAGCGAAAAATACCTTGTTGCTGTATTTTCGGATGCTGTTCCTGATGGTAATATCCCTCTATACAAGTAGAGTGGTACTTTTGGCCCTAGGTGTAGATAACTTCGGTATTTATAATGTAGTGGGTGGCTTAGTGGCTATGTTCTCCATGCTTTCTGGATCTTTATCTGCAGCCATCAGCCGATTTATTACATATGAATTAGGCACGGGTAACAAGGAAAAACTAGAGAAGATATTTTCATCAGCAGTTACCATCCAATTTTTTTTGGGAGCCGTCATTGTGCTCTTAGCCGAGACCGTAGGCGTTTGGTTTCTGAATGTCAAGATGGTCATTCCGGTCGACCGGATGGTTGCGGCCAACTGGGTCCTGCAATTCTCTATCCTTACCTTTGTGGTGAACCTAATCAGCGTTCCCTACAATGCTGCCATCATTGCCCACGAACGCATGTCAGCCTTTGCTTACATAAGTATTGTGGAAGCCACTGGTAAGTTGGCTATCGCATATTTAATCCAGATAACCCCGTTTGATGTATTGATCTTCTACTCCATCCTACAAGCAGCTATCGCGTTTCTGCTGCGCTTAATTTATGGCATCTATTGCAAACGCTATTTCGAGGAATGCACATTCCATTGGATGTGGGATTTAAGCTTACTGAAAAACATGTTTGGCTTTGCTGGGTGGAATTTCATTGGGGCTTCATCGGCTTTGCTTCGCGACCAAGGAGGAAATATAGTAATCAACCTGTTTTGTGGTCCCACAGTAAATGCTGCACGAGGTATAGCTAGCCAAATCAATGGCGCTGTTATGGGGTTTGTAAGTAACTTCATGACAGCTGTGAATCCGCAAATTACTAAAAGTTATGCATCTGGTAATCGTGCATATATGATGACGCTCATCTATCAAGGTGCACGGCTGTCATTTTTTATGCTCCTCTTTTTGTCATTGCCCATTATCTGTAACACACCTTATATATTGCAGCTGTGGTTGAAAGAAGTGCCAGAACATACAGTTTTATTTGCTCAACTTACTTTAATATTTGCTTTGAGCGAGTCTATTTCAAACCCTTTGATTACGGCCATGTTGGCTACAGGTAGAATTCGTAATTATCAATTAGTAGTGGGAGGGCTTCAAATGATGAATCTACCTATCTCTTATGTATTGTTGCGAATGGGGTGGATACCTGAAACAGTGCTTATTGTAGCTATTGTCATTTCGCAATGCTGCTTGGCATCACGGTTATACATGCTCCGAGGTTTGATAGGTTTAAAAGCTCGCCATTATTTACATAATGTATATTTAAATGTCCTTTCAGTAAGTGTATGTGCTGTAATCCTTCCGATGATTGCATCTTATTATTTGAGAGAAGGATTCATCAGTTTTATTCTTATTTGCTTATTATGTGTGTTTTCTGTATCAGTATCTGTATATTATATTGGATGTACTACTCAAGAACGTATATTTATTAAGAACAAGGTCAGTCAGATTCAAAACAAAATCTTCAATAAATAATCACTTTACATATTCATATGATTCAAATCACAAATCCTGCAGATTGTTGCGGATGTACGGCTTGCGCGAGTGTCTGTGTGCACAATGCTATCACCATGCAGCCCGATGCATTAGGCTTTCTCTACCCTGTAGTAGACAAAGACAAGTGTACAGACTGTGGCTTATGCGAGAAGGTATGTGCTTTCAATGATAATTATGACACCTCGCTTAATCTGCCACGACCAGAAGCCTATGCAGCACGGCACAAAGATATGAGCGAAGTAGAAACTAGCCGCAGTGGGGCAGCTTTTATAGCTATATCAGATTGGATATTAAAACATGATGGTGTAGTATATGGTGCAGGTTATGCCGACCATTTTCGGGTGGTGCATAAACGTGCTACGACGAAGGAAGAACGTAATGAATTTAAAGGAAGTAAGTACGTACAGAGTGATTTGATTGGCGTTTTTCGACAAGTCAAACAAGATCTTAAGGATGGTAAAATCGTTTTGTTTTCAGGAACCCCCTGCCAAACATCAGGGCTCAATTCTTATGTAGGTAAAAAACTTCGTGAGAATCTTTATCTGTTAGATATTGTATGTCATGGTGTACCTGGACCCAAGTTGTGGGATAGCTATTTGTGCTATCTAGAAAAGGAACAAGGTGATAAGATCAGTTGGGTAAACTTCAGAGATAAACAAGCATATGGTTGGGCCGCCCATCATGAAACATTTAAATTTGTTAATGGAGGGGGGGATAAAATGAGCTTTACATATTCATTTTATCAGCACATTACATTCCGTTATTCATGTGGTAAGTGCCATTTTTGTAATACTCGAAGACCTAGTGATATCACAATAGCTGACTATTGGGGGTGGCAGAAAACAGATCCAAATATAAACAAAGATGATAAAGGTGTATCGTTGGTTTTCGTAAATACAGAAAAAGGACGCAGATTATTTGAAGCAGTGAAGAATGATTTAGATTTTATTCCTGCAAAAATAGAGAACTGTATTCAGCCTAATTTACAGCATCCGTCGGAAATACATCCTAAGCGTATGGATTTTGAAAGAGATTTTGCTAAGCATGGCTTTAAATATGTTATGTATCACTATGGAGATGTAGGCTGGAGATATAGGACTAGGAAGGTAAAAAGGAATATCATTTTTAACATCAAGATAGTTCTAAAGAAAATTCTATTTTTGTATATTTCTTAAATTTATTTTTCCTTTTTTCTTCTCAATGGATATAATGAATAATAATAAATAGTACACAAAAAATGAATATTGCTATTGTCGGCACAGGCTATGTAGGCTTGGTGTCTGGTACTTGTTTTGCAGAAATGGGTGCCCATGTAACATGTGTTGATGTAGATGTCAACAAAATCAACAAACTAAAAGCTGGCGAAATGCCTATTTACGAACCTGGTTTGGAAGAGTTAGTGAAACGTAATGTTAGTTATGGTCGTTTGAATTTTACGACAGATCTTACCGAGGTTCTAGATGATGTAGAGGTCGTGTTCTCTGCTGTAGGTACACCTCCAGATGAGGATGGATCGGCAGATTTAAAATATGTATTGGCAGTTGCACGTCAATTTGGGAAAAATATCCATAAATATACCATCTTAGTTACTAAATCGACTGTACCTGTAGGTACTGCACAAAAGGTGAAAGCCGCCATTCAAGAAGAATTGGACAAACGTGGTGTACAAGTTCCTTTTGATGTAGCTTCAAACCCCGAATTCTTAAAAGAAGGTGCAGCCATCAAGGACTTTATGAGTCCCGACCGAGTAGTTGTAGGTACTGAAAGCAAGAAGGCTGAAGAGGTTATGACTAAGCTGTACCAACCTTTCTTAATCAATAATTTCCGTGTTATTTTCATGGATATTCCAAGTGCTGAAATGACTAAGTATGCAGCCAATGCTATGCTTGCTACTCGTATTAGCTTTATGAACGACATTGCTAACTTGTGCGAACGTGTGGGTGCTAATGTAGACCATGTTCGTAAAGGTATTGGTGCAGATGCTCGTATCGGCCAGAAGTTCCTTTATGCTGGTTGCGGTTATGGTGGTTCTTGTTTTCCTAAAGACGTAAAAGCTTTGGTTCACACCGGTATGGATAATGATTACCACATGGAAGTAATCGAAGCCGTAGAGCGTGTCAACGAACGTCAGAAGAGTATTGTATATGATAAACTCTTAAAGATGATGCCTGAGCTTAATGGTAAAACTGTTGCTATGTTAGGTTTGGCATTCAAACCCGAAACCGATGATATGCGCGAGGCTCCTGCATTGGTTGTGATTGATAAATTACTGAAAGTTGGTGCCAATGTACGTGTATTTGACCCCATTGCCATGCCCGAATGCAAACGTCGTATTGGTGATGTGGTGACCTATACTGAAAACCTTTATGATTGTGCTGATGGTGCAGATGCTTTGTTGCTTTTGACTGAATGGCGTCAATTCCGCCTGCCTACTTGGAATGTAATTTGTAAAGTAATGCATGGTCGAGTGATTGTAGATGGACGCAACATCTGGAATCGCGAGGAATTGGAAGAACTTGGATATAAGTATACTCGTATTGGGGAGAAGTAATTAGATGTTTTACAAATAAAGCAGATAACAATACTTATAATCAGATTAACATGAATATTGGTATACTAACATTTCATTGTGCTTACAATTATGGCGCAGTTCTGCAGTGCTATGCTTTGCAAAAGCATTTAGAATCGTTAGGCTTTAATGTCACAATAATAAATTATACCCCTTTTTATTTAGCCTCCAAAAGGCCAAAGGTTAACTTACGTACATTTGTTAATAGGCATCCTATTTTATCTTTAAATAGATACATATCATTCACGAGTAAGCTACAGAGACAATTTGATAAATTCTTAGAATTTTCCGATTTACATCTCAATTTGTCAAAAAAATGCAAGAGTTATGATCAATTGAGTTCAGTTATCTCATCATTAGATACGATTATTATTGGAAGTGACCAAGTTTGGAGTGAGACCTTTAATGGTAAGGATAGTGTTTGGTATGGACAATTTCCCAATTTTAAAGGTCGTGTGATTACTTATGCTGCAAGCGCTGGAGATGTGAATAAGTTTAAAACTAACATTCCAGAAGTATTAGAAGCAATAAAAAGATTTGATTCAATTTCAGTTAGGGAAGTTGATTTGCAGAATACGTTGAGTGAGTATGGCGTAAATGATGCAGTAACCGTAGTAGATCCCACTCTTTTATTGGATAAGAAGAGTTGGAGTGTGTTTTTAGATAAGCCTATAGAATCAGAAAAATACATATTGGTTTATCAAGGGCGAGATGACGATGCTTTGATGAATTATGCCAAATCTTTTGGGACTATTCATCATTGCAAAGTAATTTCCTGTGATTTCTATGCCAATAGCTTTCAAGATGGTATATCTCAATGTGTCGCTGGTCCCAAAGAATTTCTGAATTTGGTTCATAATGCATTTTGTGTAATAACTTCTTCATTTCATGGAACGGCGCTATCAATTTTGTTGGAAACGCGCTTCTTTGCCTTCTTTAAAGGAGATGGTGGAGACATACGAGCTAAAGCTTTATTAGAATCTTTGAATCTTTGTAATAGAATTATAGATCGAAATTCCCTACCATGTGCAAATGAAGAAATTGACTGGAATACCGTTGAAGAAAAAATAACATTATTAAAGGAGAGAGCTAATAAATATTTATTAGAAAATGCATGAACAATAGATTAGATTATATTGATAAATTAAGAGGATTTGCTATATTATGTGTATTAGTAGGCCATATACTTATTATATATACACAGGAGAAGACAAGATATCCGCTTGTCGAAATAATCTATTCCTTTCATATGCCATTATTCTTTTTTGTTAGTGGATATGTCGGATACAAGTCCCAGTCTACTCAAAAGGGTGTATACTCTTTTCTGAAAGGAAAAGTAAAATCATTATTAATTCCATATATTACATGGCTATTTGTCATGCCTTTAATGTTAAATAATGAATATCCTTCTAATTTATCAGCTATTATCCAGAAATTCAATTTTGTTCCAAATTTAAATTATTGGTTTTTACCATTAATGTTTACATTTCATGTAATTTACTTATTCTGGCACAAATATTCTTTTTTTTTGGGGGGGAAAAAGGAATTGGAAGGCTTATTAGTCCTTTTTAGTACAATTGTCTTAACTGGGTTGCTCTTTAAGTCATATTACACTTGTGTATATGCTATTTATGGCTTATCTTTTTTCTTTGGTTATTTCATTTCGAAATACACTATTATTGAAAAGTTCTGTTGTCAAAGAAGGGTAGCTATTTTTTCTATATTTCTTCTTATACTTTTATGGAAGATTTTTCCTTTAGATACTTCAATAAACCCTAGTCCAACTTATTCCTTATTAAATTTAGGATCCTTTTTGGTTACAAGCCTGCTATCAATAATTCTATTCCTTTGTTTTTTTAAAACAGTTACTATGCCATCTTTTGTAAGTTCTGTTTTGATAGAATTAGGGAAATCGACTATGGCTCTATACTTGCTTCCTATTTATTTATTGCCTAGTGGTTATGTCTTTCCTTCTAATCTACCTTATAGCTTGGTAACTATATTAGCAATAATTATCAGTTTGGTTCAAGGATTTGTTTCGTATTTAATATTTAAAGCATGTCTTCAAATACCTATAATACCTAATATTTTATTTGGTTCAAAATCCAAAACAACTTTATAACATCATGATTCACATACTACTATGTACAGATAATAATTACACTATGCCTTGTGGTGTAACGATGTTATCCATATCCTTAAATAACATTTCTAAAGATATCTGTTTCCATATATTTATAGAAAATGTAGATGAAATTGATAGAAAAAAACTATTGGATAGTTTGCAAAGTGAATTGCACTCGATTCAATTCTATGAAGTTGATTCTAACATTTTAAATAACTTACCCATTTCCACTAGGTTTCGTAAATCTATATATTATAGGCTTTTATTAGACAATATTTTGGATAAATCTATTGAACGAATTTTATATCTCGATTCAGATATAATAGTTAGAGATTCTATTGAAGCTCTGTGGAATGAGAATATTGATGAATATGTATTAGGTGCAGTATTGGATCAATCATGTGATGATATCCGTAATTTTAATAGGACAAAGTTGCCCTATTTAAGTGATTACTTCAATTCTGGAGTATTACTTATTAATATTAATAAGTGGCGAGCTTTTAATATCGGAAAACGATGTATTAAATATATATCTGAAAATCCAGAATCATGTCTGTATCCAGATCAAGACGCATTGAATGTAATAACTTCTAATTCTCATAAAATATTGCCATTATGTTTTAATGTACAAGCCTTTATGTTTTATAGAGAGTGTGAAATATTAGCAAGAGAAAGTTATGTTAAAGATATGGTTGCTGCTTCTAAATTTCCTATAATAATTCATTATACAAATGCATGTAAACCTTGGAATACTAAATGTGATCATCCTATGGTTGCAGAATTCCTTAAATATAAAGCTCTGACACCTTGGAAGAATATTCCATTGAAACGTACTAGAGGAAATAGAATCATAGAAACCGCTCATTGGATTCAAGAACTACTAACTAAAGTAGGATTATCTAAACCTATTGAAAAATATACTCTTTATAGAGATATGTAATTTAATCTCAGATATAGAATGAACAAATTATTTTCTATTATTGTTCCAGCATATAATGCATCATCTACTATTGCTCAATGTATAGAATCTGTGTTAGGACAGGACTTCAATGATTGGGAATTAATAATTATAGACGATGGTAGCAATGATAATACATATGATATATGCTCTTCCTATTCTAAAATAGATAAACGCGTATTATGTTTTAAGCAAGATAATAAAGGCGTTAGTGTAGCTAGAAATATAGGAATTGCATTATCGAAGGGTGATTATTTAACATTTTTAGATGCTGATGACTGGTTAGAGCCAGACTTTATTGAGGCCTTTATGAAATCAAAGATGGCTGATATTAACATTTGCGGTTACCGTGAAGTATATCCTGATGGTAAGGTAAAATGTGAATGGATGCCTAATACTTTATATAGTGAAAATCCCCTAGATACATATACTGTCAGAAACTCCTACTTCAGGACACCATGGGCTATTGTTTTTAAGAAATCGTTTCTTGCAACTAATAATCTTCATTTCTTTGAAAATCTTTCATGGGGTGAAGATACCATGTATCTACTCTGTGCTACAGTCAAGGCCAAGGATATTAATTTTGTATCGAGTGTGCTCTATGACTATCGTTACACTGACGTAGGATTAACAAATTCACTCAAACGTCATAATAACATGGTTCAATTCTTGGATATTTATTCTGATACAGTGAAAGACGTCGCCAATCGCTCCCCACATGCATCCTCAATGATGAATGAACTTATCTTATTTCTAGCTATTATTTTGCTAAACGAGATAGTACAATCAGATAGGCCAATGCCTGAAAAAAAAGACATCATCTCTCACATCCATCAATATCTTCGGCAGCTACCATTCATATTTATCTGCAGAACTAAAGTCGGTAGAATAAGATATGCTGCAGCTATTCTTTCAAGAATCTTTTCGGTGAATATTGCTTATCAAATTTACAGAATAATAGTATGAAAATTCCATATTTCAGCATAATCATTCCTGTTTATAAGGTGGAGGACTACCTCCCCAAATGTCTAAATAGCATAGTTAGTCAAGGATTTAATGATTTCGAGCTGATTCTTGTTAATGATGGGTCGCCAGACGACTCACTTGCAATCTGTCAGGACTATGCTGCTAAGTTTTCCAACATCATGGTTATTGACCAAGATAATGGAGGTCCAAGCAGTGCTCGTAATAATGCTTTAGACCATGCATCAGGTAAGTATGTAATGTTTATCGACAGCGACGATTGGATTGAGCCGAACACCTTAGAAAAACTTTATGAGCAAAGTTCTGATAATTGTCCTCTGATATACTATGGATTCAGGCAACAATTTGGTGAAGGTGACTTCAAGACATGCATCCACGGATATCGTCATAGTACGAATATAAAGGAATATTATGATATACTCTATCATACTATGGATAACCGCATGGGGGATTTCATCTATGGATTCACATGTAATAAATTGTTCAGTAGAGAAATTATTGAGCAGCATCATCTGCGTTTTGATACTAGACTCCACGTAAAAGAAGACGAAGTTTTTACCAACCAATTTTGTAGTTTTGTACGAGAAGTAAAGATAGTACCTTATTCTTTCTACAATTATCGTATGTCGTTTGGTAATAGTGTTTCTTTCATTAAGCGAAAACCCAGTGAATATGAACATATGGCAGACAAATTATTGGAAACCAATTCTACATTGACAGATTCAAGAATCCAGGACTATCAACGTCAAGAGTATATCTACAATCTTGGTAAAGGTATAACAGCTGCTTTCCGTCAAGGAATCTGTGTTGAAGCAAAGCGGCTTTCTGAAAAATGTGCTAAACGGATGAAGGAGATGAAACTTGATTTCGACTCCTTTAATCGTGTTCATTTCAAGGACAAAATTCGCTATCGGTTTGCTTCTGGAACTTGGATTTATATAATTAGTAAACTGTTCAATAGATTTTATATAGTATGAAAGTAGTAGCAATAATAGTCACTTATAACAGGAAGAATTTACTTCTTCATTGTATTGATGCTATATATGCACAGTGTAAAAAACCTGATGCTATATACATCATTGATAACAATTCAACTGATGGAACATATGCTCTTTTACACGAAAAAGGGATAGTCAATGGCAACAATGAATATAATGGCATATCATTGATATATGTACAGCTACCAATAAACGGTGGTGGTTCCATGGGATTTCATGAAGGATTGAAACGTGTACATAATGAGGGCGTTTATGATTACTATTGGGTGATGGATGATGATGGGGAACCACATCCAAATTGTTTAAAAGAGCTATTGGCTCATCTCACAATGGGTGAATACCTTTCACCATTGGTTGTCGATATTGAAAATAAGACATCAATGGCATTTGGTGATGGAGAGCCAATAGAAACTTTCGTTTCCAAAAGGAGTGTTGATGGAGAGGTTATTACTGGTATGGCAAATCCATTTAATGGTATCTTGTATAGTAAAAGATTTCTTGAAGAAGTCGGATATCCTGAAAGAGACATGTTTATTTGGGGAGATGAAGTAAATTACGATCTTCGTGCGCGCCAAAAAGGATTTGCTCCTACAGTTATTTGCAAAGCTATGCATTTTCACCCAAAAAATAGAGCTTCACATAGTAAGCCCTTTTTCTTTGGAATGAAAAAAGTGGTATTTGTAGATAACAAATGGAAAATGTATTGCCGCTGTTGTAATGCCATTCATAATTATAAACTTGCAGGTAATTACCTACAAATTATCAAAGAGTTTTGTTTATATAATTGGTTGTTCTTTTTTACAAACTTTCGCCTTGATTGGGTAGTTCTCTATAATAAAGCATTTTTCAATGGTATGAGGAGTAGATTTGGAGGACACAAAAAATACATGTGATAAATGAATTGTACTATATATAAACTTATTCGTGGTTTGCGTAAGGCTATATTGGCAGTTCAAGGAAAACAATTTAGCCATGAACTTGCTAGCATAGAGAATGCAGATGAGGCCAATCTAATAATTAAAAAGGCATTGGAATCAGACAATCCATGTATGATAGCAAGATATGGAGCGACTGAGCTTTTATGTGTTACTAACTATTTGGGTATTAAAAACAAAAGTAACTTCTTAAAATATATAACAGGTAAGTTGCCTGAATGGTGGTGGACTGACATTGTTATAAAAAACATGTGTCAATGGAGTGGTTTTTTCCCTGCTACGCCAGAAAATCTTACACGTTTCAGCGAAATGATGCTTGAAGACACCAAACAGTTGGATGTGCTTGGCTGTTGGGATCAACATGAATCTTTATTCGAAGATATTTTGCAAGGTGTTAATCGTGTACACCTTCGTCTCCTTGAGCCATTTTGGTCTGATTATCCGTGGACTCTCTCCCTTGCGGGGAAGAAAGTTCTTGTTGTTCATCCTTTTGCAGAATTAATCGAAGAGCAATATAAACATCGAAATGATATTTTCCCTAATGGTATACTTCCAGAGTTTCATCTCGAAACTGTAAAAGCTGTTCAGTCCTTAGGTGGAGATGACTCCTATAAAGATTGGTTTGAAGCGCTTAAATGGATGGAAGGTCAGATTGATGAGCACGATTATGATATATGTATCATTGGCTGTGGTGCATATGGTTTTCCACTTGCAGCCCATGTCAAACGTCAAGGCAAAAAGGCTTTTCATATAGGTGGAGCTTTACAGCTACTATTTGGCATAAGGGGTGCTCGTTGGGAAGATCCAAACTATGGCGTAAAGGAATGGGGTATACCCTATGGCAGTTATTCAAATCTTATGAATGATTCATGGGTGCGTCCTGGCGATCTGTTTAAGTCTAAAAATGCAGATAAGGTTGAAGGTGCTTGTTATTGGTAAAAAGCTTTTGTAATGAAGAATATAATTAAGAAATTACTCACATTTATCATTCTACTATTTGTAAAAAACATAAAAACAGAAAAATCTATTTTTCTGTTATGTAAAAGTAGAATTGCAACTACAAATACTTTAAAACTTATAAAAGCTTACGTGTCACGCTTGAATATTTATATCGATGGACATGACAACAAGGCTTCTATCAGTGGCCTTTGGCGAAGAGGAGAACTTGTAATCCTAGGTAATAATAATAATCTGATAATAGAAGAAGGATGTTATCTAACTAACACAAGAATAACCATTCGCGGAAATAATTGCTCTATTGCTATTGGCAAAGATGTAACATCGGGAAGTCTATATATGGCATGCATGGGGCAAGGTAATTATATTACTATTGGCGATGATTGTATGTTGTCAGAGAATGTAAATATTTGGTCAACAGATTCTCATGGCATTTATGACATGAAGGATAATTTGCTTAACCCTTCAAAACCAGTAAAAATCGGATCACATGTATGGCTTGGTAAAGGCAGTTCTGTACTAAAAGGGGCTACTATTGGAGATGGTGCAATAGTAGGTATGGATACGATGGTAAATAAAGATATAATAGCTAATACTTTGGTCGTAGGAACCCCAATGAGAACTGTTAAAGAAAATATCCTTTGGAAAAGAGGTTTTATAGATAAATAGGTCGTATATGAATAAATACCTAAAGAGTATACCATTCTTGTTGCCGATTGTAGCTTTTATTGGTGAGCGTCAGACTTGTACGATACAGTATATTAGCCTAACAGCATCATTAGCTATCACTCTTTATTTTTATTATCTTATATATAAAAATAGAAAGGAAGCTAATATAATTCCAGACTACAAAAAGATAATGAACTTATATTTACTATACGTAATATTTACATTTATAAGAGGCTTTTGGGTTATTGAATTTTGGACAGATGATACACGATCACTGGTGAATGGCACATTATTGATGCTAATGCCTATTATTATTTGGTATTTCTCCAATCCAGACAAGTTCTCACAATTATTATCATTCTGGTCGAAAAAATGGATAGTTCCGTCTATTATTATTATGTTGTTATTCTTTGTTAAAGAAGGTTATGCTCATTTACTCGCCCCTGCATACTTCCTTATATTATTCTATAAAGAGTTGCCAAAGAAATACAGACGGTGTGTTTGGATTATACTAGCAATGGTTATATATGGTGGATTATCCGCAAGAAGCAATGTTTTGCGATTTGCTATAGTAGTATTATTATCTTATCTATTTATTGTCAAACAGATTTTTAGGAACTTAAAAAGAATTTCTTGGTCCTTTTTTGCGATATTACCAATTGTTTTGTTGCTATTAGGTACTTTAGGTATTTATAATCCATTTGAAGCATTGTCTAATAATGCGAATTTAAATATAAATTTTGCAGAGGCTCAAGATAAAACAGGAACTGTTATTCAAAAAGCAAACGAAGACACTAGAACTTTTATATACGAAGGTGTGTTAGCAACATCCCTAAAAAACGATTCATGGTTAATCGGTCGTACTTTCGTACGAGGCTATGAGGTTGATCAATTGTTTGGAGTTGAAGCTTATCAAATAATATTTGAGAGAACAGGAAGAATGGAGAGAATTTCATGCGAAGTGGGAATATTAAATCCCTTCACATGGATGGGTTTAATAGGTTTATTATTGTACTCTTTGATGATATTAGCGCCATCTTGGTATGGTGTGTTCAGAGGTCGTAATAAATATGTTCAATGCGTTGGTATTATTTTAGCATTTCGATTTATGTTTTCATTTATCGAAGAAATGCAGACATTCGGATGGAATACTATCACATTATGGCTTATGGTAGCAATGTGTATTAGCCCGAAGTTTTTAAAAATGAGTAATAATGAGATGAAAATCTGGATTTATTCAACGTTTAAATAATTAAATATGTCTAATAATACTTCACCATATATTTCAAGAGAAGACTCTATTGCCATTAAGGCAACAGCTCTTTTATTAGTAATTTGGGGGCACAACCATTATTTGACCCCCCTTAATACACCGTTTCTTTGGTGGTTATATCAATTCCATGTTGTTGTTTTCTTTATTCTTCCCATTTTTTATGATTCTCAAAAAAAACAATTTAAAACATATCTTAAAAATTTATCGGCTAGGTGTCTTGTACCCTATACCTTTTTTTATGCAACTTGTTTGCTTGTTTCTTTAATTACGCGCAAAATTCATTATTCAGGTTTTATAGAGTTGATGAAAGGATATTTTCATATTGGCGGTGTGACTGCAGATAATGCTGTCGGATTTCAGTTTGTATGGTTTTTAATGGCCTTTTATGTATTTTCAATAATACGATATATCGGTAGTGAAAATAAGTATGTTAATATAGTATTTCTCTTAGTTGGCAGCATAATATCACTAATAGGAGCTGATGATCGTGCCATACTAAATCTTAATTTCCCTCTGTATTTTTCACAAGCATTATATTTTTACACTCTCGGATGTTTCGCTTTTTGGCTAAATAAACACATTAAATATTGTAGTTGTATTTGTCTTGTTATATTTGGTATTTCGTCATATTTGTTTTTCATCGGAGGCGTGCATTACACAGATGTTTTTGTTACATTAACAGGGTTTTTCTTCGTTTGGCAAAGTTCTAAGTTTTTTAAAAGATTTAGGTGGTTTCAAGCCATAGGGAGATTATCACTTGAAATTTATCTAATTCATATTTATGTTTATTGTATTCTGGGTATTATAATGCCACATAATTGGTATTGTCAATTAATTGTATATGCATTAACAGTTGTGGTGTCTTACTTTTTGGCTAAATTAATTCATAAGTATGATGTTGTAAGGAGGCTTCTTTTCCCAAATAGAATTGAAGACCTAAAAATATTATAATACAAATGATGTAATTAAAATACACATCTCATACATGAACAGTAATAGAGAAATGATTGCTTTATAAGGCTACTATAGACAAATTTTTTATTCGCAACATTAATATTAAAAATTCAATGAAAGTTTTATTATATGATCAGACGAATGCTTATCTAACCCCAGGGGGGAAGACTATACATGCACTTAAATTGCGGCAGGAAATAGCGAAACTCGGTGTTGATATACAATTTGCACGTTGGTGGGATAAAAGTCAGGAGGATGCAGACATAATGCATTTTTTGGGATACAACCCAGAAATAGTACGACAAGTGAAGAGGAAAGGCATGAAGACATTTTACAGCATGATATTTGACTATGAGAGCAACAAGTCAGAGTTGGAGAAACGTAAACAGATGCTTAAGAATCGTTTGTTCGAAATCTTACCAAGTTTATCAAAGTCTGGAACCTATTGGCATCAATTACCGTTAATGGATAAGATCCAGTTCATGCACCAATACGATAGAGACAATGCAATGCGTTATTTTCCTAAGCATATAGCCCCTGCGAAGGTAGTGCTCATCCCTCATGCATATGATCCTGCAGAAATGGATATCTCAGGCAATCTTGACATAAATGATATGAACTTTCCAGAGAAATATTTGATTTCTGTAGCTAATATCTCAACTCGTAAACAGACAGTCAAACTGGCTCAATATGCCAAAAAGGCGCAAGTTCCAGTAGTGTTCATGGGCAGCCGTGACATTAATGATCCATACTTTAAGGCTTTCGAGAAAGAAGTCGACAACAAATATGTGTTCTATCCTGGGTATGTTAGCAAGGAATGGCGTGATTGTATAGAGGCAAATGCTGCTGGTTATGTATTGTTATCATTGGGAGAAAGTGGTTGCATAGCAGTGTATGAAGCTGCAGCCTATAGAATGCCATTATTACTTAGTAATCTTCCATGGGCATGGGGCTATGAAGAACCAGTTGATATTCATTTTTGCGACCAACAAGATGAACAAAAGGCCGTACTACAATTAAAGAATTTCTATTCCATCAGTTGTAAGATGGACCATACACCTTTTAAGGTGCATACATGGGCAGAAATTGCCAAGATTTATGTTCAACAATATGAAAATCTAATAAAGTGATATCGAATATATTCATAAAAGTATTAAAATTGTTTGTGTGTATTCAACTTTTATCTTCATGTCAAAATTACGATAAATCTGATAACACCATTTATTTCGTTGGAGACTCTGAGATTGCTAATTGGGGTGTAGAAGCATCATTTCCAAATAGAATAACACGAAATTTAGGACATGATGGAATGAGATTAAGGGAACTCTGTTTTATGAGTATTGAAGACGAGAATGGGATAGTTGTGATAGAGATTGGTATAAATGATATCAATACAATTCCTATAGACAATGATTATCTCGAACATTACTAGTCAATTGTAACTTGCCTTGGTGGTTGGAAGACATTGCTATTAGAAGTGGTGCCAACGAGTGATGTGAACACAAATGAGATTATCAGATCTTCAATGGTAATATAGCAGTTGGAATGGAAAGGCACCCTATATGTAAAGGTCATAAGATGCAATGAAGATCTTACGGGAGAGGATGGGTTAATAAGGTCAGATTATACTCGAGGTGGTTTGCATTTGAATGATTATGGATATGTAGTGCTAACAAATAGACTGAAGGATCAACTATGAAACGGATAATAAGCCTAATCGTTTGTGGTGTACTAGGATTGACGGCACTAGCTCAATCTATAGAGGTCGGGGTTCTTGGCAATCAATATATTCACGCCAATTATATGCATTCACTTGGTTCGAAAGACTAGCGTAGCATTTTGGTTGGATATGAACAAAGTATATTAAACGTAAAATGCAATAGCAATCTGGACGTCTATTTGGCGGATTTATCTTCCCAAAAAGAGAATAGGCTATAATTAGTATGTTGGTACAGAATATGCTAGGAATTGGCATATGTATGGTATTCTTGCGAAAGGAACACACATGGAATCGCTTAGGTTGGTATGTTTCATTAAATCCTAATTACGATTCTGTGCTTGACTTTCAAATTAATTATAATATAGGTGCTTCTATTGCTATCTGGATGTGTAGTGATACCTTTTTATCCATACATAAAGGTGAAAAACGTGAAAGTTCGATGAAACAGCGGTTGGAGCTGTGCGCATCTTTTGGCAACACTCCAGAGTATCGCGATAATGTTAAGAATATGCGTGTGGGTGTTAAGTTTTCGTGCGGAAACCTATGGGTAAAACCAGAGATAAGCGTTCCAGGAATTTCTGATCTAGTTGCTAAAAGAGTTAGAGTATTTTGTTCAATGGGGTGGTGTTTGAACTTCAGTAAATATGAAAAGGCTATACATAATTGAATTTTAAAAAGGTTTCTTAATTTTCACTATTGTTATGGCTCATTTAATTATTGGAAATGGTTTGCCTAAAATTATAGATGCGGTAGCATCTTTGGGTGGCGCAGGAGTACATATGTTTCTATTGGTAAGTGGATTTGGTCTGTATTAATCATATCAGAAGAGTGCATTGAGCTATAGGGATTTCCTAAGGAAGAGATTCTGTAAGGTTTATATGTCTTATGTGAACTATAATATTCTATGCATTGTGGGAATTTGTTACAAACGGTATTATGCCATGGAAGGAGTTGTCTGCTCTGGTTTATAAGTACTATTCTGCAATATTACATATTGCTTGGCCTTTTATAGTTGGGGCGTTACGTAAGTTGTACATACATTGTATATAAAATATTCCAGATTGAAAATATCAAGTGGGTTGTGGCTGATAGCTGCTACTGTGGTTGGCGAGTTTATGTATATAGTGGCGGACGAGTATATGTCGGAAAAGAGGCTACTCTGAAAGTTGAAGAAGTCTATATGCATTACAATTGTACAATAGAGTGTTTTCAATCCATAATTATAAGAAAGGCGATCAAGATAGCACAGGAAGTTATTATAATACGCGATTCAGATAACTATGAAATCATAAGACCTGGTTATAAAAAACAGCCCCTATTGTGATTCACGATAATGTTTGGATAGGAACAAGAGCAACAATTCTTAAAGGTGTAACTATTGGTGAGGGTGCAATTGTTGCTGCAGGAGCCGTAGTAACTAAGAATGTACCTCCTCATACTCTAGTTGGTGGAGTCCCTGCTAAAATTATAAAAGAGAATTTTTTTTACTATTAACAACTTATCTTTAATATATGAGTTCAATACATATTGCAGTTCTATTAACAGTTTATAATAGAAAAAAGCAAACATTGAGATGCTTGTCAGATTTATACAAGCAAACTTTACCAGATAATACAAATTTTGAGGTATTTCTTACAGATGATGGATGTACGGATGGCACTGCAGAAACTATTCATAAGGAGTTTCCTAATGTTCATATTATCCAAGGAAATGGTACTTTATTTTGGAATCGAGGTATGTGGACGGCATGGAATGCTGCATCTAAAGTTAGAGAATTCGAATATTATCTTTGGCTTAATGATGATACGTTAACTTATCCTACCATGATAAAGGAGTTATTAAACGTGTCCAAAGATAAAGATGACAAAGCAATAATTGTTGGTCCAACAATTGATACACACGGTAAAGGCGTTCATACTTACGGAGGAAGAAAAGGGATGGTTTTGGTTCCACTCAATGAAGGTGTACAAGAGTGCGATACATTTAATGGTAATATTGTTCTCATCCCTTTGTCTGTCTATAAAATATTAGGAACTAATGATCCTTATTTTCATCATAGTATGGGAGATTTAGACTATGGAATGAGGTCAAGAAAAGAAGGTCTCAAAATTTATCAGTTAGGATCTGCAGTAGGTGAATGCGATAGACATGAAAGGATTATGAAATGGTGTGATTCTGAGGTAAGCTTACCTGTTCGATGGAGAGCATTGCATAAAGCTACTGGTTATCCACCAAAGGAAGTTTTTTACTTTTATCAGAGGCATTACGGCTTTTGTAAAGCTGTTTTCCATGTTATTACTACTTATACCAGATGCTTTTTCCCTTCACTTTGGGTAAAAATGAACAGAGCTAATTGGATATAAAGATGAAATATACTATAATAATTCCACACCATAACTCCTCAATACTTCTTAAAAGAGTACTTCTTACAATACCAAAGAGTCTTAAAGCACAAATAATAGTGGTGGATGACAATAGTCGAGAAGAAGAGTATAGTCATGTGGAGAGACTTAAATCCGTGGTTTCCTTCGATTTTTATAAGAACGAAGGTTGTACAGCTGGTGGTGCACGAAATACAGGACTGAAATATGCTATAGGGGAATGGCTGATTTTTGCTGATTCTGATGACTATTTTACTTCTGAGATGGCAAATTTAGTTGAAACGCATGTATTGAGCAAAGCAGATGTTATTTTTTTTAATGTTAGAAGCGTAGTTAGTGAGACAGGAGATAGGGCGCATAGAGATTCTCATATTAAAAATTTGATTGCTAAGTATAAGTATTCAGGGGATGATAACTTTGTGAGATGCTCTTATTTGGTACCTTGGGGGAAGATGTACAGAAGAAAATTTATTGAAGAGAATAATATCCGTTTTGAAGAACGTACTGCTGGTAATGATATGTGGTTTGCATTGAGATCTGGTGTAGAAGCTTCTTCTGTTGAAATAGATTCGAGAGAACTTTATGTGTGTACGGTATCATCAGGAACTATTACCACAACATTGAGCATAGATCGACATGAGGCTAAATTTCAAGCTACGCTAAAAACGAATAATTATTTACGAAAACATGGATTAGGGAGGTATCAAGTATCAGTATTATATTTCGTTGCAAAAGCAAAGCAGTTCGGATGGGGATATCTTGGACATGTACTTATGGAATGTGTTAGAAATAAAAGTAACTTTTTAATAGGTGCGAAAAAGATATTACAATATAAAAAGGTCCTTCAAGATCGACAAAATCCAATATTTACTAGAAAGGATAATCAATGAATTTTTCAACAAAAAAAATTTGGAGTAGAGCCACAAATAGACTCTACACAATCATATATACAAAACTTAAAGAAAGATCCTTTGGACAAGGCGAAAATAGAGTTAAGTATATGTTATTTCCACGCAAAAAAAATAGTAATGGAGCGAACGTGTTGGCTGTTTGCTTCCCTGCATTTGCTGGCGTGGGAGCCAAGTATAATTATGTGAGAACATTGTCAGACGTTAATATTCACAAATTATATCTTCTTGATGATATAGGTGGCAAAAAAGATCTAGGTAACTATCTAATTAAAGAGGGGGTAGAAGAAAATGTAAGGGCGCTAATTCAATGGGGGATAAATGAGTATCATCCAGAGAAACTTATTTTTTTTGGTTCAAGTAAGGGAGGCTATGCATCCATAAACTTTGCGCTTGATTTTGAGAATGTGGAGGTGTGTATTGCTGCTCCCCAATATTTCTTGGCTGATTATTTAACTTGTGAAAAGAAATTTGATAACCTGTGTGCAATTCTTGAAGGTGATGAATCTGATGAAGCTAAGGAAAAACTAAATAACAGATTACGCCGTAAAATTGCTGAGTCTTCTTTAATTCCTAAAAATCTCTATATCCACTATTCAAAGAATGAGCACACCTATAAAGAACATATTGAGGATATGCTTGCTGATTTGAAAAATGCTGGTGTGAATGTGCATGAGGATGTAGGTGTATATACTAATCACATAGACTTAGTTTATTATTTTCCTTCATATCTAAAATCTGTTGTTTCACATATTGTAAACTCTTAACCGATGATAAAATACGATTATCTAATAGTAGGTTCCGGCCTTTACGGAGCCACATTTGCCTATCGAGCAAAACGGATAGGCAAAAAATGCCTAGTTATTGACAAGAGACCACAGTTAGGTGGTAACATTTACTGCGAACAAACAGAAGGCATCAATGTGCATAAATATGGTGCGCACATTTTTCATACCTCAAACAAGAAAGTATGGGATTTCGTGAACTCTATAGTGGAGTTCAACCGCTACACAAACTGCCCTGTGGCAAACTACAAGGGTGAGCTATACAATCTGCCGTTCAATATGAATACTTTTAACCGCATGTGGCCAGAAGTGCTTACACCAGCCGAGGCTCAGGCTAAAATTGATGAGCAGAGAGCAGAGGCATTGGTTGCTTTGGGTGGGCGCATACCTCAGAACTTGGAGGAGCAGGCTCTTTGCCTCGTAGGTAAAGACATCTTCTACAAGCTTATTAAGGAGTATACAGAAAAGCAGTGGGGGCGAGATTGCAAGGAATTGCCAGCGTTTATTATCAAACGACTACCGGTTCGCATGATCTTCGACAATAATTATTTTAACGATAAATTTCAGGGTATTCCTGTGGGTGGTTATAATAAGTTGATTGAAGGTTTGCTCGAAGGTGTTGAATGTAAGATTGGAGTAGATTTTTTCAATTCAAAGTATAAGGATTGGGAAAAATATGCCGAAAAACTAGTTTATACGGGTGCTGTGGACGAATACTTTGGTTATAAGTTGGGTAAACTAGATTGGCGTACTGTTTATTTCAAAACACGCGTTGAAGATTGTGCCAACTACCAAGGTAATGCTGTGATGAACTATACCAGTCATAATGAACCTTATACTCGCGTGATTGAACACAAGCACTTCGAGATGTTTGGTCAGGAGGTGTATGATTGCTCAAAGACTGTTGTTAGTGAAGAGTATTCGACGGAGTATAAGGATGGAATGGAACCATACTACCCTGTGAACGATGACCGTAACAATGTCCTTGCAGAACTATATCGCAAAATGGCTGAAAAAGAAGTGAACGTAATCTTCGGTGGTCGTCTCGGGCAGTATAAATATTTTGATATGGCGCCTGTGATTGAACAGGTGCTGAAGTTAGATATTCGTTAGACTTTATATAAATAATAACATTCCGATGAAAAAAACAAAAGTGTGCATGGTGGCCTCATGTGGCGGTCATATCATGGAACTGATGCAACTGCTTCCAGTTGTAGAGGGTAAGGACTATTATTTTGTGACGGAAAAGAATGTTGCTTCGAAGGGATTGATGGCTAAGCATAAGCATTACTACCTAAAGCAACAGCAACGTAGGGGCGAAGCATTTATCTTTATTTTTGTGTGGAATATCCTATTATCTACACTTTACTTCCTGTGGGAACGTCCTACTACCGTGATTACAACGGGGGCAGGCGCTTCATACCCTACATGCAAAATAGCGAAGATGTTCGCAAGGAAAGTTATTTATGTGGAGTCATTTGCTAAGTTGACTAGTCAGTCTGTGACAGGCAAGATGGTGTATCCGTTTGCAGACGTGTTTTTCGTGCAGTGGCCTGAGATGCAGAAGGTATACCCTAATGCAAAATATGCAGGAACAGTGTATTAAAGAGGAGAGTCCGCTGTAGTCCTTTGACTCATTGAAATTAATGATTGAATATGAAAGTAAAATTGTTCGTGCCTTTGGGTACGCAAAAGTTTCCGTTTGGTCGACTTATTAAGGCTTTGAATCAACTTGTGGACGAAGGTAAGTATTCGAAGGACGAGATTGTGATGCAATCAACTGTATATCCCATGAAGCCAAAGTTTCTGCATATGGAGATGATTCCAGCCGATGAGTTCAATTGCCTATTGAAGGAGGCTGAGGTAGTGATTACTCATTCTGGAGTGAACAGCATCATCACCTGCATGCAACTGAAAAAGCCTTTGGTGGTGGTACCAAGGCGTTGTAAGTATGGCGAGCATGTGGACGACCACCAGATGGAGATTGCTAACTTGATGAAGGAGAAATACGATGTGATTATGCTAGAGGATATGAATGCTTTAGAGGCAAGTATTGAACTGGCAAAAACACATAAGTACAAACCATGGTTGAGCCATAGAACCGCATTGATTGAGGCTGTAAAGGAGATGATTGTTTAATAGGGTGTCCGGTTCTATGTTCCTAAAAACGTAGTATTAAACATTTTTGTTGATATAAAGCTTTGATATTTAATGTTTTATTGGAAAACGGTCCTTTGAAGCTCTACATATCTTGTTGTTTTTTAGTAACTTAGCCAGGAGATTAAATAACTAAAAACAATGAAAAAGTTAGATTCAAAACCTAATAAAGAGAGCTTAGAAGAGGAGGTTAAACGTCTTCGTAAAGAGAATGCCAGACTTAAATCTCAAAAAGAGGCCAGTAAGGCCAAGCTCAAAGAGGCGAAGAAGGAACTTAAAAAAAACGTAGCGACAGTGATCGTGACCGAAGAACAGAAGAAATTGTTATCGACCCTGTTCCCGGACATAGATATTCTGTAAGCACTCAAAAAAGGTTATAGAATAAAAATTCTACTTTCGCTGTGACCTCAATAAAAAAACATGTATAGCAGTGAAGATTTAGGTAAGCCCTCAAATTAGGGCTCAAAAATGGTATTTATCTCTTTGCAGGAGATCAACATCCAACAATTATGTATAGTAGTGAAGTTCTTGAAAGATTTTATTTTCAGTATCAAACAGAGGCGGTCTCTCATGGTATTTCTCTTTAGTTATTCTGTTCAAAAAATAACGTTCCTTACAACATTTTTCATAAATGGTACAAGGATACTCGCAGAAAAATAGTGGAAGTTTAGGTGGATGGTGTTCCTTCGTGTTCCCCACCGGAATTCGTGCCTTCTTCTCTTGCAGTGGAGCCCCGGTAAGGTACAGTCCTTCCAACCTAGGGAATCTGGGTAAAGCCCTGCGTGTGCTTCCTGTGCGTATATCTGTGGAACTAACCTTGAGCAATGGCTTGCATATCCTCCAAAAAGATCTGGATTATCTTGGTCTCTACCGTCTGATCCCAAAATTGGAGGGTATATGTTGAGTGTGACCGGCATAAACCGCTTCTATTACCTACGGGGCTTTACTGACATGTGTTGTAAGCATTCCCATGTGCTGTCCGTCATTCGTGAACAGTTGCACCGTGATGTTGGAGAATCTTGTAATTAAATCGTTAAGAATAAGATAATTATGTTCTGTATTGTTTCGGTTCGAAGAGACAGTTCATAAAAAAGGATGATTCCGATCCGGATGATGATCCGGTTGACCGTGAAAAGGAGAAGGATGGTTTTGATGGCACAGAGGAATTATTGGATAGCCGTTTCGTACCAGAGTCGACTCCTGAGGAATCCCGTCCCTCCTCTCCGAATCCGAGGATCTCTCCAACCGTCCTAAAACCTGTCGTATCATGGGTGTGAACGGTCCCTTGTCAGGCACTTGTTTGATCTCTTCAAGGTTTCCGGTCGTATCTTTGATTGCAAGATGGTAAAGACTTTCCGTCTGGATAGTTGTCTTGTGGAGGAACAGTTCGAGATGGTGCAGTACGTTGAGAAGGGTCGCAAGCCGGGTTGGGGGTATTTCCCCAAGGAAGGAGCAAGTCTTCGGATATATCTGCACACGAAGTATATGGCGATGAGTTCTTCAAAGAGACAACAAAGTATAATCCACACTCACCCTATTCAGCTTCGAAAGCGGGTAGTGATCACTTTGTACGCGCTTTTCATGATACTTATGGTATGCCGACTATTGTGACAAACTGTTCGAACAACTATGGACCTTGTCAGTTTCCCGAAAAGCTGATTCCGCTGTTTATTAACAATATTCGCCACCGCAAACCGTTACCAGTATATGGCAAGGGAGAGAATGTGCGCGACTGGCTCTACGTGGTAGATCATGCAAGGGCCATAGATGTGATTTTTCATAAGGGTAAGGTGGCGGATACATATAACATCGGCGGCTTTAACGAGTGGAAGAATATAGATATTATCCATGTGATTATTAAGACTGTGGACCGATTACTAGGTAACCCTGAAGGTCACAGCGAGGAACTGATTACTTATGTAATGGACCGTATGGGACATGACTTACGCTATGCTATTGACTCTACGAAACTGAAGAATGAATTGGGCTGGGAGCCTACTCTGCAGTTTGAAGAAGGTATTGAGAAGACGGTGCAGTGGTATCTGGATAATCAGGAGTGGATGGATAATATCACCAGTGGTGCTTACGATAGCTATTACGAGGATATGTATAAGAATAGATAATCTGTATGGAAGTTGTTAAGACAAATATTGAAGGAGTGGTGATCATTGAACCGCGTCTTTTTAAGGATGA
>OGLZ01000377.1_pt1 | contig 42075 bp, 35 predicted proteins | sample 1572991 | NCBI WGS metagenome assembly OGLZ01 (sample SAMEA2581893, study PRJEB24529) | metagenome | biome: Human gut stool | place: China | collected 2011 | reverse complement strand
CTTCCCATCAGCGTACAAATCTTACATATCAGCCACAGCCTGCCCGTCTCTACACATTAAAAACATCTTCTTGAACTGTCGTTCAAGAAGCGTCCCTCGCTTTCAGCTCGGTCAATCACAATTTATGAAAGTGCCGCAAGCTCTTTTCCAAGATTTTTACAGTTTTCAACTGCTTCATCATCCGGGGCATCATTGCATATTATGCCTTCTCCTGTAACTACATTAGCTCCTGCTGACTTCATACGCTCAACCCAGTCACGCATCCATTGTCCATCTCCCCAGCCATATGAACCAAATAAACCAATATTCTTACCCGATACATTTGCTTCAAGCTCTGTTACAAATGGCTCCATCTCAGATTCCTCCAACACTTCTGCTCCCATTGCCGGACAACCGAGTGCATATACCGTATCATCATTAAGACTGTCTGCTGTCACTGTGTCTACTGAAAGAACTTCCGCTTCTTTCCCTGCTTCCTTAATGCCTTCTGCTACTGCCTCTGCCATTGCCTGTGTGTTTCCTGACTGTGACCAATATACTACTTTAATCATATCTGCCTCCATAATTTTAATAATTGAACAACTACTGCAAAAATATATTATCCAGTGTTGGTTAGTTATATCTAACTATGGTTAATATTATATAACTTTTTATTTAAAGTCAATATGAATAATTAGTATGTTTTTCTCATTAAAGCACTTATGACAATTTACATCTTTATCTGTTATTTTATTCTTCTTCAAATATAAATATATTTTCAAAGCAACTCAAAGCATTATGTTAATATAAAAAATAATCCTCTAAATGTACCATTACATAATTATTTTTCATTACTGCGGAATACTATTATAAAGGCACAATGCTCCCCAGCCTGTTATACTATTAGGATTCTGCCTGTTCTTTTTCCGTATTTCTGACACATCATTTTCACTGACAATATTATATTGTGGGAGCTGTTTTGCACCATTTATAAGGTATGCCTTTAACTTCTGTCCATACATATAAATATCATTTTTTCTTACTATTCCCCATTCCATAAGCAGTGCTGCACTTCCTGTTACAAAAGGGGTTGCAAATGAAGTTCCTGTAACGAACCTTGTAGCGGTCACTCCAATCTCCACCCCTGGCGCTATAAGCTCAGGCTTTGCTATAATATCTGCACCTCCATCTGATACAAAGCCTCTTCCCGAAAATGGAGCCGGCGACAGAGTTCTTGAATTATATGCCCCAACTGATACAGCCTGAAAAGATGTAGACGGAACTGTAAATGTAAGCTCACTGTCAGGACGTAAAAAACCGGTTCTGTCATTTAACCGGCTGATTGACGGAAGCCATATATCATATCTGCCATCAATTATTTTATTAGGAATAAACCGCAAAATCCATATTCCCGGCTGTATATATGTATTTATCCCAGCCGGTATCATATCTATATATATTTCCTGCCTTGTCGAAAATGGTTTTGGCTCTCCATAAAAAGTAAGAACTGTTGTGCCTTGTATATTAATTTTATTTACAATATTATATCTGTTAATCTTTCCCAGTTCTGTTCCATCAGGTGCTATAATCTCTACATCATAATCATCCCAATACGCTTTCCATATCTGCAGATTAAGATTAGTTTCATATTCACCTATTGCAAGCTCAACTATATTTTCCGTTCCATAAGACACATAACCTCCAGCATGTACTGCCCCCAGTCCCTCATTTCCCGTACCTATACATATTGAGCACTTCCAGCTTGCAGATATATCATCAATGAATTTTTCAAGTATTCCACTCCCTGTATGGTCTCCATAATTATTTCCAAAGCTTATATTTACCGCTACCGGCTCTTTATACATAACAGCCTTTTTGATAACATAATCAAGTGCCTCCATAAGCTGTGTAGTTCTCGGAAATGAGTCTGTATCTGCGACAGCCATTTTAACAATTATAATATCTGCCTTTGGTGCAACACCATCACTTCCACATGCAATTGCCGCCACATCCGTCCCATGTCCTGTAATATCCACACCTATTACAAAATCATTCTCCGTTACGCGGGCGGCACTCCTGATATTATCAGTTATCGATTCATTTTCAAAAAAAATATAATTATCAATATCCTGCTTATTCCATTCAATCCCTGAACTCTGGTCATATATATTTAATATTCTTGTAGTTCCATCCCTGTTTCTAAAACGCATATCTTTAATATCTATACCTGTATCTATTATTGCAACAATAACACCGCTGCCATTCAGCTGTAATAATGAATTACCACTACTTACTCGACTAATACATGACTGTGCCTTACCTGCCTGAAGCTGAAAATACATCTGTTTTGGCTTCTCAACAAATTCTATATACTCCTCACCTGCAATCGCATCTATATACTTTTTCGGTGTATGCACAATCGCATAGTTATTTATAAGCTCCTTTACCCTCACCGATTCATCCGCTCTTATATACTTTTGTAATATATTTTGTATATCTCCTGTATATTTAATGATTATTTCCCATATTTTAGTTTTATTATCATATCCGGTACTAAGACCCGGAGATTTCAGCCTTTCAACTTCATCTACATTAAGACTTATATTTAACAGATTTTCAATTTTCTCATTCACACTATTCCCCATTTCTGAGCAATTTTTGATACTAAGATGCAAAGAAAAATTTGCGAAAGCGATTATTCTTCCACCATCAATAGCTCTTTGTTACAAAACATTTATAATCCATAATATAATACGTTATGAAACCTCCATATATTACATAAAACCGGCTGCATTTTTAAGCTGCTAAAAAATACTCTTGATAAATTCTGTTTCTTGCAGGCAGAAAAAAGCATGAACAAAAGCCTCAATGTCAGCTTTCATCCATGCTTCTTTTATTAATTCTTCTTATTATCACGTCTTTTTAGTAAATTCTATTCTACACTTAGGACATTTAATACTAATATTTCCCTTTCCCCTTGGTACCCTTATTTTCTGGGAACAGTTAGGGCACTTAAATATGACATGTGTCTTTCTGTCTTTCATTCGGAACTTAAAATTATTAAACTTTCCTATAATCTTATACTTAAACTTAAGATATGCCTCATTCTCACTATATCTTCTCGATATATTCCTTGAAAAAGCACGATAATAAGTATATATGATTCCTGCCAATGCAACTATATACAATATACTACTATGTATAAATAATGTAATAATCAGCAACGCAAATGTTATATACATAATAAGCCTTGACAACTGATCCATACCATATCTTCCATACATAAATCTGGCAATCTTATTCTTGAAATTTCCCATATCTGCAATACCTTTCTTCAATCATTATATTTAATGTATCACACTTATGGTCAAAATCAATTAAAATTATATAAAAAATTGTTATATATTCATTGCAGATTAAGTATATGCAAATATAACTATATTACCTGTAAAACATAGCTCCGCTTCGGATTGCCTTATAAATGGCAGAATATGTATCATTTATAATTACTATTCCTGCATATACACATTTCCATCAAGGTCTTTCCAGTAAAACTTATCTTCCAGAATAATATAACTATGTGCGCTGTCTTCCTTAGGTATTGATACTGAGCCCGGATTAATATATGTATACCCTTCCCTCTTCTCACACTTAGGAATATGTGTATGACCACACACGAGATAATCTCCATCCTTTATAGCCGGCATATTCTTTTCATCAAGCTTATGTCCATGAACCATTACAAGACTCTTATCATTGACATACATACACGCCTGTTCACATAACACATTAAAGTCAAGTACCATCTGATCAACTTCCGTATCACAATTACCTCTTACACACATAATCTCATTCTTTAAAGGATTAAGCATTGCTATAACCTGCTTAGGTGCATAATCCTTTGGCAGGTCATTTCTTGGACCATGATATAATATATCCCCTAACAGTACCAGCTTATCAGGCTTTTCCTCTTCATATCTTTCTAATAATTTTCTGCAGTAATAAGCAGAACCATGAATATCAGATGCTATCATAATCTTTTTCATATCAATCTTTACTCTCCATTTCCAGGACAGCCCTGCTGTTACAGTGCACCTTTTTTCTTTATATTACCTACAAATCCAAGCACATAATATGTAAGCACTATATTAACAGGAAGCTGTACAATATTTTTTATCATTCTTGATGTAAAATAGAACCAGAAACCCTTTCCATATAAAATCGTTACCCAGTATGTGCCAAGCACTCCATTTACCAGTATATTAACCACAGACATTGCAATGACACACCTTATGGCAAATCTTACATCAAGTTCACTTCTCTTACTCATTATAAATAACTGGATTGCAATATACAATACCATTATTGCACTTATTATCCAATATCCGGAAAGAACAGTTGTAAATTTCTTATCTGTATACATTGAAAGTCCACCGATAAAACATCCTATGGTCATAAATATTGCTGGTATTGTATGTCTGCTCCATATATTAAGAACAAATGACAGAACAAAGACAACAAGAATAATAATTGCGATAACTGCTGCATTTTTGCATACTGACATATTTCGTACAATGTTAAATGCACTTCCTGACACAACAATTGCCTGTGTTTTTTTATCTGCCACCTCAACAAATGGCATCATAAACCATACGATTATTCCGGCAATTGGAAGTATACCTGTACATACCTTTAAAATAATGGCATTTCTTTTTCCTAAAAATACAGAATCATCATTAGCAAAGCCTTTCTTTTCTGTCACAGCTCTGTGTTTGTCATTATCCTTAAGTCTTGGAAATCTGTTATAATATGCCAATCCATATATGAAACCTGAAAGCATTGCACTTATAGTAAAGCCCGGAAAATATGCACCGGTCGGCTTGATAATATACTGTACTATATCTCCAATGCCACCGCATAACATGCCTACAATAGGTCCAAATAATGCACCGGTTACAACATTTGTAAGAAACGAAATAGAAATTCTAAGTGACTGGGTTACGGTAATTGATAAAAATACCGCCATAACTGTGTGGACTGCAACAAGTAATGCTGCTGTTACGACCGATTTCAGATTCTTAAATTCTTTTGCTGAATCTGTAAAGCTTTTGATTAAAATGTTCATAAAAAAATACCTCCTTTGCAGATACTCGAGCTCTACATAAGAGGTATAATATATATATAATTATCCAATATGTAGCAGCGGGATGCGAATCATGTACCGCAAGAAAACTTTTCGTCCAAATGACAACTCCCTGTTCATCTGGCACTTAACGCACACAACTCTACTCTGCTCTGATTTTATTATATTAGCTGTATCTTGTATACAAGAACAACTTACAAAGAAGTATACTGTATAATTATGCATTTGTAAACATAATTCTACATATATATTGTATTTTTTTTGATACTATCACAAGGTAAATACTATATTCTAATTATCAGCTTAATTTATCACAACATTCAGCTGCTATTGTCAGCTAGTTATCTATATTCATTATCTGCACCACTTACCACGCCATTCCGATACTATCTTAGATAATTATTCTTAATTAACTGCCAGCTTCATAACCGTAGGAATATTATACTTTGAAGCGTAGCTTAAATACTGTCCTAATGTATTGTCTATCTTATACATATCAAGAACCTTTTTCATAAATGCAATGGTATTCTTCTTGTACTTTACATTATCTATTACATATGTTGCAATATCATCCTTATAACTTAATGCAAAATTCCTTGCATATCTTGCAAAATGATGCTTATTTAAGTCCTTGATTCTGCTATAATTCTGGAAAATCTCAAGTGCTTCAAGTATCTTCGTCTTATCATATGACAATTCTATACTGACTCTCCTTATGTGTATTCTGCCAATATTGATACTGTCCTTGTTGACTGCATTTGAATATAACTCTATCTTACCATCATCTGCATCTGTGATAGCATATTTCATATACAGCCTGTACCCTGTATACATACCATTATCATTATCTTCTCCAAAAAAATAATCAAGAACTGCCTGCTCCATCTGAACTTTATCAAGCTGCTCTGTACTTTTAATATATAATCCTTTAGCCACCCTGATAAGGAAGCCCTGATTGACAAGCCTTTCAAGCGCCTTAAAAAAAGCTCCCTCTGACATCTTATGAAACTTCTCATAATACAGCTTATTTGCTACGACAAGCTTCATCGACTGCAGACCATCAAAGTAATCAATTATTTCATCCTTATGTTTCATATATCTTTGCTTTCTAATTTATAACAGATGTACTAGACTTCTTCTATATCAAGTTCATCTTCACCTGAATTATCTTTGCTTAAATCAACAACTTCTTCATTATCAGCTTTATCAACTGATTCCTGTTCTGCAAGCTCTTCATCGTCCTTACTTATTACATCTTCAAAATCATCATCATCATCTACATAGAAATTAACAGGAATAATCTCGATATTACTCAATACCGCCTTACCAATTACATATACTGTGTGTATTCCCTCTTCGTCAACATTTTCCACGAGGTTTTTAACACCACTGAATGTCTTTTCCACATCACTTGCAGCATTGACACCTTCAGGGAGAATAATTGTAAGGTTACTTGCTGTACTTGTAAAATTAATATACACATCCTTTTCAAATACGGCAAGTCCAAGGTCTATTACTGCCTTAGCTCCAATAACTTTTACTTCACAGCCTGTAAACTCCTCATCTTCAATCTCAACAACTTTCTTATCAAAAATGGCATTGTACTTCTTTATTTCTGCATCTATACTGTCATTTTCTTCCTGTGTGAACTGCTTCTTTACATTTTTATACTTATCATAACCAACCTTACCGGCAACTGCTATTGCACCTACTCCGGCAACTGTTTTAATTAACTTCTTAGCCATATCTAACCTCCATTTTATAATTCTAACTTTAATATAACACAACTACATTATTAAAATCAACGAGAGTATATACATCCGCAATAATTCTGTCTATATAAATCATATTCCTTAGAAAGTTCTATTGACCGCTTATATCCTTCTTTTTTCTTAAAATCAGAAAGCAGATATCCGACACCATATTCCATACCTAAATTATAACCTATCTCGTTAAGTTTTACACTTTTTTTAAGCGGACTTATCGTAAGCGTAGTCGTGAAATAATCAAATTCACCTGCTACAGCTCTTCTGGCTGTCTCACGCAGTCTTAATTCATAACACAAAAAGCAGCGTTCCCCGCCTTCTTTACATTTCTCATACCCCTTAACAGTATTATAAAAAACAGATGTATCATAATCACCTTCAATAAATGATACCTTATGCTTTGCTGGAAATTCCTTAATAAATCTTTGCTGTTCTGCCACTCTCTTTTTATATTCTTCTTCCATTGAAATATTCGGATTATAATAAAATACTGTTATCTCAAAATATTGTGACAGATATTCTATTACATAGCTGCTGCATGGTGCACAACAGCTGTGCAGAAGAAGTCTTGGAACTTTTCCCTCTCTTACAAATCCATCTATTTTCTTTTCAAGTTCTTTCTGAAAATTACGATTCTCAAATGGTACCGCCATACTACTCCTCATTTCTGAGCAACTCTTAATCTACAATATCTGCAAGTGCTTCAAATAATTTATCCATCTGTTCTTTTGTACCAATGGTTATTCTTAAATAATTATCAATAACAGGTTTATTAAAATATCTTACATATATATTACGCTTTTTTAATTCTTCAAATATCTTAGCTGCTGGTACGCTCTTATGTGTTGCAAATATAAAATTTGCCTTTGACTCTGGGAAAGTAAAGCCTAATTCTGTAAGTTTTTGGGCACTATATTGTCTGGTCTTAATTATCTCATTTACACACTTTTCAAAATATTGTTTATCTTTAACTGCACATACACCATATGCAAGTGATGTCGCATTCATTGTATATGAATTAAATGAATATTTTACATCATTTAATGCCTTGATTAATTTCTCATTACCAAATGCATAACCTATTCTCATGCCTGCCATTGAACGTGATTTTGAAAATGTCTGTACAACTAATACATTTTCGTATTTATTAACAAATTCAAGTGCTGACTTTCCACCAAAGTCTATATAAGCCTCATCAATTATAACTACTACATCCTGATTGTGTTTTATTATATCCTCTACCTTATCAAGCTCCATATAAAGTGCTGTCGGGGCATTAGGATTAGGGAATATCACACCGCCATTCTCCTTATAATAATCCTCTGGTACAATCTTAAAACTGGCATCAAGCTTAGGAGTCTCATATGGTATTCTGTATAAATCTGCCCATACACTGTAAAACGAATATGTTATATCAGGAAACAGTATAGGCTTGTCAGAATTAAAAAATGTAAGGAAACACATCGAAATAACATCATCAGAACCTACTCCTACAAAGACCTGATTCTTATTCATTCCATAATAGCCGGCTATTGCCCCCACAAGGTCAGCCGCTTCTGGGTCAGGATATAATCTTAACTTATCCAGATTAAAATGCCCTGCTGCATCTGTTACCATTGGTGTTGGTGGATAAGGATTCTCATTAGTATTAAGCTTAATAACATTATCCTGCTTTGGCTGTTCACCGGGAACATAAGGTTCAACTTTTCTAATATTATTTTCCCATTCTCTCATCTTTTAATTCCGCCTTCCTTAAAGTAATTCAATAAATAATCCGCTGCCATATGTTATTTTACAAAATTTCTAATAACAGCTAAGTCTTATGTATAATTATACTTAATACAATTTATATTATCAATACCTTAATAGGATTTATATACGTTAGTATTCTTAAAAACCGCTACCCTGTATGGCGTATAAAATACCGTCTCATACTTATCACTATTAAGATAATCATTGACATTATATTCAGTAGTCCCCAATCTCAAATCCAATATTATATACTCTGTCTGTGATTCCTTGTCCGTATAATATTTTTCATATAATACATCCCTTTTTGATAATGCCGGACATAAAAATGTTGTAGCAGTTACAGAGGCATTATCAGGTATTGACTGCACAGCCTCATCAAACGTGTTATATATTTCACGCTCATATGAATCAGAATAATAATCATAATAACATATTGCCCTGCTATATATAAGCGCTCCAAAAAATAATGCCCCCGATACCGTAAGCATTGGTATTATGCGGCTTCTAATCTTTATATCCATTTCAGATATATTGACAACTGATATATATACAAGCAATGCTCCTGAACCAAACGCATACTGGAAATATATTTCATGGAAATACTGGTAATCTGACATAAGATTAAATAACACATATGGAATAAACAGTATCCATCTGTACCATTTTTTTGAAAATAATGGCATAAAACATAATGGCGCAAGTGTCTGTATTATAAATTCCAGCTTGTCCTGCTGCATTATCTGTGTGAATATATATGCAGGATTAGTAATAACAGTTCTTATTATCCCAATCATGCTTCCACTTCCATCATATATCATATTGTTGAAACGGTATGACATAACTCCGTCACCTATTTTAGATAAAAGAACTGTCGTAAATACAAAATATACTGCTGATATTCCAATAATAATCATGCTATTTTTGTACATTTTTTTATAAAACATCATATATAACCCTATACAGACTGCATATATTGCGGCATCTTCTTTTACGCCAAGAAGAAAGCATGTACTTATTATCATTCCCATAATGCTTTCTTTCTCACAATAATATATCATGGTAAATATACATACAGGCAGAAATATATTTTCATGTATATCATAAAAACAGCCGCCTGCCACCACCGGATATAACAGGTATGCCATGCATATAAGAAGTGTTTCTAATCTTGACATTTTATGAAATCTGCATATCTTTTCCAGTGGAACTACTGCTATAGCAGTAACTACCGCCTGCAATAACTGTAATGTAGCTGCTGATTTATATATCATATAAAATGGAAGAAGTGTATAAAATACTGGTGATATATGTACACACATATGCGATAATAATACATCTCTTTCACTCGTGGTATTCATTGACAGATTCTTACTCATACTGTAAAACATCTGCGAAAACAGTCCGAGGTCAAAATTAGGTGATGAATATGTAAGATATTTTAACACAAGGCTTATTCCTATAAAGCCAATATATAACACTACTCCGATAACCATTATGAGTTTATAAAGTCTTATATTTAGTTTGAATAACTGTGTATTCACACCATCAAAACAATATGCCACGCTAAATACCATAAGACCTGCCATAGCAAGGCAAAAATAAGTATCCTTTGACTGCACAACCGTCATAATGGCATATATAAATGTGATAATAATTAATGACACTTTCTGCACGACAGGCATATTTAAAATATCATTGAGCCCATATATAACAATTGCTGCTGCAATTATAAGCACTATTTCAGCACAATAATTAACCTTCCCTGTAAATCCAAGCATATCTATTGTACATCCGTATTTTACTGATATATATACCGTCTGTATAATACTGATAAAACACCACGCCATAATAATACTTATGACGCAGTGTTTTAAAGTAAAACGATTCTTTATGTGTAAAAATATATTTTTAATTCTGTTAAAAAACATCATAATACATTTCCCCATTTATTATTTTTCACACTAATCTCCATTCCGCAGGCATTTCTAATGCCGGAGGAATCGCGAGCCAAATGTCAGATTTGGCTCTGCGATAAGGGCTACTTTGTGACGCCTGCGGCACAAATAGCCGTGTGATAAAATAAGCTATCAAGCTTATTTTTCACACTATATCCCTCTTATAAATTCTCCTAAAAATGTAAGTGCTGCTCCTGTATCAGACTGTTCAACCGTACAGGTAGCAAAGCTAAGATATGATGCATCTGTATCAAAACAGTATTTTTTAATAAGCTGCTGCTTAATTATAGTCTCATATTTTTTAAGAAAATGTGCTACCGGTCCCCCAAGAATTATATCACCATCACACATAATATACAGATTATTAATTCCTGTTGTAAGATTATCTATATACTCATCAAATACGGTCTTATATCTCTCATCGCCATCTTCAAGCCTGCTAAAAAACTCTGTAAGAGTTACACCAAGTTCCTCAGATAAAAGCCTGGCTGATACATAAGCCTCAAGACAGCCTCTCTTACCACAGGTACACAGCTTTCCCTGTGGGTGCAGTGTCATATGTCCAAATTCACCATATCTGTTATGTTTTCCATGCATAATACGCTCGTTTGAAATATAAGAACCACCAACACCGGTATTGAGCATAAGATACAGCTTGCCATCATCTCTTGATGTCATAAGATGTCTGTTAAATTCCTCTATTGTTACTTTCTTTGTATCCGTATTCTCTCTTCCAAACCAATATTCGGCATAGGAATTAGCCTTGGCATCGTTCATGGCAATACAACGGTAAGGAATATGTGATGTAATAGCGCTGACAGGATAATTGCGGATTCCCATTGTAGGTGCTGATATTATAATCTCATTGCCGGTATCAAATATACCCGGAACCGTTATTCCTACTCCTAATATATTGTCATGATTGACATCATTCCTATTAACAATATCCTCCACAAGTCCTGCCACCGTATCTATATATCTTGCATTATCAGAAAAATCAACTGTAGCCTTTTCTGAACATATAATCTCTCCTTTTAGATTAACTAATGCAACCTTTACACCGGTACTCGACAAATTAACACTTATGGCACATTTTGACATTCCTTTTACAATTATAGCCTGTGCCTTTCTTCCTCCTGTAGATTCAAAATTACCTTCAAACTCAATAAGTCCGTCATTGGTAAGCAGTTTAAGGTTCTGATTTACTGTAGGAAGTGATAATTGCAATATTTCTGCAATCTCCTGTCTTGATATCTTGTCTGTATAATGTATAAGCCTGAATATTCTGTTTTTATTAAGTCTTTTTACATCAGTTGTAGTTATCTTTTCCGCTGTAATCATTAATTAATCCTGTCCTTATCTTAAAACTTTTATTTATTCTCCAAATACTGCCTTATAATCCTTCTGGAACTTCTCAATACCGGCATCTGTCAATGGATGGTGTACCATCTGCTCTATTACCTTATAAGGCACGGTTGCAATGTCTGCTCCTGCTAATGCACAATCTGTAATATGTATTGGATTTCTTATGCTTGCACATATAATTTCCGTCTGTATATCATAATTACTGAACATATCAACAATTGTATTAATAAGTTCAATGCCAGGCTGTGATATATCATCTAATCTTCCAAGAAATGGCGATACATATGCTGCACCTGCTCTTGCAGCAAGAAGTGCCTGGTTAGCTGTAAATATTAATGTAACATTAACCTTAATTCCTTCTGATGACAACACCTTAGTCGCCTTAAGTCCTTCAACAGTCATTGGAATCTTAACTACCATGTTAGGATGAATTGCAGCAATCTGCCTTCCTTCTTCTATCATACCGGCAGCATCAACCGTTGTAGCCTTAACCTCACCGCTTATTGGTCCGTCAACAATCTGTGTAATCTCTTTAATTACTTCCTTAAAATCTCTTCCTTCTTTAGCTATAAGTGATGGATTAGTTGTTACACCACATATAACCCCCATGTCATTAGCTTTCTTGATATCTTCTACATTAGCTGTGTCTATAAAAAATTTCATAATCCGTATTACACTCCTTTTTATATTTTATTAGCAATATATTTATATATTCATCCGATTATTAAAGCTGCGCTTATGCATTACCAGCTGCAATATCGTCAAATACCGGCTCTAATGCCGGATAAATCTTTCTAAACTGCTGATACTTAACTTCATATCTCTTAGCAATATCCTCATCTGGTTCAATCGTATCAACCACATTTACAAGGCTGTCTACCGCCTGTTCTACGCTTTCGTATCTTCCTGTACCTACCGCCGCAAGCATCGCAGCCCCCAGTGACGGACCTTCTTCTTTCTCAAGTATATCTACCTTAATATTAAGCACATTGGCAATAATCTTTCTCCATAACGGACTCTTTGCACCGCCGCCGCATATCTTAGTACGTTCAATCTTAATTCCAAGTGACTTAGCCACCTCAAATGAATCCCTGATTGCAAATGCAACACCCTCAAGTACAGCCTGTGTCATATCGTATCGTGTAGTATCCATCGTCATTCCTATAAATGACCCTCTCGCAAGCGGATTGTTATGTGGTGAACGTTCACCCATAAGATATGGAAGGAAAAATACATTATTATTACCCAGACATTGTTGTGATATACCAGCCTGCTCCTTTTCATAATCATTATCTTTTATTATATCATCAAGCCACCACTTATTACAAGAGGCAGCACTAAGCATACAGCCCATAAGATGATAATATCCATCAGCATGTGCAAAAGAATGAAGCGCATTATTCTCATCCACACCAAAAGTCTTACTTGCTATAAATATCGTTCCACTCGTTCCAAGCGAAATATTGCACATTCCATCACCAACAGTTCCTGTTCCCACTGCCGCTGCCGCATTATCTCCCGCTCCTGCAATAACCTTAACTGCGGTGGTAAGTCCTAACTCACATGCTACAGTTTCCGTCAGATGTCCGATACATTCATAGCTCTCATATATATTGGCAAGCTGTTCTTTTTTTATGCCGCATACATTAATCATCTCATCAGACCAGCAGCGTCTTTTTACATTGAATAACAGCATGCCTGATGCATCTGATACATCCGTTGCAAATTCGCCACTCATCCTGTATGCAAGATAATCCTTAGGAAGCATTATCTTTGATATCCTTGCAAAATTATCAGGTTCATTTTCCTTAATCCACAATATCTTAGGTGCCGTAAAACCTGCAAAAGCAATATTAGCCGTATTGGCTGTAAGCTTGTCTTTGCCATATACATTGTTAAGATAATCACATTCTTTTGTTGTTCTTCCATCATTCCAAAGAATTGCCGGTCTTATTACATTATCATCCTTATCTAACACAACAAGTCCATGCATCTGACCACCAAAGCTTATTCCTGCGACATCTTCTGCCTTAATATCACAGGTCAGCTCTCTTATACCCTCTGCTGTCTTGTCATACCAGTCGACCGGATTCTGTTCAGACCAGCCCGGCTTTGGGAAATATATCGGATATTCCTTTGTTACTGTATTTATAATATTTCCATCATCGTCCATTAAAAGAAGCTTGACTGACGATGTTCCAAGGTCCACTCCTATATAATACATATGTAATCCTTTCATTTTATATAATTTATGATAATTATAATTTATTTGCCATAAAATACAATAAATTAATCAGTTAATCTTTATTCAAATGGATTCTCTGTCTTATATAACATTCCTGCCGGCTGGTTAAATCCGATATCCTCTACTCCAAGATACTTAAATACTTCAAATAAAGCCTTGCCGAAATGACCAAATGCAACTGCTCCGTGATGAGGGAAATTCTTCTCAATAAGAACATGTCTGTAGAATCTTCCCATCTGTGGGATTGCAAATATTCCTATTGCACCAAATGATCTTGTAGCAACCGGTAATACTTCCCCCTGTGCAACATATGCTGTAAGCTTTGCATCTGCTGTAGTCTGTAATCTGAAAAATGTAATATTTCCAGGAATAATATCTCCCTCAAGTGTTCCATTCGTTACTTCCTCAGGAAGTGAACGTGCCATAATCATCTGATTCTTCATCTCATGGAAAGAAAGTCTGCACGCTGCTGTATTACCGCAATGGAAGCCCATAAATGTATCCTTTAATGTATAGTTAAACTTATCCTTGATATCTTCATTATAAAGGTCTTGTGGAACTGAATTGTTAATATCAAGAAGTGTTACAACATCCTCACTTATAACAGTTCCAATGTATTCACTTAATGCACCATATATATCAACCTCACATGATACAGGTATACCCTTAGCTGTAAGTCTTGAATTGACATAACATGGCACGAATCCAAACTGTGTCTGGAATGCCGGCCAGCATTTTCCTGCTATTGCAACAAATTGTCTTGATCCCTTATGCGCCTCAGCCCAGTCGAGAAGTGTAAGCTCATACTGTGCAAGCTTTGGAAGTATCTCAGGCTTCTTATTACCTGTTCCAAGCTCTTCTTCCATCTCTTTTACAACATCCGGTATTCTCTTATCGCCTGCATGGTTATTATAGCTTTCAAAAAGGTCAAGCTCTGAATTTTCCTCAATCTCAACGCCCAGATTATATAACTGCTTGATTGGTGCATTACATGCAAGGAAATCCTGTGGACGTGGTCCAAATGTTATAATCTTTAAATTATTAAGACCGATAATTGTCTTTGCAACCGGCTCAAATTCATGTATCATATCTGCACATTCATCTGCTGTTCCTACAGGATATTCAGGTATATATGCTTTGATATTACGAAGTTTAAGATTATAGCTTGCATTAAGCATTCCACAATATGCATCACCTCTGCCCTGTACAAGATTATTTCCTGTCTCTTCTGCCGCTGCGACAAACATTACAGGACCATTAAAATATTTTGCAAGAAGTGTTTCACTTGATTCAGGTCCAAAGTTTCCAAGATATATTACAAGTGAATTACAGCCTGCATTATTAACATCCTCTAATGCCCTCTGCATGTCCTTTTCATTCTCTATACACACTGGACATTCATATATATTACCATATTTCTTATTATAGCTTTCAACTACTCTTTTTCTTCTTGTTTCTGATAAAGACATTGGAAAACAATCTCTGCTTACTGATACAATTCCTAATTTTAATTCCGGTATATTATTCTTCTTCATATTTTATTGGACTGCCATAAATACCTGCATCATTTTCACTAATTCATATATCTTTTTATAATTATATATTCCATAAAGGCAATCAAATCTCTGCCTCAAAACATTCACAGTGAAAAAATTCTATAATGGCAGGCCTCTCCTTTCTTTTTACTTATAATCAGGCGTTTGCAAAACGCCAAAAACCGCATAAATACGGCATTTTTTATTAAAAATAAATTCTCCTATCGGTTTGTGACATAATGAAAATGATAATTTAAACACTTATATTCTCACCCTTAAGTCCCACAAAAGCTCCTTCAATATGAGCCTCACTGTGTGCTATAAGCCATTTATTAGTTGCAGCTAACAATCTGTCCTCACCATTATCAGTAAGCGGTGTAACATCATAGTTCGTTCCTTTAGGAAGTACTACAACACACTTAAAGCCGCTGCCCTCTATGCCACATGGTGCATAATGAAGGGTTGTTGCATACAGTTCAACTGCACAGCCTGCCGGTACAAAAAAGGCCTCTGCCTTAGCTGTATCATATGTATAATTCTGTTCTATGTCCTGCTGTCTTCCTATCAGCAGAATAAGGTCTGTCACTGCAATATCTATCTCAGAACTTCTATGATACTCAAGTCCGTTAAGTTTCTGATTATGTCCATTGCAATATCCTATTTGTACTGGCATGCCTCCATATATACTATCTGACATTATATTGTATAGTGGGGTTGATTCAAGTTCTTTATCGGATGGAACATATATAACATCTGATGGAACAGGTGTATTCTTCATAGCCTCAGCAATACCTTTTGTATCTACAGACTCAAGGACTCTTCCATATACCTTAAAATCTGCATCATTTACATTTTTAATCTGCATCATGCACTCCTTCCTTATCTCTAATACTTCCATAAATAAAATACGACATAAATACTAAACAAGTCTTTTATAAAAGTTATTAATAAAAGTTATTAATATTTTAGCATCTATGTCGTGTTTTTTCAATATTTTTATTGTTTTTTATTTATATTATATAAGAATATTATTTTGTATGCCATTTCCAGTCTCTTACTTCCGGAAGGTCCATTCCATATTCACTTATATACTGCTTATGTGCTACAAGTGTATCCTTCATCTTCTGGATAAGATATGAACCCTTATTACCGAGCTGAGGAAGTGCATTGACAACAGCCTGTACGAGATGGAATCTGTCTATTTCATTCTGTACTCTCATATCAAATGGAGTTGTTATTGTTCCCTCCTCCTGATATCCGAATACATGAAGATTTCTGTTATGTCTGTAATATGTAAGTTCATGTATAAGTGTAGGATATCCATGGAAAGCAAATATAATCGGCTTATCCTTCGTAAATAATGCATCGTAATCTGTATCTGACAGTCCGTGAGGATGCTGTGAATTAGACTGGAGCTTGAACAAATCTACTACATTTATAAATCTAATCTTAAGCTGTGGAAGATTATCACGTAATATAGTAACTGCTGCAAGAGCTTCAAGAGTTGGTGTCTCACCACAGCCCGCAATTACAACATCAGGCTCTTCTCCCTGGTCATTACTTGCCCATTCCCAGATACCAACGCCCTGCGTACAATGTTTAACCGCCTGTTCCATTGTAAGCCACTGTGGTCTTGGATGCTTGCTTGTCACAAGAACATTTACATAATCACGGCTTCTTATACAATGGTCAAAGCATGATAACAGACAGTTAGTATCCGGTGGAAGATACATTCTTACAACATCTGCTTTCTTATTGGCAATATGGTCAAGAAATCCTGGATCCTGATGTGTGAATCCGTTATGATCCTGCTGCCATACATTAGATGAAAGTATAAGATTTAATGATGCAATGCTCTGTCTCCATGGAAGCTGTGAACATACCTTAAGCCATTTTGCATGCTGTGCTGCCATTGAATCTACTATTCTTATAAATGCTTCATAGCTTGCAAAGAAACCATGACGTCCTGTAAGAAGATATCCTTCAAGCCAGCCCTCACACATATGCTCTGAAAGCATTGAATCCATTACACGTCCGTCTGCAGCAAGAAATTCATCATTAGACTTAAGCTCATTATTCCAGTCTCTGTCAGTAGCCTCGAATACCTTCCCTAATCTGTTAGACATTGTCTCATCAGGTCCGAATATTCTGAAATTCTTTGTTTCTTTATTAAGTTCAAATATATCACGTACAAATCCACCAAGCTCTATCATATCCTGACCTTCTTTTTCGCCCGGATTATTAACCTCAACAGCATAATCCTTGAAATCAGGAAGTCGTAAATCTCTTAAAAGCTTACCGCCATTAGCATGAGGATTAGCACTTATTCTATGGTCGCCAACGGGTGCAAGAGCCTTAAGCTCTGGTATAAGTCTTCCACTATCATCAAATAATTCTTCCGGTTTATAGCTTAATAACCAATCCTTAAGAATTTGTAAATGTTCCGGCTTATCCATCATAACAGGAACCTGATGTGCCCTGAAAGTTCCTTCTATTTCTTTGCCATCTACAATCTTAGGTCCGGTCCAGCCCTTTGGTGTCCTAAGTACAATCATTGGCCAGAATGGTCTTTCAAGAGTACATTTTCCACTATTTGCCGCTGCATTTTCTCTTGCTTTTTTCTGGATATCCTTAATCTCTTCTATTACTGTATCAACCGTTTCTGCCATCTTTCTATGCATTGTCATAGGGTCATCACCCTCTACAAAATATGGTTTCCAGCCACAGCCGTGGAAGAAGCTTTCAATCTCATCATGCGATATACGTGAAAATATTGTAGGATTACTAATCTTATATCCATTCAGATGAAGTATTGGAAGAACAGCTCCGTCTGTTACAGGATTTAAAAACTTATTAGAATGCCAGGCTGTTGCAAGAGGACCTGTCTCTGCCTCTCCATCACCTACTATACATGTTGTAATAAGGTCAGGATTATCAAATACTGAGCCAAATGCATGTGCTATTGAATATCCAAGCTCGCCACCTTCATTAATTGACCCCGGTGTTTCCGGTGCTACATGGCTTGATATTCCTCCCGGAAATGAAAACTGCTTACACAGCTTCTTAAGTCCGTCCATATCCTGACTTACATTAGGATATACTTCACTATATGTACCTTCAAGATATGAATTGGCAACAAAGAAATTACCGCCATGTCCCGGACCTGATATAAGCACCATATCAAGGTCATATTTTTTAATTGCCCTGTTCATATGACAGTATACAAAATTCTGTCCCGGTACTGTTCCCCAGTGTCCAACAATCTTCTTTTTGATATGCTCCGGTTTTAATTCATCCTTAAGCAATGGATTATCAAGCAGATATAACTGGGCCGCTGATAAATAATTAGCTGCTCTCCAATACCCATTCATCTTTTTAAGATAATCATCTGTAAGTGGCTGTTTTTCAATACAATTGTTATCTGTCACCATTTCATACCTCCGATATTTTTCCATAATTAATAAGTCAATGTCATATTAACAATAACTATTATTGCACCCTTAATAAAATTCTGGTATGCAATTTCTTTTGCAAACGAATATAGTATTTACTATAGTTTTGCACTTTTATAAATATCATTTGCAAAAGTCATTTATATAATACCATATAATTTTATATTGTCAACATTTTATCAAAATTTATTAATCATATTTCAAAATATCCACCCTGCAGCTGCTGCGGCTATAAAATAATTCCAACATAAAAAAAGGCTGTTGCATTAAGCTGACGCATCCATATATAAATAATAAATATCTATATTATGTATGTGTCTTCTTAATGCAACAGCATTATATTGTATAATATTGTCTATTATATATCTATTCTCTTAAACTATATTTGCAACATTATATAATTCTATTGTCTTTTAATAATATTATCTTTCTTTTCCTTTATGGGCCTCTCTGCTGTTACTAAACTTCTTTGCATATCCAACAAGCTTATCAGAAGTCTTAACCATCTTCCCTGTAATCTTATTAGAATCTGATACAATGTCAAGAAGTTTTTCAACATTCTTAGCTGTCATATCAGCACTGTTATTGTTCTCATCTGCTGATTCCACAAGCTTATCAATACTTGTTGCGATAACTTCCTTATGTGACTGCAAATCATCAATCTCTGTTCCAATAGACTTGATTGAACCATCTATTGTAACAACTTCTTTACTCATGCTGCCAATAATTCCAACTGTATGCTCAAGCTTCTCCTGCTGCTTTGCAAATGCTTTAGATACACTGTCAGTTATCTCTACGCTTACATTAGAATTAGCTATAAGCTCATTGACAAGCTGGTTAATCTGATCCGTTGATTTTCTGGATTCATCTGCAAGGACTCTTATCTCTTCTGCTACTACAGCAAATCCCTTACCCTGCTCACCGGCTCTTGCCGCCTCAATACTTGCATTAAGAGCAAGGAGATTGGTCTGGCTTGATATTCCTGCAATAATATCTGTTACGCTGCTAATCTGCTGTGCTGACTCATTAGTACGACCTGTCTGCTCCATAACCTTATTAATTGCTTCATCACTTTCATTACTAATCTCAACTAACTCTGATACAAGCTTATCAACCTCTTTATTAAGCTCATTTAAGACATCTTCGCTATCTGTAAGACACTGTATATTATCAGATATCTGGTCAATAGTCTGACTTATGGCATCTATCTTAGCCTTCATATCATTAGAGGCATCAAGCTGTAATGATGCATTATTAGTAATATTATCTACCGCACTCTTACTGTCATTCATTGATGACTGAATCTGTGATATCATACTTTCAAAATCCTTTGATACAGTCTCCATATCAACAGTTGCCTTCTTAATTCCCTCTATTACTTCTCCAAAGCCTTCTGCTTTACTTGTAATATCTCTTACAAGCATTCCCAAATCATCATCTCTGCCTGCAAGCTTATCTAATTTGTGTGTAACATTATTATCCTTGTTTTCACCACCGCCCAGCGCTACTAACAATGGATGTAGCAATGCCTTAATTAATTCCATTATTCCTGCAAATATTGCTGCAAGTATAATAATTACAAGAATTAATGCAACAAATGTATTAATCACTCCATGCTTTAAAAGTTCAAGCACACCAATAAAACACAGTAAATAAAGACCAAAAAAGGCTGCAATAATGGTAATAAGTGTCTTAATAATCTTTTTACTTCCGTTCTCCATATACTCCTCGTTTCCCGTACTCCTAATATTTAATTGTACGCATATTTTTTATGTATAATTTTACCACATAACCGCCATTTTTTCAATTCGTAATTTGTGATTTGTTGAAAACGGGGTGTAGATGGGGCAGTGTCGGTTTTTGTTGTATATTTTGAAACGATGGATAAATACTAAGAAGTTCTACGGATGAGCATTTTATGTATCTATAACGGTCGGGTCGTGCCAAATGCGGCGTCCTGCCGCTTGGCACTCGATTGTGCGTCCTGCACAATCGCCCCTTATGTAATGTCAGCTCATCCAAGAACTTCTAAGTATTTACCATATGTTTCAAAATATACAACAAAAACCGACCCTGCCAATCTACATTTCAAAAATCACTACGCAGGGGATGATGACCGGTAAGTTGTGGGTTATCAATCTATATTTCAAAAATCTCTGCGCTTGGGGTGACGATCGGTAAGTTACCGGTTAGAAGTATGCATATTTATATGTTTAGTTTTTGCTTTATCAAAGGATGACAATAATAATTTTATAATGTCATGGTGATATAATAAAGATAAAAATAAAGAATTAATTTATCAAAAAGGTCGTGTTGATAATCAGTATATAAATCTGATTGTCCACACGGCTTATATTTTTTATGCTATTAAAGAAATGCAGTATTATCAAAATAAAATAAAAATAACTTGAAAATAAAATAATAGTTGCATAATATTGATATAGAAAGTATAATATTAGATATTTACCTATGCTATCATGGTAAAGTACTAAAATATTTACAGTTTTACAGCAGGGTAAATCTAATAAGCTTTTTGCAGATGATATGCAGATATGGAGGATTGAAATGAGAAAATGCGTTATAACCGTAGTTGGTAAGGATACTGTAGGAATTATTGCAAAGGTGTGTTCATATCTTGCAGATACAAAGATTAATATCCTTGATATTTCACAGACAATTGTATCTGGTTATTTTAATATGATGATGATTGTTGATACAACAGATTCTGTACAGAATTTTGACGAAGTTATATCATCACTTGATAAGATAGGTGAAGAGATTGGTGTATCTATTAAGTGCCAGCGTGAAGAGATATTTGATATGATGCATAGAATTTAAGAAAGGTTAAACTATTATGATAAACATTTTTGAAGTTAATGAAACAAATAAGATGGTTGAGCAGGAAAATCTCGATGTCAGAACAATAACAATGGGTATTAACCTTCTTGACTGTGCCAGTGATAATCTTGATGAAGTTAATGAAAAAATATATAAAAAGATAACAACACTTGCAAAGGATCTTGTATCTACAGGCGAAGACATAGCTAAGGAGTTTGGTGTGCCAATTGTTAATAAGCGTATATCAATAACACCGATTTCGCTCGTTGGTGCTGCTGCCTGTAAGACACCTGATGATTATGTAACTATTGCTAAGACGATTGATAAGGCTGCACATGAGGTCGGAGTTAATTTTATCGGCGGATATTCTGCAATAGTATCAAAGGGCATGACTAAGAGTGATGAGCTTCTTATCCGTTCAATTCCTAAAGCTCTTGCATGTACAGAATTGATATGCAGCTCTGTTAATGTAGGTTCTACTAAGACCGGTATTAATATGGATGCCGTAAGACTTATGGGTGAGATTATCAAGGAAACAGCAGAGTATACTAAGGAAGACGATTCACTTGGATGTGCTAAGCTTGTTGTATTATGTAATGCACCTGATGATAATCCGTTTATGGCTGGTGCTTTCCATGGAGTATCAGAAGATGATGCCATAATAAATGTAGGTGTCAGTGGTCCTGGTGTTGTAAAATATGCACTTGAGAAGGTAAGAGGCGAAAGCTTTGAAGTCCTTTGTGAAACTATTAAAAAGACTGCATTTAAGATTACAAGAGTTGGACAGCTTGTGGCGCAGGAAGCTTCAAAAAGACTTGGTGTTCCATTTGGCATAATTGATTTATCACTTGCTCCGACTCCTGCAATAGGTGACAGTGTAGCTGATATTCTTGAAGAAATCGGACTTGCAAGAGCTGGTGCACCGGGAACTACAGCAGCACTTGCTTTATTAAATGATCAGGTTAAGAAAGGTGGAGTAATGGCATCTTCTTATGTTGGTGGACTTAGTGGTGCATTTATTCCGGTCAGCGAAGATCAGGGAATGATAGATGCCGTTCTTGATGGTGCTTTAGTTATAGAAAAGCTCGAAGCAATGACATGTGTATGCTCTGTAGGTCTTGATATGATAGCTATACCGGGAGATACGAAGGCTTCTACAATATCGGGAATTATAGCTGATGAAGCTGCTATCGGTATGGTCAACCAGAAGACAACAGCGGTAAGAGTAATTCCTGTAGTCGGCAAGGGCGTTGGAGAGACAGTTGAATTTGGCGGACTCTTAGGATATGCACCTATAATGCCTGTCAATAACTTTGATTGTTCAGCATTTGTCAACAGAAAGGGAAGAATCCCTGCACCTATACATAGCTTTAAGAATTAGTAAGCTGTATTCTGGGATTGGCATGCCGGATTGATATAAACTGGATATAAAATATTAAAAGCTGATACAATGATTTATGTAATTGGATGTTACATGAATTTTGTATCAGTTTTTCCTATATACAGGCTGGCGGAATTCATCTTTTATAATCATATTATATTTATTGTATACAAGCTGGTTATAAATAGAAGTACAATAAATATCATCAACGAGCATATCTTTATAATCGGCGGTTTTAGTTATAATCTGCGGACTGCATTTCTTTTTGATTTCGGAAAGATATTTCTGTCCAGTTGTATCAAAGCCGAGTATCCTTATATACGGAACATTTTCACCACTATAATGAGCAGCATTTATTTTAGTAATGTTAAGAATAATATGAAGTACGCAGCGGCAGATTCTTGAATAGGTATATTGTCTGCTTTTAACGTTCATACAATAAGACGACAGCGGTTCGTTTCCTTTAAAGCAATCAGCCATGCGGTTGCCAAGTTCTATGCTTATGTCCATATAGGAGCTTAATTCTTTGGCAATGCTGTTTTTATCGTAAAGACATTTGTTGAATAATTCGGACATTTTGTAATTAAATAAAGCAGTCATGTCATCAAGCAATATAGGGGGCTGTTCGTTTATACGCTCTGCCATGCTTCCAGGAAGCAGAGAGGATAAATCAGAGGGCAGGGTGAACTTTTTGTTGTTATTATTAATGCATGTACTTTCTGAATTGATATAGCTGCAATATTGTGTTCTTATAGCAGATGCACTGGGAAGACCGTTTATTACATTTTCATTATAACCCGTACCTTCTCTTTTTATAGTGAAAGGTTTGATATTGAAGGAATGTTTTATTATTGATTTGATATATTCAATACCGAGTGTGTTGTTGGGTGAGGATAATGTATTGGCTATATTTTCAACAGGTGCATTATTGTTTTTTTGTAATGTCTCACACTCTGTCATATATTTAACAAGCGCTGACTGCCTGGCTGCCGGAAATGAATTGCCCTTTGACAGAAGCCTTTTTAATTCATCTCTGTAGGCAGCAGGTTCATTTACTAAAATATCAGCTGCACTGTATAATATATCTATATTGCCACATTCACTTCCAAATACAACATAATCGCACATTAATGAATTAAGAAGTTTGACTGCTCCATCAGCAAAGCCCTCGGCACTTGAAACAGCATAGAAAGAGGGAAGCTCAATGCACAGATTCACTCCGGCATCAATGGCAGCAGCACAGCGTAGATATTTATTAACAATTGCCGGTTCGCCTCTTTGTACAAAATTACCGCTCATAACAGCAATGCAGCAGTCTGCTCCTGTTATTTCCTTAGCTTTTTGCATGTGATATATATGTCCTGTATGAAGTGGATTATATTCTGTGATAAGACCTACTGATTTCATTATAATCTCCATTCCGCAGGCATTTTCTAATTCCAGAGGAATCACAAGCCCAATGTCAGCTCTGGCTTGGCGATAAAGACTGATTTATGACGCCTGCGGCACAAATCAGCAAGTTCATTTATGAACTTATCCTCCTTGAGAATTGTTATTTTTCTAAAGTATAAATTGGCAGATATAGAAAAATATACAAAAATAACTTCTTCTTATCTGTGTTCTAAATATATTCAGCCAGATTAAGTCAGGCAGCCTGAATAGTACTAATAAGCTTCAGGATACTTTCTGACCAACACATCATATGTATATTTGCCATAAATATGTATAATGATACAATATTTTATAAAAAAAATGAAGTGCATGTTTTTTTAAACATTAAAAACCTTGTTTTGATGAAAAAATTGGTATATACTCATTATAGGATTTCGGTAGTAACCGGAAAATATATTCAAAATACAAGGAGGAGTCAAGAATCATGGGATTTATTGACACAATCAAAGAAAGAGCTAAAGCAGATAAGAAGACTATCGTATTACCAGAGTCTATGGACAAGAGAACATTTGAAGCTGCAGAAAAGATTTTAAAGGAAGGTATTGCTAACCTTATTATTATTGGTACTCCTGAAGAGATCGCAGAAAACAGCAAGGGATTTGATATCTCTGGAGCAACAATAGTAGATCCATTTAATGATCCTAACAAGCAGAAATATATTGATAAGTTTGTTGAATTAAGAGCTAAGAAGGGTGTTACACCTGAACAGGCTAAGGAGCAGATGGAAAAGGATTATATGTACTATGCATGCCTTATGTGTAAGTGTGGAGATGCTGATGGTGCTGTTTCAGGTGCATGCCATTCTACAGGTAACACAATCCGTCCAGCACTTCAGTTATTAAAGACTAAGCCTGGCATCGGAAGTGTATCAGGTTTCTTCCTTATGGAAGTTCCAGATTGCGAATTAGGTGAAAATGGATTATTTGTATTCGCTGACTGTGCTGTTAATCCGGATGTGGATTCAGATAAGCTTGCTGAGATAGCTATGTTATCAGCAGAAAGCTTTGAAGCATTTACAGGAGCAGATGCTAAGGTTGCTATGCTTTCATTCTCTTCATATGGAAGTGCTAAGCATGACAGAGTAACAATGGTAGCAGATGCAGTTAAGATTGCACATGAGAAGTATCCTGAACTTACAGTTGATGGTGAACTTCAGTTAGATGCAGCACTTGTTCCAGAAGTAGCTAAGTTAAAGGCTCCTGACAGCAAGGTTGCAGGTAAGGCTAATACATTAGTATTCCCTTCACTTGAAGCCGGTAATATCGGTTATAAGCTCGTTCAGAGACTTGCTAAGGCTGGTGCTTATGGTCCTGTTCTTCAGGGACTTTCAATGCCAGTTAATGACTTATCAAGAGGTTGTTTCGCAGAGGATATCGTTGGTGTAGTAGCAATGACTGCTGTACAGGCTCAGAATGCAGCAAAGTAGTCTTATACGATACTATAAAATGCGTAATAATTTAATATTGGCTTATTAGATTATATGCATAATTTGATTGTGTAAAATATTACTATTCATAGATAGGAAAATGTGGATAATACATATAGCTGATATAGAATATCTATTAACTTTTATATTTTGAGATTGCATAATTATAAAGTATATTATGCAGCCTGAAGATTAATATCATTACTATGTATGGGTAGTTGCTAAAAGATTACAACGTGGTGCTTATATATATAGTATCACGTTGTAATCAGTTTGTTACAAATAAAAATGCGTGTTAATACACGAAGGAATGGAGTAAATATAATGAATATTCTTGTATTAAATTGTGGTAGTTCATCACTTAAGTACCAGTTAATTAACATGGATGATGAAAGCGTTATTGCAAAGGGTCTTGTAGAAAGAATCGGTATTGAGGGTTCTATTCTTACACATAAGCCAACAGGAAAGGACAAGTATGTTGTAGAGACACCTATGAAGGATCACAACATCGCTGTTAAGCTTGTGTTAGATGCTCTTATGGATGCAGAACATGGTGTAATTAAGTCAACAGACGAAATCGCAGCAGTTGGACACAGAGTACTTCATGCAGGCGAGAAGTATATAGAATCTTGTCTTGTAACAGAAGATGTTAAGAAAGTTGTAAGAGAGTGCTTTGACTTAGGACCTCTTCATAATCCTGCTAACTTAATCGGTATTGAAGCTGTTGAAGCTGCAATGCCAGGCAAGCCAAATGTAGCAGTATGGGATACAGCATTTGGTGGAACAATGGAGCCTAAGGCTTATCTTTATGCTATTCCACGTGAATACTATGAAAAGTATGGCGTAAGAAGATACGGTTTCCATGGAACAAGCCACAGTTTTGTATCAAAGGAAACAATTAAGTTTGCTAACCTTGATCCTAAGACAGCTAAGGTTATCGTATGCCACCTTGGTAACGGTGCTTCTATCTCAGCTTCTATCGGTGGTAAATGTGTAGATACTTCTATGGGTCTTACACCACTTGAAGGTCTTATCATGGGAACACGTTCAGGTGATCTTGATCCGGCTATCATTGAATACCTCTGCAACCATGAGAATCTTACAGTAAGTGAGATGCTTAATATCCTTAATAAGAAGTCTGGTGTTCTTGGAATGTCAGGCGGTATCTCATCTGATTTCAGAGATCTTAATGCAGCAGCTAACGAAGGTAATGAAGTAGCTAAGGTTACACTTGAAGCTTATGCTTACAGAGTAGCTAAGTATATCGGTTCTTATACAGCAGCAATGAACGGTGTAGATGCTATCACATTTACAGCAGGTGTTGGTGAAAATGCAGCATGGTTAAGACCAATGGTATGCAAGTATCTTGGATTCCTTGGTGTTAAACTTGATGAAGAAGCATCTGAGAAGGCTTGTGGTGTTGAAGGAATTATTTCTACACCTGATTCAAAGGTTAAGCTTTGCGTAATTCCAACTAACGAAGAACTTGCAATTGCAAGAGAAACATTAGCACTTACAAAGTAATTGCAGACAGTCACTGATAAGCAGTTTTTACAGGGAATTTATACAATTATTTCTGTATAATAGGATTATTATAAATTATCTTCAAATAACGACAAATTATTATTGACAAATATTATAAAGGTGCGTATAATAGTTTAAGTGTGGAAATTACATTAGTGTTTTCACACTTAAATAGTGTGAATTGGAGACAATTATGCTAATTGATTTAAGAGATCTTTTATCCGGCACAAAGGAAGATTTATCTGTAACAGCGGATATAGAGATGAATGTTATTGATACTGGAATCTCTTCATATGATATTGCTGTTAAACAGCCTGTTGAACTTTCTATTAAGAAAGCTGGTAAGAATAAGCTTACTATAACGGGTGAGGGAAGGATGACATTGATTATTCCTTGCGATAGATGCTTAGAACCTGTTAATACTGATATAGAATATTGCATTGACAAGAATGTTGATCTTAATCAGGAATCAGAAGGGGTAGAAGAACAGGAAGAACAAGACTATATTGATGGATACAACCTAGACGTGGACAAACTAATTTTCGGCGAAGTTCTGCTGAATATGCCAGGCAAGACATTGTGCCGTGAAGACTGTAAAGGTCTTTGCTTAAAGTGCGGTGCTAACCTGAACATTGCAGAATGTGGTTGTGACAGAGAGTCCCTGGATCCAAGAATGTCTGTTTTCAAAGATATTTTAAACAATTTTAAGGAGGTGTAACCATGTCAATTTGTCCAAAGAATAAATCTTCAAAGGCAAGAAGAGACAAGAGAAGAGCTAATTGGAAGATGAGCGCTCCTAATCTCGTAAAGTGCAGCAAGTGTGGTGCTTTAATGATGCCTCACAGAGTCTGCAAGGCTTGTGGATCATACAATAAAAAAGAAATCGTAGCTGTTGACTAATTGTTATATAGCTGATATTAGGGTTAGGCGTTGTGCTTAACCCTTTTTTGTTCAGTTTAAGATTTTAAAATATATGATATAATTATATTAAATGTGGCACTATACATTGGCATTTATTATATTTCAGGAGGAAAAGACTATGATAAAGAAAGGATTATTTAAAGCAGTTAAGATGTTTGCAGTGGCAGCGGTCATGGCATTAGGTATTATGGTGGAAGCCGGCATGTCAGGAAACGGTAATGCGTTTGTGACGACATATGCACAGGAGTACTATGACAGCACTGATTATCATCTGAATCTTGATGATGATGGTGTATGGCGTTGTTATAACAGTGGTGGTCAGCTTGACACAGAATATGATGGTATTGTTGAAAATGAATATGGCTGGTGGAAAGTAAGTGAGGGTCAGATTGATTTTTCATACACAGGAATGATCCTTAACCAGTATGGCTGGTGGTATGTTGATAATGGTATGGTTGATTTTAGTGCTGACTGTATGGCTCTAAACCAGTATGGCTGGTGGAAAATTACTGCTGGAACAGTTGACTTTACGTTTAATGGTCTTGCAGAAAATCAGTACGGCTGGTGGAAGATGAAAGATGGTACGGTTGATTTTTCGTACAATGGAATTGCCCAAAACCAGTATGGCTGGTGGAAAGTAGATAAAGGTGCCGTTAATCTTAATGCTAATGGACTTATATATGATGAAGGTACGGATACATGGTGGTATTTTAAAGATGGTTATATAGATTTTTCATATACAGAGCTTGCATCTAATGATTATGGTGAGTGGAAGATATGCAACGGCAGTGTTGATTTCGGCTTTAAGGGAATAGCGAAAGATGATGAGGGAAGCTGGTATGTGCATGAAGGCAAAGTTGATAAGACATATACAGGGACTTTTGAATATGATGGTTATACATACGATGTTGTAAGAGGAAGAGCAACGAGAAGAAAGATTACTGCAACAAGAAATGTCTTATGGTATGATCTTGATGGTACATTTATAGATAAGGATACAGTTATTGTTGAGGTAGACAACAAAGGTCAGATGACAGATGACTATTATTATAATGGTTATATAGCCAGCAGACAGTATAATTTACATGGTGGATATTTTACTAAAATATGTATAGGCAGTCCGGAAGGAACAGAATATAATCCTGGTACACTTTTTGTTAAGAAAAGTAATCTTAATCTTAGGGATTATGATGGAGATATATCTCTTTACTATGTTAAAGTGAATAAATTATAATTGTGTGAATAACTTGGTCCGCGGTTCCTCCGGCATTAGAAAATGCCTGCGGGAGATTAATATGAATAACGATATTATACAATGGATTAAGGTTGCTTCTAAGCTGGATAATATGAAAACTGTTTCACATTTTATTGAGAATGGAATGTCAGAGGCAGGAGTAAGTATGAAGATTATTACTAAGTTCAATATTGCACTGGATGAGATTTTCTCTAATATCGTATATTATGGCGAAGCGGATATGGTTGAAGCCGGATATGGAATAGAACAGAGAAAAGCAGTTCTTGTCCTAAAGGACAATGGGAAGCAGTATAATCCACTGGAAAAAGAAGAACCTGATATAACTCTTAATGCAGATGACAGACCAATAGGTGGTCTTGGAATATGTATATTTAAGAAACTCATGGATGATATGACATATACAAGACAGGATGGGCAGAATATACTTGTTATTAAAAAGACTATTGATTAGAACTATGAGCTTAATATTAAGGAAGGCATGGTAATTAAAAATGACAGTAACAACAGATATTGAGAACAAAAAGATGACAGCTGCAATAGATGGAAGACTTGATACATTAACATCACCTGAATTAGAAAGTAAGCTTAAGGATATTCCGGCAGGGATTACAGAACTAAATCTCGACCTGAAAGATACAGAATATGTATCATCAGCAGGTCTTAGGATAATACTGTCATTACATAAGAGAATGACTAAATCATCAGGAACATTATATATTTCTAATGTAAATGAAAGTGTTAAGGAGTTATTTGATATAACAGGATTCTCAGATATTCTTGATATAAGATAATTGTTTAGACAGGAATAATTAATAGAATTACACATGGTAAAGAAAATGTTTAAAGCTTCCTTATATCAATCGGAACAGCATATATAATTGTAAAGTGATATACATATGACAGTCAGGATAAAGCAGTAATAACTGTATTTATTCTGGCTGTTTTATTATTCCGGTAAAACTGATATAATTAATATTAAATAACAGACATGACATTTGATATAAAATATATATACCTTAATATATAAAGTGTAGGGAGAATATATGCAGAATATAATAAATGAAAAAATGAAAAATAACAGAATATATATTGCAATTGATTTGAAATCATTTTATGCTTCTGTGGAATGTGTTGAAAGAGGTCTTGATCCATTGACAACTAATCTTGTGGTTGCGGATGCGTCAAGAACTGAAAAGACTATATGTCTTGCTGTATCTCCATCGCTTAAGGCATATGGAATATCAGGAAGGGCAAGATTATTTGAAGTGGTTCAGAAAGTAAATGAGATTAAGAAACTTACCGGCAGACAGATTGATTATATAGTGGCATCCCCACGCATGCATAAATATATAGAGGTATCGGCGGCAATATACGAAGAATATCTTAAGTATGTCAGTTCTGAGGATATACATGTATACAGCATAGATGAGGTGTTTATAGATATAACTGATTATCTTACGCTTTATGAGATGACTTCATATGAGATTACTGTCAATATAATCCATAATATATATGAAAAGACCAGAATAACAGCTACGGCAGGAATTGGAACTAATCTGTATCTTGCCAAAATAGCGATGGATATTATGGCAAAGCATGTTCAGGCAGATGCTGACGGGGTAAGAATTGCAAGTCTTGATGAGATGACATATAGAAAATATCTGTGGAATCATACGCCTATAACGGATTTCTGGCGTGTTGGAAAGGGCATTGCAAACAGGCTCGAACAAAGTGGAATATATACTATGGGAGATATTGCTAGAACGTCATTACACAATGCCGGAATTTTATCGGATATGTTTGGTGTAGATGCACAGCTGCTCATTGACCATGCATGGGGATATGAACCATGCACGATAGCAGATATTAAAAAATATAAGCCGTCAACTAATAGTATATCGTCAGGTCAGGTGCTTGGCTGTGCTTATGAGTATGACAGGGCAAGAATAGTTGTCAAAGAGATGGCAGATGAGATTGCATTAGAACTCGTAAGTGAAAGAAAAGTCACGCAGAGTGTGACACTTACACTTGGCTACGACAGGATTGATGCACAACACAGTGGATATCATGGTGAGATGGCTTATGACGGTTATGGAAGAAGGGTGCCTAAATCAGCTCATGGAACGGCTGCTCTTAGCGAGGCCACGAACAGTTCAGTTAAGCTTGTGGAGGCATTTAGCGGACTATTTGACAGGATTATGTCTAGACAGCTTAAGGTTAAACGTTTTACATTGTGTGCAAATAATATTACCGAGGAGGGATTTGAACAGCTTAGTCTGTTTACGGATACAAAAGAGAGTGAAAGAGAACGGAAATTACAGGAAACCATGATTGATATTAAAAATAAATTTGGCAAAAATGCCATTTTAAAGGGAATGAATCTTGAAAAAGGAGCGACTGCCAAAGAAAGGAACAATCAGATAGGCGGTCATAAAGCATAGATATGATAACACATAAGTATGATGATATAATTGAAGTCCAATATCCATTTAAAGATATTGAAAAGATAAGAACGATGACAATTGAAGAAAGAGCTAAGATATTTGCTCCATTTGCAGCATTAAAGGGACATTCAGAGGCAATTGCCGCTAAGCAGAAGATTGTTGCTTCTAAGGTGGAACTGTCAGAGGAGTCGGCACAACAGATGGATTACAGCCTTATGGATATAGATAATCAGCTAAAAAATGGTAAACATCCGATTATTAAACTTATATATTTCAAACAGGATGTAAGGCTTAAGGATAAAGGTGAGTATATAGAATTATCGGGAGTGGTTGCAAAATTAAACAAAGAGCTTCGATGGATACAGATTGTCAATAAAAAAATAAATCTTGATGATATATGTATGTTAGAAATTGAGATATGTTGAAAACGGAGTATAGAGGTGACAGGTAGTAAATTATTCTAAATGATAAATATATAAACTTTCTTGTTCTGAACAATAATGGTGAACAGGCTCTGAACCGTGATAGTGAATATCTTGATTTTGTTATTAATATATAGTATTATATTTAAGTTAGCAGTTTGCATTAAAATTAGATGATATGTTGGAAACGAGAGGAATATATGGCATATAAAGTTAGTGTTGCATTAGATGCAATGGGTGGAGATAATGCACCCGGACAGATTGTAAAAGGAGCTGTAGATGCTGTCAATATTGATAATGAGATATTTGTATATCTTGTGGGCAGACAGGAGCTTATTAATGAAGAATTATCAAAATATACATATAATAAAGAACAGATAGAAGTAGTGGATGCAAGAGATGTCATAGAAACAGGAGAAGCGCCTGTAATGGCCGTCAGAAGAAAGAAAGACTCTTCACTTGTAAGGGCACTTACCATGGTAAAGGATAAGAAGGCAGATGCATTTGTATCGGCAGGAAGCTCAGGGGCTATACTTGTAGGTGGACAGGTTATCGTTGGAAGATTAAAGGGCGTCGAAAGACCTCCGATGGCGCCGCTTATTCCTACTGCCAAGGGAGTGTCACTTATAGTTGACAGTGGAGCTAATGTTGATTCAAGAGCAACATTTCTTGTACAGTGGGCTAAGATGGGTTCTATATATATGGAGAATGTTTTAGGTATTAAGAATCCTAAGGTTGCCATAGTCAATGTAGGAGTAGAGGAAGAGAAAGGCAACCAGTTAGTTAAGGAAGCCTATCCGATGCTTAAAGAATGTAAGGATATTAACTTTGTCGGCAGTATTGAGGCAAGAGACATTCCGAATGGCAATGCTGATGTAATTGTATGTGATGCATTTGTTGGCAATGTTATTCTTAAACTGTATGAAGGACTTGGAAAGACACTTATAGGCAAGGTAAAAGGTGCTATGATGTCAAGTCTTAAGACTAAGATAGGAGCACTTCTTATAAAGGGAGCATTGAAGGATACAATGAAGTCATTTGATGCAACCGAATATGGCGGAGCACCGCTTATAGGTCTTAATGGTCTTGTGGTTAAGACACATGGCAATGCTAAGGCTAAGGAGATAAAGAACTCACTTATACAATGTAAGAAGTTTAAAGAGAGTAATATATCAGAAAAGATAATGGAGTCGATTAATTCGGCTAATCTTGAGGGAGAATAAAAGAGTCTGTATTGTGGCTGGTCTGCATAAGTTATACTGCAGGATGCCGCCTTAGACTGGAGGGCAGATAATATGTAATGAGCAATCTGAAAATATTATGGATTGTTTTTTTATTATTATATAATATTAAAATATAATCTATAAGATAGATTATAAAGTTTCTGTGTCAGGTACATCGGACACGGATTATATATAATATAACAGATGTACAGAAAAGAGGATTATATGGAGTTTGAAAAATTAAAGGGTATTATTGCCGGTGTATTAAATGTAGATGCTGATTCAATCCAGAAGGATACTTCATTTGTGGATGACCTTCATGCTGATTCACTAGACGTATTCCAGATTATTATGGAGATTGAAGAACAGTTTGATATCCAGATACCTGACGATGCAGCAACTAAGATTGTTACAGTTGGAGATGCAGCAGAACAGATAAGCGAAGCTATAGCTGGTAAGTAGTGATTGATTATGGTATTTTATCATGGCTGTATGGCTGTACATCTGCAAGATGGCAGCATCTACACCTTGTAAAAGAATCATTCATTTTATATGGCTGCCTTATTATGGCGGCCTTTTAATTTATGCAAATTAGAATAAAATAATATCCAATACCGTTGGAATTAACAGGCTTTGACGTGTTTGGAGAAGAGAGGAATTATGAGACATAATACAGATTTAGATGGTTTTCAGGAGATAATTGGATACAGGTATAAAGATGTCAAGCTTCTGATTAATGCATTGACACATAGCTCATATGCTAACGAAAAGAAAACAGGTAATTTTAAAAATAACGAAAGATTAGAATTTTTAGGTGACGCAGTGCTGGAGGTTACATCAAGTGATTATATATATCGTAATCATTCTGATATGGATGAGGGACAGATGACACGCCTGAGAGCAAGTATAGTATGCGAACCTACACTTGCATTATGTGCGAAGGATATTAAACTGAGTGAGTATATAATGCTTGGAAAAGGAGAAGAACAGACTGGAGGACGTAAAAGAGCTTCTATAATATCGGATGCATTTGAAGCACTTATCGGTTCAATATATTTAGACGGTGGTTTTGCTAGTGCAAAAGAGTTTATCCTTAAGTTTGTAATGACTGATTTAGATGATAAGCAGCTCTTTTATGATAGCAAGACCATCTTACAGGAGGTTGTTCAGGCACAGGGAAAAGAAGTGGAATATGAGCTTATTGCCGAAAGAGGACCTGAACATGATAAGGTATTTGAAGTTAAGGCATCTGCACCATGTATGTTTGAAGTGGGCGGTAAAGGCCATACAAAAAAGGCGGCGCAGCAGCAGGCAGCATATAATGCACTTATCTATCTAAAGAAGAATGGTACAGATATTAACCTGAAGGGAAAAAAGTAACAGATGTATTTAAAAAGTATTGAGGTACAGGGCTTTAAGTCATTTGCTAATAAAATAGTATTCGATTTTCACAACGGCATTACAGGAATTGTCGGACCTAATGGTTCCGGTAAGAGTAACGTTGCTGATGCGGTCAGATGGGTACTTGGTGAACAGAGTGCAAAGCAGCTTAGAGGTTCTAAGATGGAAGATGTTATATTTGCAGGAACTGAAAACCGTAAACCTGTCGGATTTGCATATGTTGCAATTACGCTGGATAATTCAGACCATGCATTGCCGGTGGAATATAATGAAGTTACAGTATCAAGAAGAGTATTCCGTTCAGGCGAAAGCGAATATAAGATTAATGGACATACATGCAGACTTAAGGATGTAACAGAGCTTTTTTATGATACAGGTATCGGTAAAGAAGGTTATTCTATTATCGGACAGGGTCAGATTGATAAGATACTTAGTGGAAAGCCGGAAGAGCGAAGAGAATTATTTGATGAGGCAGCGGGAATTGTCAAGTTTAAAAGACGTAAAGTGACTGCACAGAAGAAACTTGAAAATGAAAGAAATAATCTTGTCAGAGTCAATGATATCTTATCAGAGCTTGAAAAACAGGTAGGACCTTTGGAGAAGCAGTCTGAGAAGGCAAGGCAGTATCTTAAGTTAAAGGAAGACCTTAAGATATATGATGTGAATGCATTTTTACTGGAAACAGACAAGCTTAAGGCGGATATTAAGGCTTTGGATGATAAGCTTAGTATTGCTAATGCAGATTTTGAAAAGGCCAGGGCTGAATATGAAAGTTCAAAAGCAGAATATGAAGCAGCAGAAGAACAGTTAAATGACATTAATAATAAGATAGACATGACATCGTCATTATTGTCTGATACGGAGCTGGAAAAGCAGAGGCTGGAAGGCAGTATTAATGTATACAATGAACAGATTAAGACAGTTGAAGCTAATAATACGCATTATTCGGGAAGAATTAATGCGATAAATGCAGAGCTTAAACAGAAAAATGACAATATAAACAGTCTTAATGAACAAAAGGTACAGCTTTCAGAACAGCTATCACAGTATCAGAAAGAACAGGAAACTGCCGAAAGCATACATAATGATATTGTTCAAAGGATTGCACAGCTTACTTCTGATATTGAAAGCAGACAGAATACCATTTATGATATTTTAAATGAAAAATCTGTTATTAAAGCCGATAATCAGAAATATCAGACAATGCTTGAACAGTTCAATATAAGAAAAGCAGAATTAAGCAGTAAGATTATTCAGGGTAAAAGCGAGGAAAATTTACAGGATATAGTTATTAAGCGTTTTGAAAATGAACTTGGACAGGTAACGCAAAATATAGAGAATCTGACAAAGAATATAGACGGATATAATAACAGTGTTACACGTTTAAAAGAAAATATAGCAAGGCTTTCAGCCGATGCCGATAAGCAGCAGCAGCAGTATCACAGGGAAAAATCTCGTCTGGAATCACTCGTTAATATTACTGAAAGATATGACGGTTATGGTAACAGTATACGAAGAATTATGGAATTAAAGGATAATAATGAGGGTATACTTGGTGTTATTGCAGATATTATCAAGGTTGAGAAGCAATATGAAACTGCGATTGAGACAGCACTTGGAGGTACAATCCAAAATATTGTTACCGATAATGAACAGACAGCAAAGAAGCTGATTGCTTATCTTAAGGAAAATCGTTTTGGACGTGCTACATTTCTTCCATTATCAGCTTTACAGGTCAGACAGACACTTGAAAGTGAACCATGTATTAAAGAAAATGGTGTTATAGGTGTTGCAAGCAGCCTTGTAAGAGTATCATTTGAATATGAAAAGCTTGCAAAGTATCTGTTAGGCAGAATACTTGTAGTTGACAATATTGATAATGCACTTTTAATAGCAAAAAAATACAGACATTCTATAAGAATAGTTACACTTGAGGGTGAACAGTTAAATCCCGGCGGTTCGATGACAGGTGGTGCATTTAAAAATTCAAGCAATCTCCTCGGCAGGCGAAGAGAAATAGAGGAACTTAAAAAATCAGCAGCAGATACAAATAAATCAATAAGTGCTATAAAGACACAGATAGGTGATGACAGAAAACAGGTTGCAGATATAAGGACTCTTTTAGAGTCAGCTAATAAAGAACTTAGGGACGAACAGATTAAGAAGAATACGGCACAGATGAATCTTAATCAGGCAATCAGTAAAAAGAAAGATATCATAGCTTCTTATAGTGATTCTACGCAGGCGGTTAAGGAGCTTGAAGTACAGATAAAGGAGATAACTGATAGTCTTAATAATGTAAGTGGTAATCTTACAACACTTGACAGCAGAAGTGAGGATTCACAAAAAGAAATTGATGAACTTAATGTGAAGCTTGAGGCTGTAAAGCAGGAGGAAAGCAGTCACATAACCAATACAGAAAATGTTAAGCTTAAGCATGCATCTGCTATGCAGCAGAATACATTTATTGAACAGAATATATTGCGTATTGAAGAAGAGATACGGCATTTATGTGAAGAGCAGGAACAGATATACAAGAAGATGTCAGAAACTGACCATGATATCGAAGAGAAGAATAAACAGATAGAAGAAGTCAGAAAACAGATTGAACAGGCTGTTGTACAGATTAACGGCTGTACTGCAAAGATAGCAGGTTTAAAAGAACAGCGTGTGGAAGTGAATGAAAGCCATAAGACATTCTTTGGAAAGAGAGAAAAACTTAATAATGAGATTAGTTCACTGGATAAGGAATGTTACAGGCTTACATCACAAAAGGAAAAGCTTCAGGAAAATAATGATTCTCTGGTAAGTTATATGTGGAATGAATATGAGCTTACATATAGCTATGCGGCTGAACTTAAGGATGATACACTTGATAGTCTGTCTGAATTGAAAAAGAATATATATCAGTTGAAAAATAGTATAAGAAGTCTTGGCGATGTCAATGTTAATGCAATTGAAGAATATAAGGAAGTCAATGAAAGATATACATTTTTAAAGGGACAGCATGATGACCTGATTGAAGCAGAAGCTTCGCTGGTTCAGATTATTGACGAACTTGATAAAGGCATGAGAATACAGTTTGAGGAAAAGTTTAAAGAGATAAAGACTGAATTTGATAAGGTATTCAAAGAACTTTTCGGAGGTGGACGGGGTACTATAGAGCTTGTTGAAGGCGAGGATATACTTGAAGCAGGAATAATTATAATATCACAGCCACCTGGAAAAAAATTACAGAATATGATGCAGTTATCCGGTGGTGAAAAGGCACTTACAGCAATATCACTTCTGTTTGCAATACAGAATCTTAAACCGTCACCATTCTGTCTTCTTGATGAAATAGAAGCGGCACTGGATGATTCTAATGTAGGAAGATATGCTAATTATCTTCACAAACTGACAAAGCATACACAGTTTATTGTTATTACACACAGGCGTGGAACGATGACGGCAGCAGACAGATTATATGGTATAACTATGCAGGAAAAGGGTGTATCGGCACTTGTATCTGTCGATCTTATACAAAATGACCTTGACAAGGCACAAAAATAAATATAATGAGGTGAGTTATGGGATTATTTAGTAAGTTAAAAGAAGGTCTTACAAAGACAAGAGATAACATAGTATCAGGAATTGAAAATGTATTCAGTGGATTTTCATCAATAGACGATGATTTCTATGATGAGCTTGAAGAAATACTTATTATGGGTGATATTGGTGTGAGAGCCACAGAAGAGATTATCGAAGAATTAAAGGAAAAGGTTAAAGAACAGAAAGTTAAAGAGCCACAGCAGTGTAAGCAGCTTCTCATTGATACAATAAAAGAAAAAATGGATCTTGGTGAGAATGCATATGATTTTGAAAACCGTAAATCTATAGTTATGCTTATTGGTGTCAATGGCGTTGGAAAGACTACATCGGTAGGAAAGCTTGCAGGTCATCTTAAGGCTATGGATAAGAAAGTTATTATGGCGGCGGCTGATACTTTCAGGGCAGCAGCTATAGAACAGCTTACAGAGTGGGCGAACAGAACAGGTGTAGATATCATTTCACAAAGCGAGGGGTCAGATCCGGCAGCGGTAATATATGATTCTATTGCAGCAGCAAGAGCAAGAAATGCAGATGTATTATTATGTGATACAGCAGGAAGACTTCACAATAAGAAGAATCTTATGGAAGAGCTTAGAAAGATTGACAGGGTAATAGAAAGAGAATATCCGGATGCATATAGGGAAAATCTTATCGTTCTGGATGCTACAACCGGTCAGAATGCACTTGCACAGTTAAGAGAATTTAAAGAAGTGACAGATATCACAGGTATTATACTTACCAAGATGGATGGAACGGCCAAAGGTGGTATAGCTGTAGCAATACAGGCTGAATATGGTATTCCTGTCAAATATGTCGGGGTAGGTGAAAAGGTAGAAGATTTACAGAAGTTTAATTCCAATGACTTTGTCAATGCATTATTTGATGTTGATATCCATGATGATGAAATTAATGATGATGCTGAATAATAAAACCAGAAAATACTATCGTGATTTCATCACTGTGGAGATTAGAATGTTTACATAATGGAAAATGTGAGTAGCAACTGATTAATAATTGATGAGTAGAATTTCTGAGAGTAGAATTTCAAAATATTATATTGGCAAATATTAATAAATGGTGTTATAATAACATGCATATCAGTAAAATTATGGGTATAAGGCTCATTTACTTTGATAATGGAGGACTACAATGGAAAATTTATCTTTAGAAAAATTTGAAGAAGCTGCTGAAAAGGTAAAAGAGGTTACATTACAGACTAATCTTGTATACAGTGAATATTTTAGCAGCCAGACAGGTAATAAGGTATATTTAAAGCCTGAGAATATGCAGTACACAGGTGCGTATAAGGTAAGAGGTGCATACTATAAGATAAGCACTATGTCGGAAGAAGAAAGAGAAAAGGGACTTATAACAGCATCAGCCGGTAATCATGCACAGGGAGTTGCCTATGCTGCTAAGAAGTATGGCGTTAAGGCAACAGTTGTTATGCCTACTACAACACCACTTATTAAGGTTAACAGAACTAAGGGATATGGTGCAGAGGTTGTATTATATGGTAATGTATATGATGAGGCCTGCGAATATGCCCTTAAGCTTGCTAAGGAAAAGGGATTAACATTTGTGCATCCATTTGATGACTTAGATGTTGCAACAGGACAGGGATCAATTGCAATGGAGATTATTAAGGAACTCCCAACTGTTGATTATATTCTTGTACCGGTAGGCGGTGGTGGACTTGCAACAGGTGTATCTACACTTGCCAAGCTTCTTAATCCTAATATCAAAGTTATAGCAGTTGAGCCGGCTGGAGCTAATTGTCTTCAGGAGTCTTTAAAGGCTAAGAAAGTAGTTACACTTCCAACAGTAAATACAATTGCTGATGGTACAGCAGTTAAGACACCTGGAAGTAAGTTATTCCCATATCTTTCTAAGAATATTGATGATATTATAACAGTACCTGATGAGGATTTGATTGTTGCTTTCCTTGATATGGTTGAGAACCATAAGATGATAGTTGAGAATTCAGGACTTTTAACCGTCGCTGCTCTTAAGTATCTTGATGTTAAGAATAAGAAGATTGTTTCTATTCTTTCAGGTGGTAATATGGATGTTATTACTATGTCATCTGTAGTACAGCAGGGTCTTGTACAGAGAAGCAGAATATTTACAGTATCAGTTCTTCTTCCTGATAAGCCGGGTGAACTTGTTAAAGTTTCATCAATAATAGCAGAAGCTAATGGTAATGTTATCAAGCTTGAACATAACCAGTTTGTAAGTATTAACCGTAAGGCAACAGTTGAACTTAGAATAACAATTGAAGCATTTGGTCCTGAGCATAAGGATGAGATAGTAAAGAAGCTCGATGAGGGTGGCTTAAGACCTAAGATTGTTAAGGTTAATATCTAGTACATCATTTTCAAAATAATTACACCATTCACTTGCCTGTGAATCCGGTTGTACAGGTATAAAAGCCTCGGCGTAGCCCGCTACGCCTACGTTTTTATACCTGCACACTCGAATCCGCATCCTACGAGACTGGTATAGTTATTTATGAAATGATGTACTAGTTGATTAAGTAAAATGTCTTAACCATATTATAACAATACATATATTTAGAATATAAATTATAAGCTCTTCGTATATTACTTTTATAGTAGATACGGAGAGCTTTTTTTAATAATAATTATGGGATGTATAGAAAACTTTATTTTATTGTAGTGGTGATTAAGAGATATATAGCATTATTTAGTTGTCATAATAATTATAGGATATACACAGACAGTATATAGGAAAACAAATTTGGTTTCACATATTTAACACAATATTAACACAATTCAAACATTTATAGTCTGTAATATTTGGGTATAAACAAAAAAGAAATACAAATTATTATCAGACATAGTAAATAGAGAATATTATGTGAATAATAATGTTCGGGTTATTTTTAATAACAGATTTGTTTGGAAAGGGAGATTAGTGTGAAAAATAAGCTTTATAGCTTATTTTAACACAAGTTCATAAGTGAACTGGCTATTTGTGCCGCA